>JGI25317J35169_1000969_pt1 | contig 19595 bp, 17 predicted proteins | sample AutmiccommunBRH5_FD_35169 | JGI IMG/M metagenome (IMG submission 35169) | reverse complement strand
GGTCAATGCCTTGTGGTCTGGTCGGCAGATGCCGCGCGCGACAACCGGCCCACCGCCATCGCCGGCGCCAACAGCCTGCTCGACGCCGGCATTGCCCCGGACACACCGCAGCGTCTGGTAATTTCACCGTTGGAGGGATTGCCGATGTTGACCGGCGGCAAGACGGCGGCGCTCGGCGTGATCCTGACCCCCGGCAGCGGCGAGTGCCGCTGACGAACAGCTAGCGGCAGGTGCCTTCACCGTCCAACACCACGAAGGACCAGGACAGGCGTTTGTCCGGATTGCGCGGCAGGGGATGCGACGTGCGGCGGAAGATCGTCTGCTTCGGCACGGGGATACCCCCCCGCAAGTCTTCGACCAGCATCCGCCCCTTCCCGCCCTCGGACGGTCCGCCGGACCAAATCAGCACGCATTTGCCGCCTTCGCCCGCCTGACCGGCGGCATTCAGCGGCGGCATGTAATCGCGCCACCGGGTACTGATCACGCGGGCGTGGGGGAAATAGCGGCGCAGATTTCCGGCGATCTGGTTCGGACGATCCACGGCGACGATGGTCCCGGCACTGAACCCGGCGACGACCAGACTGCGGGCAATTTCCTCGTATGGGACGAAGAAATTGCATTTGCGGCAGGTCTGAGGCCCCAGAATTCCCCGCCCCACCAGCCCTGCCGGTACGGCGAGCGCCACGACCAGAAGGGCGGCCGTAAACCAATGCAGGCGGCGTTCCGCCCCGCCGGCTTGCGTAGCCACCTTGATGCGCAGCAGCAGGTAGAGCGGCAACGGGAACCACACGACCATCCAGTTGTTGCGCACGTCCGCCGCCCCCGTGACCAGGATCGCCGCGACGCAGACCCCCAACAACGCCAGCAGATAGGTTTCCAGAAAACGGCCCGCATTGATCAGGCGCGCCGGCGGATGAGGCAGCGGCGCCAGGGCACCGGGAAACATCAGCAATGCGAAGGGCAGGAACGGCGACACGAGGCCGAGGGTCGCCAGGGCGAATTGCCCAAGCCCCCGGCCCGCCGCCGCCAGCCGGTCGTCGACCACGGGGAACAGGCGCCCGGCCCCGGCAGCGCCCGCCACGGCGTCGGCATCGGTCAGGAAATGGGCCAGGGGAAGCGCCGCGATCCCAGCGGCCAGGATCATCGCCACCAGAAAGCGCAGACCAAACACGCGGCCCCGCAGTCCCGGATGCCGCCACGCGGCGGCCAGCAACGGCACCAGGAACAGGATGAAATTGTATTTCGCGAGCAGGCCCGTGGCGACCGCCAGGGCAACCCATAGATAGTCCAGCCATCCGGACCGTGTTTCCAGACGCAGGACCAGCCAAAACGCCGCCGCCATGGCCGCCAGCAGCAGAACCGTGTGGGAGTAATTGACCACCGTTTCCCAGCCGATGAAATAGCAGGCGATCAGCGCCAGCGGCGCCAGGGCCGCGAACAGGTTGTCGGCGAACAGCCGCCGCGCGGCCTGATAGGCAAAGACATAGAACGCGGCAAGCAGCGCGTATTTGACGCCGACCACCGCCCCCATGGTCGGGCCCAAGACCGTCTCGGCCGCGCGGATCAGCCAGGCATAGAGCGGCGGCTGGCCGGTCTTGTAGGCAAGCGACCAGGATTGGGTGTAGTAGAGGATTTCCGCGTCATCATCGGAGCCCCCCGGAAACAGCGTCAGGCGCAGGACCAGCAGAATCGCCACATAGGCCGCCAACGCCACGGCCAACCGGGCCGGGCCGGCGGCAACGATCCGGCCGGTCAAGGCGTTCATTGCGGCGTCGGTACGGGATTTAGGTCTTTGGGTGGCGCCGGCGAATCCCCGAACACGCCGAGCAAGCGGCGCAGAAACCCGGGGGCGAGCGCCGACAGCGGGTTGACATCGACCTTTGGGTCTTCCTGCGGGCCGGTCATGCGGAAATTGGCGGCGAACAGACCGCTGCCCTTCTCGCCGCCGGTGAAGATGTTGCCCAGGATCGGAATGCGCCCCAAGGCCGAGTTGATGGCATAGGCCGGCACCACCGTGCCTTCCAAATCGACGATATCGGCATGGGTATAGACCGTTCCCGAGGCCGTGAAGCCGAGCGACGTGCCCGCCGCGCGGGCATCGGCGATTTCGACCACGCCCGAGCGCATGGTGAAGGGAATGTCGAGCACGGCGAAGCCCAGGCCGTCGCCCTGTAGCGCATCCAGGATGCCGGTCAGCGCCATGATGCTGACCAGATGGGCCAAGGCCGGCGCCTTCAAAACGCGGTAGTCGCGGATCAGCAGACGGCCCTTCAGGGGATGGTCGGGATGGCTGTCGTCGAAGGTCCCGGTCAATTGCAGGACGCCGCCCTTCATGTTGTCGTAGAAGCCGAGCGTGCGCAGCACGACGCCCGCGTCGGCGGTGCTGATATCAACCGTGCGGTTGCCGCCGTCCGGTCCCGGCTTCAGCTCCACATTCAACGCCGTGGCGCCGTCGAGGATGGATTTCAGATAAACCGTGCGCCAGATATTGTCCTCGCGCTGGAACGTGCCGGACACGTCGCTCAAGGCCCGCGTGTCGTCGATCCAGACCTTATCGAACTCGGCGGCGAGCACGAAGTTCCCCAACAGCTCCCCGCCCTCGCTTTCGGTCAGGTCCTTCCACACCGGCGAAAGGTCGAGCCCGGCGCCATGGAACCCCAGGTCCCAGGCACCGTCGGCGCGCCGGATCAGCGCCCCCTTCATGTCCGTGCGGCCGTGGTTGATGCGGGTGAAATCGATGCGTTGAACGGATTTTCCGTCGTCCTCGAACGTCCCCCGCCCGGCGACGGCGAGATCTTCGGCATAGAGCGCGAAATGGGTGATCTCGCGCGCCTTATCCTGCTTGAAGGTAACGTTCATTTCCGCCCGACCGGCCGCCCCAAAGGGCTTCTTCCACTTCACCCGGTCAATGGCGAGCTGCGCCTCGGCCAGGTCGGCGCGAACCTCGACACGCGTTTCGCCGTCGTTCAGCACCGTGAAGCGCAGGTTGGCGCCGACGGCGCCGCTGACGTATTCCTCGTTCAACAGGCCGACGTTCAGGCCCAGTTGGCGGATGCGCTCGACATCGGGGATGCGCCCGGACAGATCCAGGATCGTGCGGAAAGCGACCTTCTCGCCGAAGTTTTCGCGCCAGGAGATATCCGCCGGCATGCCCGCGACGATGCCGTTGCCCTTGACCTCCATCCCACGCTTGTCGATGGACATGGTCAGGTCGGCGGCGTCCAGGTCGAAGCCGTGCAGGGCATGGGGAATCGCGGCGTCGCGCAGGCGCGCGTCGGCGGCAATGTTCACGTCTTCCAGATTCAGGTCTAGGATCAGCGGAAATCCGATGCGCAGACGGACCTTGGCCGCCCCCTTGGTCCCCTTGGGATCGNCCTCCATCTTGGTCGCATAGGCGAGCGGCGGATGATCGATCAAGGCCAGCGCCTTGTCGAGCTGGCCCGCGATCGTGACCTGGATTTCCGCCTGTTCCCGGCCGGTCGACAGGCCGGTGATGAACAGCTGTCCCTCGCTGAGCGCCATCCCNCCCGATTTCCCCTGGCTGACGAAGACGTCAAAGCGTTTNTGGGTGAAGCTCGATTTGCCCGCCAAGTCCGTGATATCCGGCATGCCGGGAAGGTAGGACAGGACCGTGTCCCGGAAATCCATGTCGCCGACCACCGAGGTCAGCGCCCAGCCGCCTGCCCCGCCGCTGGCACGGACCTTCATGTTGAGGTGCGGCACCACGCCGTCCTTCACGTTTTCCGTCCACCAGTTGTAGACATCGGGCGCCCATTCCGGGGCCCAGTACTTCCGGATGTCTTTCAGCGGGGCATTCTGAAGCGCCATGTCGAAGGCGCCAACGGCGCTTCCCGTCGCATCCTCCACGGTGCCGGACACCGTGACCCGGGGGCCGCCCGTGTCGAGGGCAAGGCGCGAGATTTCCAGCCGGTCGTCGTCCATCCAGTACTTGCCGGCGAATTCCAGACCGGTAACCGGCAGACGATGCGCCGCCGACCCCGGAGAACGCACGCTTTCGCCGTCCTTGGCGACGACGGTGAAATCGAAAATCTCGGCCGTCCGGGCGCGGCCGTCATAGCGGCCGGCAAGAACAAGGGATTGGACCGCGATCGCTTCCTGATACGGCTCGGGGGTGCGGATCTCCCCCTCACCGCCCGTGAAGCGGAAGCCGATATCCTCGGGCGGGCCGTTGACGGTCATGCCCAGGGTGACCGTGCCCTTGAGCGGAAGCTGAATGCTTTCGAAGCGCTTGAGGGATTCGTGGAAGCCGGCAAGCGCCTTCGGGTCCAGATCGGTGAAGGCGACGCTGACGGCCAGGCGCCCCTCGTTGACGAGATAGCTGCCCTTGGCCGTAACCTCGGACCGGCGGCCGTCCATATCCATCTGCAAGGCAACCTCGCCCTGGATGCCCGCGCCGTCCCGGGCCAGGCGGATGTCGGCGACCGGCGCAGTCCATCGGCGGCCCAGGATTTCGTCGACGATCACCGTTTCCGCGCCGATGATGTTGAGACGCGACAGATAGGCCAGTTGCGCCCCCGCATCCGGACCGGCCCCGGCCTTGGCGATCAGCAGGTCGAGCAGCCCGCTGCCCAATCCCCTGCCGTCAGACAGATTNTTGTCGTCGGATTGGGCGTTGCCCAGGTTGACCTCGAATGTGCCGTCGGCGCCGCGCCGCAGGACCAGCCGCGGGCCGAACANCTCGACGCTTTTCGGCACGATCGCACCGCGCCGGATCAGGGCCTGGCTCGACAGCGAGAACGAGACTTCGGGGATCGCCGCGACAATGGCGCCCACGCGATCGTACACCAGAACGTCGAGCACGCGGATGTCGAGGGCGCGCTCCCACCCGGCCCAGGTCAGGATGGTGTCGCCCAGTTCGACCTGCATGTCGGGGCTGCGTTCGTTNAGCGNCTGTTCGATATAGGGCGTGAGAAAGCTGAGGGAGATCGGCCCCTTGGACAATTGCCACGACAGCAGGCCCGCGACNATGGCCACGCCCGCCAGCAGGCCGCCAGCAAGATGCGCGGCACCCCGGCACCACCGCTTCAGATGGCCGCCCGTCCGATTCTCACCCTGCCCGCCGTGTTGATCGACGTCGTTTGCCACCACGCCTCCGTTAGCGCGCTTGACCCCAGTTTTTGCTTACCGCAGTGTTCAGGCTCCCCAAGGCCTGAGAAACAAGTGACTAGTATGCCTGAAAATTCGGCCTTCAGCAGTAAACCCGATCTGCCAAGCCCGGGAAACCCCGAATCCCTGGCAGTTGCCTGGGAACATTGGGATTCCGCCGTTTCCCGCTGCGCCGACCCCGGNACCGAATCGGCGGCGGCGGAAATCGCCGGCGGCGGCCCCGGCAAGGCTCTGTTGGATGCGGTGTTCGCCCATAGCCCGTTCCTCGGACGCCTGGCTTCGGGCGACCCCGCGTTCACCCTGCGCATCCTGAACGACGGCCCCGACGTGGTCCTGGCGGGCATCCTCNCGGACCTTGCCGAAACGCCCGAAGGCGAAACCGAACCCGCCCTGAAGACGCGCCTGCGCATCGCCAAGAAGCGCGCNGCCCTGACCATCGCCCTGGCTGATATAAGCGGCGACTGGCCGCTCGACAAGGTGACGGCCGGGCTCAGCGATGTCGCCGAGGGCTGCCTCAAGGCCGCCTGCGATTTCTGTCTCGGTGAAATGGCGCGGCGCGGTGCCCTGGAACTGGCCGATCCCGCATCGCCGTCGCAGGGGTCGGGCTTGGTCGTGCTCGGCATGGGCAAGCTGGGCGCGCGCGAGCTGAACTATTCCTCGGACATCGACATCATCGTGCTGTTCGATCCCGAAGTCATGCGCACGGCCAAGCCCGACGACCTGCAGCCGGCCATGGTCCGTCTGGTNCGCCAGATGCTGCGGATCATGGATGAGCGCACGGCCGACGGCTACGTNTTCCGCACGGACCTGCGCCTGCGCCCGGACCCCAGCGCCACGCCGCTGGCGATTTCGGTCCTCGCCGCCGAAAGCTATTACGAAAGCCTGGGCCAGAACTGGGAGCGCGCCGCCATGATCAAGGCCCGCGCCGTGGCCGGCGACCTGGAAGCAGGTGCGCGGTTCCTGGAATGGCTGCGCCCCTTCATCTGGCGCAAACACCTGGACTTCGCGGCGATCCAGGACATCCATTCGATCAAGCGCCAGATCAACGCCCACCGCGGCATCGGCGCGATCAAGGCGCTTGGCCACAACGTCAAGCTGGGCGGCGGCGGCATCCGCGAGATCGAATTCTTCGCCCAGACCCAGCAATTGATCTGGGGCGGGCGCATCCCGGAACTTCGTCTGTCCGGCACCAAGGCCGCCATCGACTGCCTGGTCACCCTGGAACAGGTCACGCCNGAAGCGGCGGCGGACATGAAGGCNGCCTATGATTTCCTGCGCCAGGTCGAACACCGCCTGCAGATGGTCAATGACGAGCAAACCCATACCCTGCCCGATGNTCCCGAAGNCTTCGACGCCTTCGCCGGTTTCATGGGCTTTGCCACCGGCGACGCCTTCGCCGAGGTGCTNACCGGCCACCTTGAGCGGGTGCAGGCCCATTACGGCGCCCTGTTCGGCGACGCGCCGGCGCTCAGCGCCGAGGCGGACCAGGACGGTGCCGGCGGTAATCTTGTGTTCACCGGCGGCGAAGCCGATCCGGACACGCTGGCGACCATCCGCAAGATGGGGTTCGAGGAACCGGCCCGCGTCGACGCCCAGATCCGGGCCTGGCACCACGGGCGCTACCGGGCCATGCGCTCGACCCGGTCCCGCGAACTGTTGACCGAACTGATGCCCGTGCTGCTGCGCGCCATCGCCAAGACNCCGGAACCGGACAAGACGTTCCTGCGCTTCGACGGCTTCCTCAAGGTTTTGCCCGGCGGTGTGCAGCTGTTTTCCATGTTCCATTCCAACCCGCACCTGTTNTCCCTGGTGGTCGAGATCGCCGGAAAGGCGCCGCGTCTGGCCGAACACATGGGAAATCACGCGTCGATCCTGGACAGTGTGCTGACCGCCGATTTCTTCGACCCGCCGCCGGACCTTCCGGGCCTGCACGGCGAACTCGAGGCCCAGTTGAAGGCCTGCCGCGACCTGGAAGATGTTCTGATCACCTGCCGCCGTTGGGCCAACGACCGGCGATTCCAGGTCGGCGTGCAGCGCCTGGACGCCCGGATCGCGCCGCTGGACGCCTCGCGGGCCCTTTCCGACATCGCCGAGACGGCGCTGGGCGCGGTGCTGGGCCGCGTCGCCGACGATTTCGCCGCAGGCCACGGCCGCGTTCCTGGCGGCGAGATCGCCATCGTGGCGCTCGGCCGTCTGGGCAGCCGNGAAATGACCGCGGCCTCGGACCTGGACCTGATCTTCGTTTACGACGCCGCCGACGACGCCGAGGAATCGGACGGCCCCAAGCCGCTCGCCCCCGCGCANTATTTCGGCCGCCTGACCCAGCGCACGATCAACGCCGTCACGGCGATGATGCCCGAGGGGCCGCTGTACGAGGTCGACATGCGCCTGCGCCCGTCGGGCACCAAGGGGCCGCTGGCCACCTCGCTGACCGCATTCCGCAGATACCACGACGAATCGGCCTGGACCTGGGAGCGCATGGCCCTGGTCCGCGCCCGCGCCGTGGCCGGAACGGGCGACCTGCGCGGCCGGGTCGAGGATGCCATCGCCGCCATCCTGGGCGATCCCGTGAACCCGGAAAAGCTGCTGCGCGACGCCGCCGACATGCGCCAGCGCATCGCCCGGGAAAAGACGTCTGACTGCATCTGGGACGTCAAGAACCTGCGCGGCGGCCTGGTCGACATCGCCTTCATCGTACAGTACCTGACCCTGCGTCATATCGGCGACCACCCGGATATCCGCGACGCCAACACGGCCGCCAGCCTGGACAAGCTGAAATCGGCCGGCGTGCTCGCCACCGCCCATTGGCGGACCCTGATGCGGGCCCAGGAACTTTGGATGGGCATCCTCGGCCTACTGGCCGAAACCATCGAGGGCACCCTGACCAAGGAAAAGGAAGACCTGATTTCCGGCGCCCTGGCCGACGATCTGGTGCGCGTCGCGGGGGCGGACGATTTCACCGGCCTGAAACGCATGATGATGGAAACGGCCCAGGCCGTGTTCGATATCTACCAGGACCTGATCGACGGCCCGGCGGCGGAGCTGCCGCCCGCCGAGGACGCAACCGAATGACACCACGACGCATAAGGAGACCCCGAANATGACNCTTTCCATCGGCGACAAGGCCCCCGATTTCACCCTGCCCGCGGACGGCGGCGGCATGCTGGCGCTCAAGGACCTGAAGGGCAAAAAGGTGGTGCTGTATTTCTATCCCAAGGACGACACGCCGGGCTGCACCACCGAGGCCCAGGGCTTTCGCGACGCNATNACGGCGTTCGAAAAGGAAGGGGCGGTGATCGTCGGCGCCTCCAAGGACACGGTCGCCCGCCACGACAAGTTCAAGGCCAAATACGGCCTGCCCTTTCATCTGGTGTCGGACGAAGACGGCAGCCTGTGCGACAGCTACGGCGTGTGGGTCGAAAAAAGCATGTACGGCCGCACCTACATGGGCATTCAGCGCGCCACCTTCCTGATCGACGAAAAGGGCGTGATCCGCAACATCTGGCCCAAGGTNAAGGTCAAGGACCACGCCGATGAGGTATTGGCGGCGGTCAAGGCGCTCTAAACACACGTNCATGCTGGATGGCCGAAACCTCGACCATTGGATGGTTTTGACGGCGCGGATTTTGCGCTAGGCTCCGCCCTCGATAAAATCGCGTCCGGCCCGCTGCACCACCGGGCCGGCGTCCTCTGGGGAAATATCGATGGCCGACAAGACCGACGAAATCGACGACGACGAGGAAGAGTACGAGGACGACGAGGAACTCGAGGACGGCGAGGAGTGGGAAGACGACGACGAGGAGTGGGAGGACGACGAAGACGACGAACCCACCGAGGAAGANCTCAAAGCCGCCAAGAAGAAAAAGATCCTCAAGATCGCGGCGATCGCCGGGGTTCTGCTCGTCCTGATCGGCGGCGGCTTTACAGCCCATATGCTGGGTGCCACCGAAGCCGTATTCGGCAAGCCCGCGATCACCGAAGTGACCCTGGAAATCGGCAAGCCGGTGACGCACGCCTTGCCGGAAATCCGCACCGACCTGAAAAAGATCGGCAAGCGCAACCATTTCATCAAGCTGAACCTNATCGTGCAGGTCAACGAGACCGACCTGCCGGCCCTTCAGGACGAGGCGAAAATGGCGCTGGTGGTGGACAACATCAAAACCCAGCTGCGCGACCTGGAATACAAGGACGTGATCGGTAAGGAGGGCTCGGAACGCCTGCGCTTCGAGCTGCTGAACGTCATCAACTTCGCCATCGCCCCGGTCAAGGCCCATACGGTGCTGTTCAAGGACCTGATTATTCAGTGACGGTCGGCAACAAGGGGGATGCGCAGGCTAAGGCCCATCCCCCGCCAAGGCGCCAAGATCGCGGCCCCCATACAGAATACGCAGGAAACTCACCGTATCCGCCCCGACCACACCGAAAAATTCCGGGGACACTATCTAAACAGCCGCGCGACATACCCGCAGCCCCTACGGCCCCTCCGACACGATGATCTCCTTCACCTTGCCGACCAGGGTCTTCAGGGTGAACGGCTTGGGCAGGAAGTGCAGGGTTTCGTCCTTGTCGATCTGGTCCTGGAAGGCATCCTCGGCGTAGCCGGACATGAGGATGACCTTCACCTGCGGCATCCGTTCGCGGAGTTGGCGGACCAGGGTGTAGCCGTCCATGCCCGGCATGACGACGTCGGAGATGATGAGGTCGATCTTCGGCGCCGTGCCGTTGACCACATCGAGCGCGACCTCGCCGTTCTGGGCCTCCAGCACCTTATAGCCCTTGTTGCGCAGCGCGCGGGCGCCGAACATGCGCACGGCGTCCTCGTCCTCGACCAGCAGGATGGTTTCCGAGCCCGTCAAATCGGCCTCGAACAGGGGCAGTTCGGGCTCTTTCCCGGGGCCGGTGCCGCCGCCCTTGCCTTTGCCCTTGGCGGCGGTGGCGACCACATCGTCGGTCACGGCGGCGGCGGCGCGGCGGGCGCGGGCGTCCTCATCGGCGCGGGGGAACAGGAGGCGGAACACGGTGCCCTTGCCGATATGGCTTTCCACGGTCACGTAGCCGCCCGACTGATGGATGATGCCGTAGACGGTGGACAGGCCCAGCCCCGTGCCCTGGCCCACTTCCTTGGTCGAAAAGAACGGCTCGAAAATGCGGTCGAGCACATCCTTGGAGATGCCGGTGCCCTTGTCCTCGACCTCGATCACCAGGTAGGAGCCGACGGGGATGACCTCGCCCGACTGCTGTAGCGGCCGTTCCAGATCGCGGCGGAAGGTGCGGATCACGAGCGGCCCGCCCTCGGCCATGGCGTCGCGGGCGTTGACGGCGAGGTTGATGATGACCTGATCGAACTGCCCCCGGTCGGCCAGGATACGCCCGGCGCCGCGTTCGTGTTCCAGTTTAAGTTTGACGGTCTCGCCGAGCAGGCGGCGCAGCAGGTTGGACAGGTCGTTCAGCGCGTCCTCGGGGTCGAGCAGGTCCGGTTCCAGGTTCTGCTTGCGCGAGAAGGCGAGCAACTGGCGCACCAGGTTGGTCGCGCGGTGGGCGTTCTGTTTGATCTGCTGCAGGTCGTTGAAGGACGGNTCGCCCGGCCCGTGACGTTCGAGCAGCAGGTCGGTGAAGCCGATCATGGCCGTGAGCAGGTTGTTGAAGTCGTGCGCCACGCCGCCCGCAAGCTGGCCCACGGCCTGCATCTTCTGCGATTGGGCAAACTGGATTTCCAGGTTCTTCTGCTCGGTCGTGTCGATGAAATGCAGGACCAGACCGGTGATGTTGCCCTTGTCGTCCTCCATGCGGCTGGCAAACAATGTCGCCGCCGCCTGCCGCCCGCCGGGGGCGGCCAGTCTGATTTCCGTCTGGGTCGCCCGCGCCCGGCCCATGATGACGTCGGACAGCGCCGAGGCGACCACGTCCCGGTCCTCGGGCAGCAGGCGTTCCGCGAAGGGCCGGCCGGCGACCAGATCGCGGTGGGCGCCCGCCAGGGTCAGGAACGCGCGGTTGCAGTCCATGACCTTGCCCAGCCCGTCGAGCAGCGCGATGGCCACGGGCGCGTCGTCGAACAGGAAGCGCAGGCGCTTGGCCGGACCCAGGCCGGCCGCCCCCCCGTCGTCCGCCCAGGCCATGTCGCGCAGCAGGATCGAGCGCGTATAGACCAGGGTGCCGTCCGTGGTCTCGCGGTGGCTTTGCAGCAGCGAGGCCGTGAATTCCGTNCCGTCGGCCGCGCGCAGGGTGACCAGGCCGTGATCACCGTCGTCGTCATCGTCGTCGCCCGCACCGTTTCCGTTGCCGTTCACCGGACTGGCGGAGACGACAAACTCGGCGAACGGCTTGCCGCCCATGGCCACGCGGTCGACNCCGAGCCAGCCCGCGAGGCAGGAGTTGGCGTAGACGATGCGCCCGCGCCCGTCGACGGAGAACACCCCGACGGGCAGGCCGTCGAGCAGATCGGCGCGGCGCGCCTCCGCCGACTGGCGGGTCGCGGTCTGGCGCTTTTCTTCGGTAATGTCCTGGGCCCGCCATTGCACGTAGCGGGAAGCCCCCTCCCCGGCGCCGGCGCCGATTCCGTCCTCGCCGAAGGGTTCCATGCGCAGGCGCCGCCACGCGGGCTTGCCGTCCTGACGGCGGCAGATGACCTCCCCGCCGGCGGTGGTGCCGTCGGCGGCNGCGGCCCGCAGCTTGCGGAACACGTCCTGGGACCGGCCCTGGCTGTCGAGCGCGCGTTCGACCTTGTCCAGCAGGCCGGCCGGCCCGATATCGCCGTCCAGGAAAAACAGGTCGCGGAAGGCGCCGTTGGCGTACATGCCGACACCGTCCCAGGTGGCGATCAGGAGTCCCTCGCCCGACGATCCGGCGGCCATNTGGATCAGTTCCGCCATGGGCCCGCCCGTCGACCGGGCCGGCGCCTTTCGGCCCATGCGCCAGGATGTCGTCAGAAGCCCCAGCGCCGCCGCCGCCAGCACGCCGCCCGCCGGCAGCGCCCAGCCGGCATCAAGCCCGAACATCAGCCCGGCCGCGACCCCCAACAGGGCCGCACCGGCGTTCAGGANGTGGGGTATTCTGTGCTTCATGGTTTCGATGTCGAGGCCCGGCGATGANGGCGGGCCCGTCCAAGGCAGCCCGCTTCCGGTGACAGGATTACCACTGAACGGCCCCTGTCAACAGCGCTCGCTGCCGGGATGCGGCGCCTGAAGACCAAAGGCCGCCGGGTCCGTTAATGGGGCAGCTTGCCCTTGAGCCGCATGACGTGGCCGATGACCTCGGCGACCGCCTTGAAGTGTTCCGCCGGGATTTCCTCGTCCAGTTCCACGGAAGCGTAGAGCGCCCGCGCCAGCGGCGGGTTTTCGACGATGGTGATCTCGTTTGCCTCGGCGATTTCGCGGATTTTCAGCGCCACCAGATCCTGCCCTTTGGCGATCACCTTGGGGNCCGGCATGGTTTCCATCTTGTATTCCAGGGCGACCGCGAAGTGGGTCGGGTTGGTGATCACCACGTCGGCATTGGGCACGGCCGCCATCATGCGCTTGCGGGCGCGATCCATGCGGATTTGGCGGATTCGCGCCTTGATCTGCGGGTCCCCGTCGGTTTGCTTGTACTCGTCCTTGATCTCGGTCTTGGACATCCGCATCTGCTTCATGAAGGTGGCGCGCTGATACATGTAATCGAGCGCCGCGATGAACCCCATCACCCCGATGGTCGCGAGGGCCATGATGATGGCGACNTCGTGGATGCGGTGAAGGGCNGCGGATGTGGAGATCGCGGGCATCATTTCCAGGTCGTGCAGCATGGGGATGGCAAGCCCGAAGGACACCGTTGCGACCAGGGTCAACTTCAGGATGCCCTTCACAAATTCCATCAGGCCTTGGCTGGAGAACAGCCGCTTGAACCCACTCAAGGGGTTGATCTTGCTGGCTTTCGGCTGAATTTTCTTGGTCGACCAGATAAGGCCGAACTGGCCGACGTTGGCGACGATCGCCAGGACCACGAACATCGCCATGGCGGGGGCGAGAATCACCCCGATCTCGATCGAGACCTTGGCGAACACCAGGCGCAGATGTTCGAAATCCATCGGGATCGAGTAGGCGGCCCCGATGAACCGCCGGCCGATCAGGGTGATGTCACGGGCCATGGCCGGCGCCAGGAACATCAGCATCCCCACGCCGCCGACCAGGATCATCAGGCTCTTGATTTCCTGAGACTGGGCGACCTGACCTTCGTCGCGGGCCTTGGAGAGTTTTCTCCCGGTCGGCTCTTCTGTTTTTTGTGAGTCGTCTTCTTCTGCCATGTGTCCCTGTCGTCGATCCGGGCCCTANCCCGTGAAGACGACGTACCCCTGTTGGAAGTGATTGAGAAATACCAGCATGATCGACGAGAACACGATCATGAGAGCGCCGATCTGGACCGTGACCTGCACCGGCAGCCCGAAGAAGAATACCGGCAACTGAGGCATCAGGCGGCCAAGAACACCGAGCCCGATGTAATAGACCATGGCGATGACCAGGAACGGGATGGACAACTGAAACCCCAATGCAAAGCTGTCGGCGACCCGGCGCGCCAGCATCAACGCCATATCGCCGGTCGACACCCCCTCGCCGGGCACGAACAGAGCGTAGGAATCGGCGACCATCGTGAAATACACATGATGGCTGTCCGTGACGAAGATCATCACCAGCCCGCCGATGGTCAACATGTTGGAAATGACGGAGCTTTGCTGTTCNGTAATCGAATCCTGAACCAGGGCGTTGGCCATGGCCGCAAACAGCGCGATCAACGTTCCCGCGGTTTGCAGGGCACTGATCAGGATGACCGCGATTCCGCCGAGAAACAGGCCGACGATGACCTCACCGGCAAGCAGCANGAACAGGACATAGGGACTTTCGGGGGGGGCCGGCAGGCTCTCCGCCAGCACGGGCGTCATGACGACGGCGACGGCGACGGCCAGGACGACACGGATGCGCGCACTGACATAGGCCGCCGCGATGCCCGGCAGAATGGCCATCATGGCGCCGACGCGCGACAGAACCAGCAAGAATGCGAAGACGTTGAGTTTGAGGAGCTCTTCGAGCATGTCCGCCGCCCTTCGCCGNCTATAGCGCCGAAATGCGGTCGAACAGGGTGTCTGCGAAGGTGGTCACCGTATTAATCATGAACGGCANCAGAACGACGATGCCGATGAAAATAACGATGATCTTCGGCACGAAGGTCAAGGTCATTTCCTGGATCGTCGTGAGGGCCTGGAACAGGGCGATGATAAGGCCGCTGACCAGGCCGAGGAACATGATCGGGCCGGCCACCTTGATGACCACCCACATGGCGTTGCGGCCGACATCGATGACATCCACTTCGTTCATCTGGGCTGCTCCCGACGCCGCGGATCGATGGCGTTACACCGGCATCCGGATGATGTCGTTGTAGGCTTCCAGAACCTTGTCGCGCACNTTGACCACGGTCTGCAGGGTCATTTCGGCCTCGGCCACGGCAGTCACCACTTGGGTGATGTCGGCGCGGTCGTTGATTGCGTCGATCGACAGCTTTTCCGACGTCTCGCCGATCTTGCGGGCTTCCATGATGGCGCTGCGCACAAGATCGCCGAACTCCTCGTTTGCCTTGGCGGTCGGCGCCGCGACATCTCCCGCACCGGAAATCTGTTGGCGGGCCGCCCGTTGATAGGCGTTCAAGGCCTGNTGAATATTGAAATCGGCGTTCACGCTCATTGTTATGCTCCCGTTCTAGGCCCGTTGGGCCCGGTCCGCGTTGGGACCTTGAATTTCGCCGCCCGCCTTAATTGGCGCGCAGCACGTCGATGACGCTGTTCAACATCGTTTTCGACGACTTGATCAGGTTCAGATTGGCTTCGTAGGACCGCTGCGCTTCGCGCATGTCCATCATTTCAAGCATGGTGTTGACGTTGGGCGTCTTCACATAACCGTCCTTGTCGGCGGCGGGGTGAGACGGGTCATACTTGTTGCCGAAGTCGGACATGTCCTTGTGCAGGCGGTTGACGTGCACCGTTTCGACGCCGACGGACTTGTCCAATTCGTTCTTGAAGGTCACCAGCTTGCGCCGGTAGGGATCGTCGCCGGGGCGTTGCGGNAGGCTGTCCGCGTTCGCGATGTTTTGCGAGATCACGCGAAGGCGCGTTCCCTGCACGCGCATCCCGGCGCTGGAAATGCGGATGGTCTTGATAATGTCGTCCATCGGGGCTTTCGCCTCCTTGATCGTTGTCCGGGCAAGGGTTCTCCCTTTGTCCGGCGGCATTGGATTGGACGACGTTCTGTCGAGATTCCCGTTCCAGGTTCGCCTGTGGCCTTTGCGGCCCGAATTTTAATGTCCGCCCGCCTCCGGGCGTGACCGCCTAGCGTCCGCGGCTGGCGGTTTTCAGCATTTCCATATGCTTTTTGTAGAGTTCCGTGGTCAGGCGGTGGGTGGTCTGTGTCTCGGCCACCTTGCCCATCTGTTCCTCAAGCACCACCGAGTTGCCGTTGGGCGCCGTTTCATAGGGATGGCGCGGCTCTTCGACAAAGAAATCGCGGATGCGCTTGCGCCGGCCGCCCAACTGCCCGGGTTCGGTGGTGACCATGTTCAACTGCGCCGATTCCTTGCGCAGNAGATCCCGGAAGGCATATGGCTTGAGATCCTTGGCCTTGTAGTCGGGCGTATCCGCATTGGAAATGTTCTGGGCCAGGATTTCCTGGCGTTGGCCAAGCCAGTTAAGGCGTTTCTTAACAGCTGCGAAGAGGGTCAGATCCATCTGCGCGCGGCCCCTTGTCTAGCGGAATTAATCCGTTGTCCCCTGGCTCCGGTGAGCATCACAAGCCCCGAAAACCGTCCTGCTAGGCATTATCTGCCGGGTTCCTTAACAACCTATTAAGCGCATCCGGTTCCGCCGCAACCGCCCGGGCCNGCCATTAAATGTCTGATTCCGAAACGGAAAACCGGCCCCGCTGTAATCATTTGTTAAACCGGGGGCCTTTAGGATCGGACGAATCCGGCAATTCTTGCCGACCCTCAGGCCTTGCCACGCGAATGGGACCAGCGGCACGTGAACGCAGATACCCCCAAAGACCCGACCGGTAACGACGGTCCGCAAGCGAACTACCAGCGTATTCCGGCGACCAAGGAAGCGCTCGCCGTGGCCCTGGCCGAAGGGGCCCTGCCGGGCATGGCTCCCACCGTGGTCGCGGGCGGGCGGGGGCGCCTGGCCGAACAAATTCTGCAGATCGCCTTCGCCAACGGCATCAAGGTGCGCGAAGACGCCGACCTTGCTCAGCTTCTCGCCACGATCGATATGGAAGAGGAAATCCCCGTCGAGGCCTTCGCCGCCGTGGCTGAAATTCTGATTTATCTTTATCGCGCCAACGGCGCCGACGATCTGGCCGGCAAAAGCCGCGACGACATCGTGCGCGAATGGATGGGAGACACCCGCCCATGAGCGACCGCGACAATACAGGCGGCGACAACGCCCCTCCCGCGTCCCTGGAATCAGCCATGGCCGAGGTCGAGTCCATGATCCTGAACGCCCGCAGGGCCCTTGCGGGCGGCGAGTTGCTGGACATGACACCCTTGGGCGACCGGGTCGCCTGGATCTGCCAAAACGTGCGCACCATGGCGCTCACGTCGTCGAATCCGGACAGCATCCGCCTGCGCCTGGAAAAGATGGTCTCAGATCTCAACCGTCTCGAAGATCAAATTCGCGCCGGCGCCGGTCTCGGCCCGGCCGACGGTGAAACGAACAAGGAATAGCGCCATGGACATGGACATGGGCGGCTATTTCCGCTTCATCCTCGCGCTGATTTTTGTGATCGGCCTGATCGCCCTGCTTGCCGCCATGGCGCGGCGCGCCGGCTGGGGTTTTCCGGCCGCGGCCATCAAGCGCGCCAGCAACCGGCGCCTGGGCATCGTGGAAGTAACCCCCCTTGACGGCCGCCGTCGCCTGATCCTGGTCCGCCGCGACGACACGGAACATCTGCTGCTGGTCGGCCCCACGTCGGAATTGCTCATCGAAACCGGTATCGCCGGCCCCGGCAGGGACTTCAGACAGGCCCTGACCGCCGCCAGCGACAACACAGAGACCCAGTCATGACGAACGGCGGGCAGATGCGGCGCATCTTCACGCGGCGGCGGCGCAATCCCCTCGCCCATCCCCTGCTGATGATCCTGGCGGTGATCGGCGCCGCCTGCGCGATCTACCTGGGGCTGTCCCTGCTCAGCCCGCCGGCGCTCGCGCAATCGATCTCCCTCGACCTGGGCGATCAGGGCGGCGACACCACGGGCCGCATCATCCAGATGCTGCTGCTGATCACGGTGCTCAGCGTCGCCCCCTCGATCCTCATCATGGTTACATCCTTCGTGCGCATCATCGTGGTGCTGTCGTTCCTGCGCACGGCCCTGGGCACGCAGCAAACGCCGCCCAACCAGGTTCTGGTCGGACTGGCCCTGTTCCTGACCCTGTTCATCATGCAGCCGACCTTCGAGAAAGCCTGGGAAACCGGTATCAATCCGGTGATTCAGGGTAATCTGGACGAACTTCAGGGCTTCAACCGGGCCATCCTGCCGTTCCGTGACTTCATGATGAGCCATGTGCGCGAACGCGATCTTTTGCTGTTCACCCAGATTGCGCGCATTCCAGACGAAGAGGCCCGCACGAACATGCCGATGCGGGTGCTGGTCCCGGCCTACATGATTTCCGAACTGAAACGCGCTTTCGAAATCGGTTTCCTTTTGTTCGTGCCGTTCCTGATCATCGACATGGTCGTCGCATCGATTCTCATGTCCATGGGCATGATGATGCTGCCGCCGGTCATCATCGCCCTGCCGTTCAAGATCATCTTCTTCGTGCTGGTCGACGGCTGGTACATGACCGTCGGCTCTCTGGTCAAAAGCTTCGGCGCCGGCTAGAGCCTATCATCTTGATACGGAAGCAGCTGAGATCGGTTGTCCGGGCTTCCGTATCAAGATGATAGGCTCTAGACAGCGACGCAACCGTCTCCATTCCTGGATAGCGCGCCCCGCCGAGTGATCGCGGTCACATAGGATCATGTGCGATTCCTATAGGACATGTCCCAGGCGGCGCATTGGGATGCGCGGTACGCGGCCGAAACCGGCCGCAAGACATTGGATGACGAACATTATGCTGATCCGACTTGCCCGATTGGCCGCCGTTGCGGTCGCATTGTTTTTTATATGCCTGCCGGCCATGGCCCAGGAGGCCGCGGGCGTCATCGAACGCCAGAANGGCGAAGCCACGCGCAGTCTTTCGGGGTCGACTGCACCGCTGTCTCTGGGTGCCAAGGTGTTCGCCGGCGATATTCTGAAAACCGGCCCGGAGGCTCGACTATTGGTGCGCTTTNCCGACGGCTCGTCGCTGACCCTCGGCGAAAAGGCCGAGGTTTTCGTGGATGAAATGGTCTTCGACCCGGCTGCGGCGGGCGCCGGCACGGGCCGCCAGGCGCTAATCATGGTGGTCGGCGTGTTCCGCTATACCTCCGGTAAAATCGGCAAGGCCAGCCCCTCGCAGGTCGCCTTCGGCACGCCCACCGCCACCATCGGCATTCGCGGCACGGACTTCGTGGGCGGCGAGTTGACCGTCGGCATGCCGGCGGGACAGCCGCACTACGGATTCCAAATCCAGGAAGGCGCCATCGAGGTCATCACGCCACAAGGCAACGTCACCCTGGACGATCCCGGCGAAGGCACNTTCCTGCCGCTGGCCGGCGGCCGCGCGCCGACGCCCGTGCGCCAATGGACGGCGGAAGAAGCCGCCGAAGCCCAAGCCGCCATCGCGTTCTAGACCGGCGCCCCCCACCCCGGCCCTATCCGGCGCGGCGCAGGTCCGTCGGATTGATGCCGAATTGCCGATGAAAGGCCCGGGACAGGGCTTCCGAACTGGCATAGCCGTAACGCCGGGCGACAGCCTGAACCCGGGCTCCCCGGTCCATGTCCTGGCGCGCCAGGGTCATCCGCCAACGGCGCAGGTAACTTTGCGGGGCTTCGCCGACAACCGCACGAAACGCATCGGCGAAACGCGACAGCGACATGCCCGCGACCGCCGCCAGATCGGCGTTCGACCACGACCGGCCCGGATCCTCGTGCAAGGCCGAAATGGCGCGCGACAGGCGCGCATCGGCGAGCCCCGCCAACACGCCCGGCTCGGTCGCACCCCGTTCGATCTGCTGACGCATCAGGCGGATCACCAGGACTTCGGCCAGACGTTCCAGAACCTTGTCGGACCCACAGCGCCGCCCCCCGGCTTCGGCCAGGAACACATCCAGAAGCGCCCGCGTCTCCACGTCACGGATCGGCAGGGAGACGGTCGCCGGCAAGGCCGCCATCAAAGGATTGGCCGCCCCGCCCCAATCGATTGAANAGGCGGCGACCGGCATCTCATTGGGTCCAGCGGCGGGGACGCCGCCCCGGGTGCGGATTTCGACCCGCCCCGGCGCCCCCGTTTCCGGATCGCCGAATACCGCCATATTGCC
>JGI25317J35169_1000955_pt1 | contig 19824 bp, 19 predicted proteins | sample AutmiccommunBRH5_FD_35169 | JGI IMG/M metagenome (IMG submission 35169) | reverse complement strand
AAGCGCTTTTTTGTCGCTACTGCTCATGCCGCCGTTCAGAACGAAACAGCTGTCCGCAGGAGAATTGCAATGCGTAGGTCCATTTATGTCGCTTCCTTTACAGCTCTGACGCTCGCTCTGGGTGGGTGCGCCTCCAGCCTGACCGGAGATACCTATTCTCGGGACGAGGCGCGAGCCGTACAGACTGTGCGTTACGGAACCATCGAGTCGCTGCGCCCGGTGAAGATCGAGGGAACCAAGACCCCCATCGGCACTGGTGCCGGTGCCGTCGTTGGCGGCGTTGCCGGCAGCGGCATCGGCGGCGGCCGTGGCAGTGCGGTTGCTGCAGTGATTGGTGCGGTGGCAGGTGGCATGCTGGGGTCGGCGGCGGAAGAGGGGATTACCCGCACCCAGGGTGTCGAGATCACGGTGCGCGAGGATGATGGCAACATGCGCGCCTATGTGCAGGCCGTGGAGCCCAATCAGGTGTTTCGGGTCGGACAACGGGTTCGCATCCTCACCGTCAGTGGTACCAGTCGCGTGGCGCCCTGATCTTCATAGCAGCTGCCCGAGGCTGAAGTCAGAGCGCTGTCACCGCTCCGTAAACGGAGCGGTGACAGCGCTTTTTTGTTTTTCGAAATACATGAATCCATGACGCCAGCATCATCGGTATGGATAATCGGGCACACATTTATGTGCTGTTTCAGGCAGTTGCTGTGCCTGCAAGGATAAGAATGCCTCCGCTCAGGTGGCTTAAGGGGTCTCGTTCATGGCGCTTGCGCTGATCATCGCTTTGCCATTTCTGGGCATCTTCCTGCCTTTGCTCCTGGAGCGGTTTGGTCGCTCCGCTTGTGCCTTTGGCGCGGGCCTGGCGCCACTGACAGCGCTGATTCTGCTGCTGACCAAACGGGCCGACGTATTTGCCGGCCAAACCGAAATCATCCATTACGAGTGGTTGCCGCAGCTCGGACTCAACCTGAGCCTGCGCCTTGATGGATTGGGCTTCCTCTTCGCCCTGCTGATTCTCGGCATCGGTCTCCTGGTCATTCTCTACGCACGCTATTACCTGTCGAAGAAGGACCCGATGGGGCGATTCTTCGGCTTCTTCCTGTTGTTCATGGGCGCCATGCTCGGCGTGGTGCTGTCCGAGAATCTGCTGCTGATGCTGATGTTCTGGGAGCTGACGAGCCTTTCGTCGTTCCTGCTCATTGGTTACTGGAATCACCGCGCCGATGCGCGCCAAGGCGCGCGCATGGCGCTCGCCATCACCGGGGGGGGCGGCCTCGCCTTGCTCGCCGGGATTCTGCTGATCGGCCATATCGTCGGCAGCTTCGAGCTCACAACCGTGCTCGCTTCGGGCGATCTGATCCGTGCCAATGCGCTGTACCCGCTGACCTTGATTCTCGTGTTGCTCGGTGTGTTCACCAAGTCCGCGCAGTTCCCTTTTCACTTCTGGTTGCCACAGGCAATGGCAGCGCCCACGCCGGTATCGGCCTTCCTGCATTCCGCGACCATGGTCAAGGCCGGTGTCTTCCTGCTCGCTCGGCTGTATCCGGCGCTGGCCGAGTCGGAGTGGTGGTTCTACATGGTCAGCGTCACCGGGCTTGCGACATTGCTGCTGGGTGCGGTGATGGCGCTGTTCCAGCACGATCTGAAAGGCCTGCTGGCCTATTCCACCATCAGCCACCTGGGCCTGATTACCTTGCTCTTCGGCCTGGATTCGCGTCTTGCGGCGGTGGCGGCGATCTTTCACATCATCAACCACGCGACCTTCAAGGCTTCGCTGTTCATGGCCGCNGGGATCATCGATCACGAGACGGGCACTCGCGACATGCGCCGCATCAATGGCATGTGGAAGTACATGCCACACACCGCGGCACTCGCGATGGTGGCGTCGCTGGCAATGGCCGGTGTCCCATTGCTCAATGGTTTCCTGAGCAAGGAAATGTTCTTCGCCGAGACGCTCGATCAGCACCTGCTCGGTAGCTTCTATTGGACGATTCCCGCGGCAGCGACGCTGGCCGGTGCGTTCTCGGTCGCCTATTCGCTGCGTTTCGTTCACGACGTGTTCTTCAACGGCGAGCCGATCGATCTGCCGAAGTACCCGCCACACGAACCTGCGCTACATGAAGATTCCGGTGGAAATCCTCGTGTTGCTCTGCCTGCTGGTGGGGATGCTACCGGCTTTCACCGTAGGCCCATTGTTGGCGGCGGCGGTGTCGGGAACGCTGAATGGCAACGTGCCTGAATACAGCCTGTCGATCTGGCACGGCTTCAACTTGCCGCTGGCCATGAGCTTTGCAGCGCTGATTGGCGGGATAATGATCTATTCGCTGCGCAAGTGGGCGTTCCGCTGGTACGAAGGGTTGCCCACGGTCGATTCGCTGGAGGTGTTCGAACGGGTGATGGGCGGACTGACCCTCGCTGCACGTCACGTCACCTGTCTGCTGGAAAACGGCTCGCTGCAACGCTACATCGCCCTCATGCTGCTCAGTACGCTGGTGCTCGTGGTTTTTGCGTTGACCCCGTTGGAAACGCTGCATGGGCCGGTCGCGCTGACGCCGCTTGATGGAATCACCGTGCTGGGTATGGCGATTCTGGCGCTGACTTCGCTGCTGACCGTGCTTTTCCATCGCCGCCGTCTGACCGCGCTGATCGTACTCAGTGTCGTTGGTCTCATGGTCGCGCTCGGGTTTGCCCGTTATTCCGCCCCGGATCTGGCGCTGACCCAGCTTTCGGTAGAGGTGGTGACGATCATCCTGCTGATTCTCGCGCTGTTCTTCATGCCCGACCGTACGCCGGCCGAGTCGAGCAGCCTGCGTGCCTTCCGCGATTTCGTTCTCGCGGGCGGCAGCGGCACCATGGTCGCGCTGCTTGCCTACACCGTGCTGACCCGGCCCTATGACAGCATCGCGTCGTACTTCCTCGAGAACAGTGTTTCCGGCGGCGGCGGCAAGAACGTCGTGAATGTGATCCTGGTGGACTTCCGTGGGTTCGATACCCTGGGCGAGATCGCAGTGCTGGCGATCGCCGGCGTAGGCATCTATGCGCTACTCAAAGGCCTGCGCCTGCCGCACCCGGTTCGCGACTACGGCGGGCGACCCTGGTCGGTTGACCGGCACCCCATGGTTCTGGATGCACTTGCCCGCGCGCTGCTACCGATGGCGCTGCTGATTTCCGCCTTCATCTTCCTGCGCGGGCACAACCTGCCGGGTGGCGGATTCATTGCCGGTCTCATCACCGCGGTGGCACTGATTCTCCAATACATCGCGCATGGCGTGAGCTGGGCACAGGCGCGGCAACCGATCAGCTATCACGCACTCTGCGGCGCAGGCCTGCTTATTGCGGGGCTGACGGGGCTGGGCAGCTGGGCGTTCGGCTACGCGTTCCTGACGTCGTCATTCGGGTATTTCCATCTGCCTCTCGTCGGAGAGTTCGAGCTGGCGACTGCAATGCTCTTCGATCTGGGGGTTTATCTGGTGGTTGTCGGCGCGACATTGCTGATTCTTTCCAACATCGGCCAGGTCAGCCAGGACGATTCCAACAGGGAGGTGCTGTAGTGGAAGCGCTGTTCGCNATCACGCTGGGAATNATGACGGCCAGTGGCGTCTATCTGCTCCTGCGTGCCCGGATCTTTCCGGTGGTGATGGGGCTGACGCTGATTTCCTATGCGGTCAATCTGTTCATCTTTTCCATGGGCCGGCTGGCGACCGGCGTTCCGGCGGTGATAGGCAAGAGCGCGGAGTATGGCGATCCGCTGCCGCAGGCGCTGGTGCTTACGGCCATTGTCATCGGCTTCGCCATGACCGCCTTCGTGGTGGTGCTGGCGTTGCGCAGCATCGGAGAGCTGCGTACCGATCACGTCGATGGTGAGGAGCCGCGCAAATGAATCATGCGTTGATTCTCCCGCTGCTGCTGCCGTTGTTCATGGGGGCGCTGTTGCTGTTCGCTCATCGCGCGAACAAGTCGACCAAGCGCCTGCTTTCACTGGCGGCAACCTGGACCCTGGTCCCGATTGCGATATGGCTGGTGCTGCTTGCCGATGATGGCCAGCTGCGGATCTATGCGCTGGGTAGCTGGCAGCCGCCATTCGGCATCATTCTCATGCTGGACCGGTTGAGCGCGCTGATGCTGCTGGTGACGGCGGTGCTGGCTGGTTTCGCAGCGCTTTATGCCTGCCGTGGTGATGATGAGCGCGGGCCGAACTTTCACGCCCTCTATCAGTTCCAGCTGCTCGGCATCAATGGTGCCTTCCTGACCGGCGACCTGTTCAACCTGTTCGTGTTCTTCGAGATCCTGTTGATCTCCTCGTATGCCTTGCTGCTGCACGGCCATGGTCAGCGCAGGGTGCGCTCGGGTATGCACTATGTTGTGCTGAATCTGCTCGGCTCCTCGCTGTTTCTGATCGGCGTGAGCATGCTCTACGGACTGCTGGGCACCCTGAACATGGTCGACATGGCTGCCCGTGTGAGCGCGGCCGATCCGGCCGATGCGCCGCTGCTGGCGGCCGCCGGGTATCTGCTGCTGGTGGTGTTCGCGCTCAAGGGCGCAATCCTGCCGCTGTACTTCTGGTTGCCGCGGGCTTATGCATCGGCCACCGCGCCGGTCGCTGCGCTATTCGCGATCATGACCAAGGTCGGTCTGTACGCGATCATTCGTGTGTTCACCCTGGTCTTCGGCAGCGAAGCGGGCGAGTTGAGCGGCATGGTCGATGTCTGGCTCTGGCCGCTGGCTCTGCTGACGCTCGGTGCGGCCGTGATAGGCGCATTGGCCGCTCGCAGCCTGCAGGTGCTGCTGGCCTATCTGGTGGTCGTGTCGGTGGGCACGCTTCTGGCGGGTATTGCGCTCGGCAGCGAGGCCGGGCTTGCTGCGGCACTTTATTACCTGGTCCACAGCACGCTGGTTGCGGGCGGTTTGTTCCTGCTCGCCGATCTGATAGCTCGTCAGCGCGGAGACCTGGGGACCGATCTGATTTCGGCGCCTGCGCTGCGTCAGCCGCTGCTGCTGGGCACGCTGTTCTTCATGGGCGCCATCTCCGTGGCCGGTTTGCCTCCGTTCTCCGGCTTTCTCGGCAAGGTGATGCTGCTGCGCGCCATCGAGCTTGGCGCAGACGCTATCGCGCTGTGGGCCGTGGTGCTGGTCGGCGGGCTGGGCATGCTGATTTCACTGAGCCGAGCCGGCAGCCTGGTGTTCTGGCGTCCCAGTGCCGAGGCGGTGGGGCAGCCTGCCGATGCCATTCGGGTTCTGGCGACGGTCGGCCTGCTGCTTGGTAGTGTGATGCTGGTTGTCGCCGCCGGCCCGCTGCAGGCGTTCGTGCAGGCCACTGCTGCGCAGCTGCTGGATGTTGCGCCTTATCTGCAGATACTTCAGGGAGGTGCGGCATGAAAGCGCGCTGGTTACCTAATCCCGCCCTGACCTTGATGCTGGCCATTCTCTGGCTGCTGCTCAACAACACGCTCAGCTTCGGGCAGTTCTTGCTCGGTCTGTTTCTTGGTTGGGCGATTCCACTTCTGGTTCGGGGGTTTCTCATCGAAGGTGCCGCGCATACGCAAGCCGCTGCAGCTGTGCGTGTTCTCGCTCAAGGTGCTCTTTGACATCGTCGTGGCCAATGTGCACGTCGCCAAGCTGGTGCTGGGGCCGAAGAAAAACCTGCGCCCTGCGTTCATCGAGGTGCCCATGGCCATCGAGAACGAGTTCGTCCTGTCCACACTGACCAGCATCATCTCGCTGACGCCTGGGACGGTATCTGCCTGTCTGAGTCAGGATCGCCAGATGCTTATGGTGCATGCGCTGGACGTGCCTGACGTCGATGCGCTGATCGCTGACGTCAAGCGTAACTATGAAGCGCCACTGCTGGAGATCTTCGAATGCTCGCCTACGTGATTCCGTTCTGTATGGCCGTTTTGGGGCTGGCGGCGGTGTTGAATGTCGTTCGTCTGGTCCAGGGGCCGGACATGCCCGACCGAGTGCTCGCGCTCGATACGCTGTACATCAACGCGCTCGCGCTTATCGTGCTGTTCGGCATCTGGCTCGCCTCCGATCTGTTCTTCGAGGCGGCACTGCTGATTGCCGTGATGGGTTTCGTCAGTACCGTGGCAGTCGGTAAGCACCTGCTGCACGGCGACATCATTGATTGAGGGAAACGACATGCCATTCTGGATCGAAGTGCTGGTAAGCGTGTTCCTTATTATCGGCAGCCTGTTCGCGCTGATCGGTGCGATCGGCCTCTACCGGCTGCCGGATTTCTACACGCGCCTGCATGGCCCGACCAAGGCGACGACGCTGGGTGTTGGCGGTATCGTGATCGCGTCGATGATCTTCTTCAGCAGCCAGAACGATGGCTTGAGCCTGCACGAGCTGCTGATCACGCTGTTTCTCTTCCTCACTGCGCCGGTCAGTGCGCACATGCTGGCCAAGGCTGCAATGCAGCAGAAACTGCCAGCTGTCGAACAAACGCGGGGTCAGCCCTGGGATTGAGCCTGCCTCCTACCTGTCTTGCAGCGCCAGGTAGGTGAGCAGGCGAGGCCATTTCAGATCAGGATGCTGCTCGGTGAGGGTTGCTGTTCGTTCTCCTGCTGCAGCTCCTTGACGAGCGCCTGCTGCAGGCGCAGGCAGAACTGCGGGTCGGACAGCGGCTGGTTGTCTGCGTCGGTGACGAAGAATACGTCCTCCACGCGTTCGCCCAAGGTCGCGATCTTGGCGTTCTGCACCGATAGATCGAAATCGAGGAACAGCTGGCCCACCCGCGCCAACAGGCCGGGCCGGTCCGGTGCAATGATTTCCAGAATGGTCTGCGGCCGCTGTGTGTCGTTGTGGATGGTGACCTGCGGCGGGAAGGCGAAGTGCTTGAGTTGCCGTGGGACACGGCGCTGGATGATGGTCAGGTAGTCGTCCGGGTTGCGCAGGGCGGCGATCAGGCCGCTGCGAATCTCCTCGATCCGCTTCGGATTATTGCCGATCGGGCTGCCGTCGGCGTCCAGCACGATGTAGGTGTCCAGCGTGAACTGGCTGCTCGACGTCAGGATGCGCGCGTCATGAATGTTCAGGTTCAACTGATCCATGGCCGCCACGGTTACCGCGAAGAAGTCGTGTTGGTCTGGCGCGTAGATGAATATCTGCGTGCCTCCCTCGAACTCCCGCTGCGTGGTTTCCTTGATCAGCACCAGCGGCCCACCGTTGGCCGGGTGCTCGATGATCGCGTCGGTATGCCAGGCCACATCGGTGGCTGTATGCCGGAGGAAATAGTCGTCACCCAGCTGCGCCCAGAGCTGCTCAGCATCGTCCGGATCGGTACCTTGGCGGACCAAGTCATCCAGCGCGGCACGTTGGGTCTGGCGAATCTGCTCCTCGCGTCCCAGCGGGTTTTCCAGCCCGCGTTTCAGGGCTCGCTTGGTTTCGGTATAGAGCTGACGCAGCAGGCTCGCGCGCCAGGAATTCCACAGGGTCGGGTTGGTGGCGTTGATGTCGGCCACGGTCAGGACGTAGAGATAGTCCAGGTGCGTCTCGTCGCCGACCAGTTGGGCGAAATCATTGATCACCTGCGGATCGGACAGATCCTTGCGCTGCGCTGTGGTGGACATGACCAGATGGTTTTCCACCAGCCAGACCACCAGTCGGGTATCCCACGCCGGCAGCTTGTGACGACTGCAGAATTGCTCGGCATCCACCGCGCCGAGCTCCGAATGGTCGCCGCCACGGCCCTTGGCAATGTCGTGATAGAGCCCGGCAATGTAGATCAGCTCTGGTTTGGGCAGCCTTTCGACCAGCTTGCTGGCCAGCGGATATTTCTCGGCGACGCCCGGCTTGGTCAGCTTGCGCAGGTACTTGATGACATTGAGCGTGTGCGCGTCGACGGTGTAGATGTGGAACAGGTCGTGCTGCATCTGCCCGACGATGTGGCCGAACTCCGGCAGATAGCGGCCCAGGATGCCGTAGCGGTTCATTCGGCGAAGGTTGCGGTGAATACCTTCCTTGCACTTGAACAGCTCGATGAACAGGCTGGTGTTGCGCAGATCCTGGCGAAAGATGTCATCGATCAGGTAGCGGTGATCGCGGAGCAGGCGAATGGTGTCCGAGCGAACGCCCTGGATGTCGGGATGCTGGGCGAGCAGCACGAAGGTTTCCAGGATCGCGAAAGGGGTGCGTTTGAAGATAGCTGCGTTGCTCACCTCAAGGTAGCCGTCGCGTACCTGAAATCGGCTGTTTAGNGGCACGATCGGGCCTGACTCGCCTTCCCAGAGAATCACTTCGGCGAAGTGCTGACCGACAAGATCGCTGAGTTCGGCAATGCTCATGACGATCCGGTAGTACTTCTGCATGAAGCGTTCGATGGCCAGCTTGGCATCATTGTCTTCATAGCCCAGCAGCGCGGCCAAACTGCGCTGATGGTCAAACAGCAGGCGATCCTCGGCGCGACCGGCAAGCATGTGCAGGCCGTAGCGCACCTTCCAGAGAAACTCCTGGGCGGCGGTCAGCAGGCTGTGTTCACCCTCGGTAAGAAAGCCCTGATCGACCATCGCCTGCAGATTGAGCGTGCCGAACTCGCGACGGGCGATCCAGAGGATGGTCTGGATGTCGCGCAGGCCGCCGGGAGAGCCTTTGACATTGGGCTCCAGGTTGTACTCGGTGTTGTTGTACTTGGCATGTCGTGCGCGCTGCTCGTTGCGCTTGGCGAGGAAGAATTCCTTGCTAGGCCACATCTGTTGGGTACTGGTGACCCGCAGCATCGCCTGGCGCAGGCGCTCCGGGCCGGCGATCGTCCGGCTTTCCATGAGGTTGGTGATGACCGTGAGATCGGCGCGCGCTTCGTCGGCGCATTCGGCAACGGAGCGCACGGCCTGCCCGACTTCCAGGCCGATATCCCAGAGCAGGGTCAGAAAGCCCTCGATCGAGTCGCGAAAGATTTCCTGGTCGTTGGCGTCGAGCAGAATGAGCAGGTCGATATCGGAGTAGGGGTGCAGTTCACCTCGGCCGTAGCCACCCACGGCGACGAGCGCGATATCTGCGCCATTGTTCCAGTCGAAGCGATCCCAGGCCGAGCGCAGAATCTGATCGACGAACCAGGCGCGATCCTGAATCAGGCGACGGATGTCCCGACCTGCCTTGAACCGCTCGTCCAGTACCTGCCGCGCCTGGCGTATGGCCTTCTTGTACGCAGCGATGGGGCTGGCCTTCAGAGCCAGCTCCGCCTGAAACTGGCTGCGGTCAAACAGCTCCGGGTCAACCTGGGGCATGCGAACGTCCTCCCGTGGGGGCTGCGGCTGTGAAATCTCAGGCAGAGGTGCGAGCGATGGTGTCGTCGCTGCGCAGAGTGAAGATCTCGTAGCCGTCGGCGGTCACCAGGATGGTGTGTTCCCATTGCGCCGACAGCTTGCGATCCTTGGTGATCGCGGTCCAGCCATCGCCAAGCAGGCGGGTTTCCGAGCGACCCTGGTTGATCATCGGCTCGATGGTGAAGGTCATGCCTTCCTTGAGCTCCATGCCGGTGCCGGCACGGCCGTAATGCAGAACCTGCGGCTCCTCATGGAAGACCTTGCCGATGCCGTGGCCACAGTATTCGCGGACCACGGAGAACCCATTCTTCTCGGCATGTTTCTGGATGACTTCACCGATGTCCCCGAGTCGTGCGCCCGGGCGAACCAGCTCGATGCCTTTATAGAGGCATTCCTGAGTGACCTGGCAGAGACGATCGGCCCACTCGGGCACCTTGCCGACCATGAACATCTTGCTGGTGTCGCCGTGATAGCCGTCCTTGATCACAGTGATATCGATGTTGAGGATGTCGCCGTCTTTCAGCGGCTTGTCGTTCGGGATGCCGTGGCAGACAACGTGGTTGATCGAGGTGCAGATCGATTTGGGAAAGCCCTTGTAGTTCAGCGGAGCGGGAATGGCCTGCTGAACGTTGACGATATGCTCGTGGCAAAGGCGGTCGAGTTCCTCGGTGGTGACGCCTGGCTTGACGTGCTCGCCGATCATCTCGAGAACTTCGGCGGCGAGGCGCCCGGCAATGCGCATCTTCTCGATATCTTCGGGCGTCTTGATGGTGACAGTCATGCAAACCTCTTGTATGCCCGCAGGCGAAGGCAATAACGGAAAGTCGCGATGATAAACCAAAGCGCCTGCGGCCTGCAGGTCAGGGCTGATTGCACCGCTGAGCCTGTTGTAGAGAGTTCAAAGCAGTAGCCTCTCGATGGTCGTTGTGCTATAAAACGCGCCGCTCAGCGGGGTAGACCCCGTCGAGCCTAACCCCACACACGTGTCGACACGGTATCCTGGGTGCTCGCAAGAGTTGGATATCGGGACGCGTGGAGGCCTAACCCGACTTATTCGAGGACTGATCATGTCTCAAGTCACTATGCGCGATATGCTGAAGGCCGGTGTGCACTTCGGCCACCAGACCCGTTACTGGAATCCGAAAATGGATAAATACATTTTCGGCGCGCGCAACAAGATCCATATCATCAACCTGGAAAAAACCCTGCCGATGTTCAACGACGCACTGCGTTTCGTTGAGAAGCTGGCTGCAGGCAAGAACAAGATTCTGTTCGTTGGCACCAAGCGTTCCGCCGGCAAGATCGTTCGCGAAGAAGCTGCTCGTTGTGGCTCGCCGTANGTCGATCATCGCTGGTTGGGTGGCATGCTGACCAACTACAAGACCATCCGCGCCTCCATCAAGCGTCTGCGTGAGCTGGAAGGGCAGTCCCAGGACGGTACTTTCGAGAAGCTGACCAAGAAAGAAGCTCTGATGCGCACCCGTGATCTCGAGAAGCTCGAGCGCAGCCTGGGTGGTATCAAGGATATGGGCGGCCTGCCGGACGCCATGTTCGTCGTCGACGTCGATCACGAGCGCATCGCTATCTCCGAAGCCAACAAGCTGGGTATCCCGGTCATCGGCATCGTCGATACCAACAGCAGCCCGGAAGGCGTTGACTACATCATTCCCGGTAATGATGACGCCATCCGTGCCGTGCAACTCTACCTCGGCTCCATGGCTGACGCTGTTCTGCGCGGTCGCCAGAACGGTGCCGGTGGCGCTGACGAGTTCGTCGAGGAAGTTGCTTCCGAAGCGGCTCAGGGCTGAGTGCGGCGCACTGCAGCGTGACACCCGATGAACAAAAAGGGGGCTAGGCCCCCTTTTTGTCTCTTGCGAATTGATCACCCGTGTATTGGGTGAGTGGTTTAGAAACCAAATCGAGAGGATTCCCAACATGGCAGAAATCACTGCAGCCTTGGTCAAAGAACTGCGCGAGCGTACCGGTCAGGGCATGATGGAGTGCAAGAAGGCTCTGGTCGCCGCTGGTGGTGACATCGAAAAGGCGATTGACGACATGCGTGCCTCGGGCGCCATCAAGGCCGCCAAGAAGTCGGGCAACATCGCTGCCGAGGGCTCGATCGCCGTTCGCGTCGAGGGTGGCCGTGGTCTGATCATCGAAGTCAACTCGCAGACTGACTTCCTGGCTCTGCAGGATGACTTCAAGGCGTTCGTCAAGGAAAGCCTGGACGAGGCCTTCGAGCAGAAGCTGGCCGATGTGGCCCCGCTGATCGCTTCTCGTGAATCCGCGCGCGAAGCGCTGGTCGCCAAGTGCGGCGAGAACGTCAACATCCGTCGCCTGACCGCAGTGGAAGGTGAAGTGGTTGGTGCTTATCTGCACGGTCACCGCATCGGTGTGCTGGTCACCCTGAAGGGTGGCGATGCCGAGCTGGCCAAGGATATCGCCATGCACGTGGCTGCCAGCAATCCTGCGGTTCTGAGCCCGGCTGATGTTTCCGAAGAGCTGGTTGCCAAGGAAAAGGAAATCTTCCTGCAGCTCAATGCCGACAAGATCGCCGGCAAGCCGGAAAACATCGTCGAGAACATGGTCAAGGGCCGTATCAACAAGTTCCTGGCCGAAGCCAGCCTGGTTGAGCAGGCGTTCGTCAAGAACCCGGAAATCAAGGTTGGTGAGCTGGCCAAGAAAGCTGGTGCCGAAATCGTATCCTTTGTTCGCTACGAAGTAGGCGAGGGTATCGAGAAGGCCGAAGTCGACTTTGCTGCCGAAGTTGCTGCTCAGGTCGCTGCGACCAAGAAATAAGGCCGCTTCGGTGGTTCTGGCAAAGAGGCTGCCCGCTCACGCGCGCGGCCTCTTTGTCGAATTGGGCAGCGGAATTGTTTTTTTGTCACGATATAGTCATCGCCTGGCACCAACCCCGGGTTGAGCTGTCAAAGCGCAGATATTTTTTGGTCTGAGTCATTCAGACTTGATCACAGCACGCCGCAGGAGATAACACGCCAATGGCTCAGCAGATGAGTGCACGCAATCCTCGCTATAAACGCATTCTGCTCAAATTGAGCGGCGAGGCCCTGATGGGCTCCGAAGACTTTGGCATAGATCCCAAGGTCCTTGACCGTATGGCTCTGGAAGTCGGCCAGTTGGTGGGCATCGGCGTCGAGGTCGGACTGGTCATCGGTGGTGGCAACCTCTTTCGTGGTGCTGCGCTCTCGGCGGCCGGTATGGATCGCGTCACCGGCGACCATATGGGTATGCTGGCCACTGTGATGAACGCGCTGGCCATGCGCGACGCGCTTGAGCGTTCGAACATCCCGGCGCTGGTCATGTCTGCCATTTCCATGGTCGGCGTGACTGATCACTATGACCGTCGCAAGGCGATGCGTCATTTGAAGACCGGCGAGGTGGTTATTTTCTCCGCCGGTACCGGCAACCCATTCTTCACCACCGACTCGGCCGCCTGTCTGCGTGCGATCGAGATCCAGGCGGATGTCGTGCTCAAGGCCACCAAGGTCGATGGTGTTTACACCGCAGATCCGTTCAAGGATCCGAATGCGGAGAAGTTTGCCGAGCTCACGTACGACGAAGTGCTGGATCGCAAGCTTGGCGTGATGGATCTGACAGCCATCTGTCTGTGCCGTGACCACAACATGCCGCTGCGGGTCTTCAACATGAACAAGCCCGGCGCCCTGCTCAACATCGTGCTAGGTGGCGCTGAAGGAACCCTGATCGAGGAATCGAAAGAATGATCAACGAGATCAAGCAAGACGCGCAGGAGCGCATGAAGAAAACCCTGGAATCGCTGGACCATGCATTCGCCAAGATCCGTACCGGCCGTGCACATCCCAGTATTCTCGATAGCGTTATGGTCTCCTATTACGGTTCCGACACTCCGCTGCGTCAGGTTGCCAACGTAATCGCCGAAGACTCCCGCACTCTGGCATTGACAGTGTTCGACAAGAGCATGATCCAGGCGGTAGAGAAGGCGATCATGACCTCGGACCTGGGTCTGAATCCGGCCACCGCTGGCACCACGATTCGTGTGCCGATGCCCGCGCTGACCGAGGAGACCCGTAAGGGCTACACCAAGCAGGCCCGCGCAGAGGCCGAGAACGCCCGAGTCGCAGTGCGCAACATCCGCCGTGATGCGATCGCGCAGCTGAAGGACCTGGTCAAGGAAAAGGAAATCAGTGAGGACGAGGAACGTCGTGGCCAGGATGACGTCCAGAAGCTAACCGACAAGTACGTTGCCGAGATCGACAAGGCCCTTGAAGCCAAAGAAGGCGACCTGATGGCCGTATAAGGCCGGCATCGAATCGCTGCTGTCGTGTCCTGAATCGGGGGACCGGTTCGTGATGCGACAGTGCAGATGCCCCAGAGCTGTTGCTTGCAGCTTTTTCTTTTGGTTCGCAGCGTGTTTTAGCGCAAGTAGAGTTGTTCATGGAAAAGGTCAGGCAGATCGCCGGGCGGAATGTACCCCGTCACGTGGCGATCATCATGGATGGCAACAATCGCTGGGCGAAGAGGCGTTTGCTGCCCGGTGTGGCCGGGCATAAAGCCGGTGTCGACGCGGTTCGCGCCGTGATTGAGGTCTGCGCCGATTCCGGCGTCGAGGTGCTGACACTGTTTGCGTTCTCCAGCGAGAACTGGCAGCGCCCGGCAGATGAAGTCGGTGCGCTGATGGAACTGTTCCTGTCGGCGTTGCGGCGTGAGGCGCGCAAGCTCGATGAGAACGGCATTCGCCTGCGCATCATCGGGGATCGTGCCCGTTTCCATCCCGAATTGCAGGCCGCGATGCTGGAGGTGGAAGAGATGACTTCCGCCAATCATCGTTTCGTCCTCCAGGTTGCCGCCAATTACGGTGGGCAGTGGGACATTCTTCAGGCGGCTCAGCACTTGGCTGCCGAGGCGCAGTCCGGGCGTCTGAATCCGGCGGAAATTACGCCTGCTCTGTTTCAGAGCTATCTGGCGACCGGCGACATGCCGTTGCCCGATCTGTGCATTCGCACCGGCGGTGAGCGGCGCATCAGCAATTTCCTGCTTTGGCAGCTCGCCTATGCGGAACTGTATTTTTCCGATCTTTATTGGCCCGACTTCAAGCACGTTGCCATGCGCAAGGCGCTCGCCGATTTCGCTACTCGACAGCGGCGATTTGGCAAAACGGGCGAACAGGTCGAAAGCGAGGTCAAGGCCGAATGCTGAAGCAGCGCATCATCACCGCCGCCATCCTTCTGCCCGTCGCGATCATTGGGTTCTTTCTCCTTCATGGGCTCGCTTTCGCCATCTTCATTGGGCTGGTCGTTGCGCTAGGTGCCTGGGAATGGGCCCGGTTGGCTGGATTCGCGGGCCAGCCGGTGAGAATCGCTTATGCGGCGCTGGTCGTGGTGCTGCTTGCCGTGCTGTATCAACTTCCGGCACTGGCCCCCTGGCTGTTGGCGCTCGCCGTGCTCTGGTGGCTGGCAGCAACCTATCTGGTGTTGACCTATCCGCAGAGCAGTCGTCTCTGGGGTGGCTCCGCTGGCAGTCTGGTGATCGGTCTGGCGATTCTGCTTCCGTCGTGGCAGGCGCTGGTCGTGCTCAAGCAATGGCCATTGGGTAACTGGTTGATCCTTGCCGTGATGATTCTGGTCTGGGCTGCGGATATCGGGGCGTATTTCTCCGGCAAGACGTTCGGCAAGCGCAAGCTTGCACCGCAGGTCAGTCCTGGCAAGAGCTGGGAGGGGCTGATAGGTGGCCTGTTGACCAGTCTGCTGATCACGCTGGCGGTTGGCATTTACCGCGGCTGGTCGGTGCGAGAGCTGGTGCTAGCGCTGCTGGGTGCGGCGGTGGTGGTGTTGATCTCGGTGATCGGTGACCTCACCGAGAGCATGTTCAAGCGTAGCTCGGGCATCAAGGACAGCAGTCAGCTGCTGCCCGGGCACGGCGGTGTAATGGATCGCATAGACAGTCTTACCGCGGCCATTCCGATCTTTGCGGTGCTTCTTTGGCTTGCTGGCTGGGGCGTGCTGTGACGCGACCTCTACAGATAACCGTGCTGGGGGCGACCGGTTCGATCGGACTTAGCACATTGGATGTCATCGCTCGTCATCCCGATCGCTATAGCGTATTTGCGCTGACCGGCTTCAGCCGGCTCGCCGACCTGCGTTCGCTCTGCCTCAAGCATCGTCCGAGCTACGCAGTGGTCGGTGATGAAGCGCAAGCCGGCGTGCTGCAGGGGCAGTTGCAGTCCGATGGCGTTGCCACTCGAGTGCTGAGCGGCGAGGGCGGTCTGAGCGAGGTGGCGGGCCATCCCGAGGTCGATGTCGTGATGGCTGCAATCGTCGGTGCCGCTGGGCTGAAGCCGACTCTCGCCGCCGTGCAGGCAGGCAAGCGAGTGTTGCTGGCGAACAAGGAAGCGCTGGTAATGTCCGGCGCGTTGTTCATGCAGGCACTGCACGATAGCGATGCGGTGTTGCTGCCGATCGATAGCGAACACAACGCGATTTTTCAATGCTTGCCATCCGATTATGCCCGTGGGCTTGGTGCTGTCGGTGTGCGGCGGATATTGCTCACCGCTTCTGGCGGGCCGTTTCGAGATATTGCGCCGCAGCATCTGGCGGATGTATCGCCGGAGCAGGCCTGTGCTCATCCCAACTGGTCGATGGGGCGCAAGATTTCCGTGGATTCGGCCAGCATGATGAACAAGGGGCTTGAGCTGATCGAGGCCTGTTGGTTGTTCAACGCGCGACCAGATCAGGTCGAGGTGGTGATTCACCCGCAAAGCGTTATCCACTCTATGGTGGACTACGTGGATGGTTCGGTGCTCGCGCAACTCGGCAATCCCGACATGCGTACGCCGATTGCGCATGCGCTGGCATGGCCGGAGCGAATCGATTCCGGTGTGTCGGCGCTGGATCTGTTGCAGGTTGGGCGACTGGATTTCCAGGCGCCGGACAACCTGCGCTTCCCTTGTCTGCGGCTTGCTCGCCTGGCCGCGGAGACCGGTGGTACGGCGCCGGCGATGCTCAATGCCGCGAACGAAGTGGCGGTTGACGCCTTTCTCAATCGACGCATCCGCTTCACTGAGATCGCGAGTATCATCGACGACGTGTTGAATCGAGAGGCATCGGTTCCGACTGTCTGCCTTGAAGATGTACTGGCAGCTGACAACCAGGCTCGTGAAACTGCCGACCACTGGTTGAGCTGCCGCGGGCGATAGGGTCTGCCGGCCTCGCGGCTTGCAGCGAAACGTCAACAGACCCACTCCCGGAGGAAAATATGGGCGCGCTCTACATGATCATCGGCACCCTCGTTGCGCTCGGGGTGTTGGTGACCTTTCACGAATTCGGTCATTTCTGGGTTGCCCGTCGCTGTGGCGTGAAGGTGCTGCGATTCTCCGTTGGCTTCGGTAGTCCGCTGCTTCGCTGGCATGACCGGCAGGGCACCGAGTTCGTCATCGCTGCGATACCGCTTGGCGGTTACGTCAAGATGCTCGACGAACGTGAGGGCGACGTGCCTCCCGCTTTGCTCGACAGTGCATTCAATCGCAAGAGCGTCCGCCAGCGCTTCGCTATCGTATCCGCCGGGCCGTTGGCCAATTTCCTGTTAGCTATGGTGTTCTTCTGGCTGCTGGCGATGCTTGGCAGCGAACAGGTGCGGCCTGTTGTCGGTGCTGTCGCGCCAGGCAGTCTCGCTGCTCAGGCGGGGATGGCGGTCGATCAGGAGATCGTTGCGGTCAATGGCAAGCCAGTCAGCGGCTGGTCCGAGGTCAATCTACAGTTGGTACGGCGCCTGGGCGAGAGCGGTCAGCTCGATATGACGGTGCGAGAGCTTGGCGGTTCTGGCGAGCAGCACTTGCAGATCCCGTTGCAAAATTGGCTGAAAGGCGTGGAGGAGCCGGACCCGATCACCTCGCTCGGAATCAGACCCTGGCGCCCTCAGATTGTCCCAGTGGTCGCTCAGTTGGACCCTGAAGGCCCGGCGCAGGCCGCAGGTATTCGTCTCGGTGACCGCCTGTTGAGTATGGATCAGCAGCCACTGGACGATTGGCAGCAGGTGATCGACGCAGTCAAGGTACTGCCCGGTGAGCCGGTATCGCTGCAGGTGGAGCGCGCCGGTGAGCGACTCGATGTGTCGTTGACGCTGGCCGCGCGTGGCGAAGGCGATGCGCGCCGCGGTTATCTGGGGGCGGGTGTCGAAGGTGGTGAATGGCCAGCGGAAATGCTGCGCGAAGTCAGCTTCGGTCCTCTTGAGGCGGTGGTCGAAGGCGTAAGGCGCACCTGGACCATGAGCCTGCTGACCCTCGATTCGCTGAAGAAAATGCTCTTCGGGGAGCTCTCGGTAAAAAACTTGAGCGGTCCGATAACCATTGCTAAAGTGGCGGGCGCTTCTGCCCAGTCGGGGCTAGGGGATTTCCTCAATTTCCTCGCCTATCTGAGCATTAGTCTGGGGGTTCTCAATCTATTGCCTATCCCGGTGCTCGATGGCGGCCATCTGCTCTTCTATCTCGTCGAGTGGGTCCGCGGACGTCCTCTGTCGGAGCGGGTACAGGGATGGGGAGTACAGATCGGCATCAGCCTGGTGGTTGGGGTGATGCTGCTTGCACTGGTCAATGACCTTGGCCGTCTGTAATGCCGAATCCGTAGTGTCGCCATGCCGAATCGCCGGTTCATTTATCAGGTTTGAATAAGAAAGGACTTCATGAAACGTCTGCTGCTACCTGCGGTTATCTCCGCATTGATGATCGCCGAAGTTCACGCTGAGTCCTTCACTATTTCCGATATCCGGGTCAATGGCCTGCAGCGGGTTTCCGCCGGCAGCGTATTCGGCGCTCTGCCTTTGAACGTGGGTGAGCCTGCCGATGACAATCGCCTCGTCGATGCCACTCGTGCGCTCTTCCGAACCGGTTTCTTTCAGGATATTCAGCTGGGGCGGGATGGCGATGTGCTGGTCATCAGCGTAGTCGAGCGACCATCCATTTCCGGCATCGAGATCGAAGGCAACAAGGCGATCAAGACCGAAGATCTGCTGTCAGGTTTGCAGCAGTCCGGTCTGGCCGAAGGGGAAATCTTTCAGCAGGCCACGCTCGAGGGTGTACGTAATGAACTGCAGCGCCAGTACGTTGCCCAGGGGCGCTATTCGGCGACCATCGAAACCGAGGTCATTTCGCAGCCGCGTAATCGGGTGGCGTTGAAGATCAAGATCAACGAAGGCTCGGTGGCGGCGATCAAGCACGTCAATATCGTGGGCAATTCTGTCTTCGCGGACGAAGATCTGGTGGATCTGTTCGAGCTGAAGACCACGAACTGGCTGTCGTTCTTCCGCAACGACGACAAGTACGCGCGTGAAAAGCTCTCCGGTGACCTGGAACGCCTGCGCTCGTATTACCTGGATCGCGGTTACATCAACATGGATATCACCTCGACCCAGGTATCCATAACGCCAGACAAGAAGCACGTCTATGTCACCGTGAACATCGACGAAGGCGAGCGCTATACCGTGCGCGACGTCAAGCTGAGCGGTGATCTCAAGGTTCCGCAGGAAGAGATCGAGGCGCTGTTGCTGGCAAAAGAAGGTCAGGTGTTCTCGCGCAAGGTGATGACTACCACCTCCGAGCTGATTACCCGGCGCTTGGGTAACGAAGGCTATACCTTTGCCAACGTCAACGGTGTTCCTGAAGCTCACGACGAAGACAATACGGTGTCGATCACGTTCGTCGTCGATCCGGGTAAGCGTGCGTACGTCAATCGCGTCAATTTCCGCGGGAATACCAAGACCGAAGATGAAGTGCTGCGTCGCGAGATGCGCCAGATGGAAGGTGGTTGGGCGTCGACCTATTTGATCGACCAATCCAAGACTCGTCTCGAGCGCCTGGGCTTCTTCAAGGAAGTGAACGTAGAAACGCCGCAGGTTCCAGGTACGGATGATCAGATCGACGTCAACTACAGCGTCGAGGAGCAACCGTCCGGTTCGATCATGGCCAGCATCGGTTTTGCGCAGAACGCAGGCCTGATTCTGGGTGGCTCCATCAGCCAGAACAACTTCCTCGGTACCGGTAACCGGGTCTCCCTGGGCTTGACTCGCAGCGAATACCAGACGCGTTACAACTTCGGTTTCGTCGACCCCTACTGGACCGAAGACGGTGTCAGCCTGGGGTATAACGCCTTCTATCGCACCACCGATTACGACGAGCTCGATTACGACGTTTCCAGTTATTCGGTGGATAGCCTTGGTGGCGGCATCAACATCGGCTACCCGATCAGCGAGACGTCTCGACTGTCATTCGGCCTGACTGTGCAGCAGGATGATCTTGATACTGGCCGTTATACCGTGACGAGATCTTCGACTTCATGGAGGAGGAGGGCGACAGCTTCCTCAACTTCAAGGCATCTGCAGGTTGGTCCGAGTCGACCCTCAATCGCGGCGTGCTCGCCACTCGCGGCCATTCGCAGAGCCTGGTATTCGAAAGTACTATTCCGGGTAGCGACCTGTCTTTCTATAAACTCGACTACAACGGCCAGCTGTTCGTACCGATGAGCAAGGATTACACCCTGCGCATGCATACGCGCCTGGGTTACGGGGACGCCTATGGCTCGACCTC
>JGI25317J35169_1000953_pt1 | contig 19859 bp, 16 predicted proteins | sample AutmiccommunBRH5_FD_35169 | JGI IMG/M metagenome (IMG submission 35169) | reverse complement strand
GCCGCCAAGCTGGCGCATGGCGATATCGAAGCTCACCCTTGTCCGGGTCGAACTCTTTTCAAACACCATCCCCAGCACCCGCCCCGAGAGCGGATGATCGGCATCGGGTTCGCCTTTCGGCAAAGCCTTGCGAGCTGACTTGCGACCGATCGCGTCATTCAGCATCGCAGCGATTGCATCTCCGCCCGCATCGCGGAGGTTGAGGAAGTGACGCGGATGCGACATCACGCATCCGGCGAATAGCTCGCCGTCCCCGCCGAAAGCTTTTCAAAGAATTCTTCAATTTCGGCGTCGCCAATTACCAGCGGCGGCAGCACCCGCAGCGTGTTGTCGCCGGCAGCTACGGTCAGCAATTGGTGATTGTCGCGCAGGTGGGCAAAGAACGGCCTGCTTTCGACCTTCATCTTGATCCCCAGCATCAAACCCCTGCCGCGCACGAGTTCGAACAATTCAGGATAATTGCCGATGAACTGCTCAAGCCGGCTGCGCAGGCGCTCACCCTTCTCGCGCACCGACGCGAGAAACTCATCATTGGCGACAGCTTCCATCACCGCACTTCCAGCAGCCATCGCCAGCGGATTACCGCCGTAAGTCGAGCCATGCGTGCCAAACACCATACCGCGCGCCGCCTTTTCCGTCGCCAGGCATGCGCCAAGCGGAAAGCCGCCGCCGATTCCCTTGGCGGTCGCCAGGATATCGGGCTCGATCCCGTATTGTTCATAGGCATAGAGCGTGCCGGTCCGCGCGACCCCGCATTGCACTTCATCAAGCACCAGCATCAGATCGTGCTGGTCAGCCAGTTCGCGCAGGCCCTTCATGAAGCTGTCAGATGCCGGGCGAATACCGCCTTCGCCCTGGATCGGCTCTACCAGGAACCCAGCCGTACGTGGACCCATCAATGCCTTGGCCGATTCCAGATCATCGAATTCGGCGTATTTGAAGCCCGCGAGCAACGGTGAGAAGCCGTGGTGCATCTTTTCCTGATTGGATGCACTGATNGTGGCCATGGTGCGCCCGTGAAAGGCGTTCTTGAATGTGATCAGTTCAAACCGGGTCTCATCNCCATCATGCTGGTGATAGGCGCGCGCGGTCTTGATCGCGGTTTCAACTGCTTCNGCACCCGAATTGGTGAAAAAGACCGTGTCGGCAAAGGTGTTGTCAACCAGCGTCTGCGCCAGTTTCTCGCCTTGNGGGCTGCCGTAAAGGTTCGAAACATGCATCAGGGTTTCAGCCTGTTGCTGGATCGCCTTGATCAGGCCCTGATGCGAATGTCCAAGCAGGTTTACCGCGATACCGCTGGCGAAATCGAGATACCGCGTGCCGTTTTCATCAATCAGATGACAGTGCTCGCCGCGCACCGGGCGCACACCGCAGCGGGGATAGACAGGCATCAGGGGAGAGATCGACATGGTTGGAACCTCAGGCAATTATCGAATCGGGCAAAAGAGAAATGGCGGCCCCAAGGACCGCCATTCCGCGTCGTTTAAATGCTGGCAAACGGTCGGTCAATTGACCGCGCCAAGCAGGTGATCAACCCTGGACGGGGGCGAGGTTGACCGCCGAGTGCTTCCCTCGTCGGTCGACTTCGAGATCGAACTCGTAACGTTCGCCCTCATTCAATCCCTGGAGCCCCGAACGTTCGACAGCACTGATGTGCACGAAAGTATCGGGCTGGCCATCGTCGCGCACCAGGAAACCGAAGCCCTTCATCGAATTGAAGAACTTCACGGTACCGGTGGCCCTTTCGCCGGTCAGCTCACGCTGCGGCGCCGCAGGGCGCTTTTCTACCGCGATCACATCGCCGACAACCTGCAGATCCTGGGCGGAAACCTTGCCGCCACGGTCCACCAGGTTGAATTCAAGCTCCTGGCCTTCGGCAAGACTCTCTAGCCCCGCACGCTCAACCGCGCTGATATGGACGAAGATATCTTCGCCGCCGGTGTCCTGCTGGATGAAGCCGAAGCCCTTCTGGCCATTGAAGAACTTGACCGTTCCCTTGCCAGTGCCGACGACCTGTGCAGGCATGCGATTGAAACCGCCGCCTCCGGCTCCGCCGCCGCCGCCAGGTCCGCGGCCACCGCCCCCGGGGCCGCGCCCGCCGCCTCCGCCGAAGCGATCACCGCCACCGGGGCTGCGATCTTCACCAAATCCACGGCCCCCACCACCGAATCGATCCTGCTGTCCAAAATTGTCGCGTGGGGGGAAATTATCGCCGCCACCGAAGGGATCGAAGCCGTCTTCGCCGAATCCGTCGCGCTTGTCCCGGCCCCGGCGGCGCCCTCTATCGTAACCCATAACTTAATTCGTACCTTGTCTCTCCGCCCGAACAAACTCACATCGATACCGTGNACGGAAGACGGTATCGTTGCTCGGCAGNCATCNCGACATAAATGCCGCAACCCCTACCTGAATGCATGTAACATAGCGCACAAAGCCCTGCGAGGCGAATAATTTAACATCGCCTCCCTTATTGCCGCAAAAATGTGACATTTTCGCATTCTGTTCGNTGCTGCAAATGCTTGCGCCGGNGCTTGCAATTGGGTGATGAGTCANGCGAATCGCACCAANCCTGTGCGCAAATACGGAGACAATGCGATGAGCGAGTTTCGCGAACTTTCGCCAACCATGATGGTCAGCCCGCAAATCAGGCCGGCCGATATCGCAGCAGCGGCCCAGGCAGGCGTGACGCTGGTGATCAACAACCGGCCTGACGGGGAGGCGCCCGACGAGCCGCAAGGCCCCGAAATCGAAGCCGCCGCCCGTGCCGCCGGGATGGATTACATTGCCATCCCGATCGGCCATTCGGGCTTCAGCGAACCGCAAGTAGAGGCAATGGAGCAAGCGCTGGCCGGGGCCAGGGGCAAGGCACTGGGCTATTGCCGCAGCGGGACGCGATCGACGCTGCTGTGGTCATTGGCGCAGGCGCGCAGCGGCGTTGATCCCGATGAAATCGCCGCTGCAGCGCGAAACGCCGGTTATGACGTGTCGCCGGTCCGCCCGGTTATGGACATGTTCGCCGCGCAGGACCGGGGCTAGCCAAGGGCAATCCGCAAGCCCTATTTGCGATAGTCGAGGGGAGGCGCACGATCTCCCAATAGTGAGCGATACTGGAAGTCCGGGCCGCGCGACTGGTCGAACTCGGCCTTGGCTTCCGCGCGCAATTCATCATTGGTGAACAGCTCGGCCGCCATCAGTGCCATCGCTTTGGCGGCGACCTGCGTTCCCTTGACGCCAATCGAATGGCCGCTTGCCGCCACCGCCTGCCAGCTATGCGCGCTGGTGCCGGGCACCCATGTCGCGGTGCGCACGCCCACAGTCGGTGTGGCCCATGAAACATCACCCACATCGGTCGAGCCGTACCCCAGGCTCTTTTCGTATGGCTGGACTTCAGCTGCGCTTTCGAGCGGCTTGGCTGCATCTCCCAGCGATTGCTGGATCTCGGCTGCCCATGCGCGTTCTTCGTCCGTATAATCGACCCCGCCCACCTGGCGCAGCTTGGCATCCATCACCCTCGCCAGCGTTTCGTTGACCAGCAACGGATTGTTACCGTGGATGATTTCCCAATCGACCTTCGTCCCGGTGCCCAGCGCAGCCCCGCGTGCTGCGTCTTCCAGCCTTGCCCAGATTTCCTCGACACCCGCGGGATCGGGATGGCGCACGTAATAGAATACTTCGGCGAAATCGGGCACAACATTGGGCGCATTGCCGCCTGATGTGATCACGTAATGCATCCGCGCCTGCTGCGGAATATGTTCGTGCATCATGTTGGCCATCATATTCATCGCCTCGACCCCGTCAAGCGCCGAGCGGCCGCGCTCGGGCGCGCCTGCGGCATGGGCCGAAATGCCGTGAAAACGGAATTTGGCCGAACGATTGGCCAGGCTGGTTTGCGCGGCGGCGCTGTTTTCATCATCGGCGTGCCAATGGATCGCAATATCGACATCGTCGAACAGCCCGGCCCGGGTCATGTAGACCTTGCCCGATCCGCCTTCTTCCGCCGGAGTGCCATACAGCCGGATGCGGCCCGGCGTGCCGGTAGCCTCGAGCCAGTTCTTGACCGCAATCGCAGCAGTCAGCGATCCCGCGCCAAACAGATTGTGGCCGCAGGCATGACCAGCCCCCTTTCCATCAACCGGATCGCGCGCTGCCGAGGCCGACTGGTTTATACCGGGCAGCGCATCCATTTCCGCCAGAATCGCAATCACCGGACCGCCCGCACCGTTCTTTGGGCCCCATTCGGCCACAAAGGCAGTAGGAATTTCGGCAATGCCTGCGCGGATGGTGAAACCTTCTGCGGCAAGCTCTTCCATCATCAGGCCGCTTGATCGCTGCTCGAGATAGCCCAGCTCGGCCCAATCCCACAGCTGCCGGGCAACGCGCTCGGTTCGCTCTTGTTGCGCTGTAACTTGCGCAACGGGATCTGCTTCCTGTGCGGCGAGCGGCGCAGCGACCAATGCCGTGATGGCAAGCAGTCTGGAAATTGATTTCATCGGAATTCCCCTTCTACATCGCAGCTTGCCGCAAAGTTCGCGCCGTGCCAATTGGCAAGATGATGAATTTGCCGCCTGAAATTCTCCAGTTCCTTGGCTCGCTGGTCGCCATCCTCGCGCTGGCCTGGATTGCCTATGCGCTGGGGCTTGGCGGCATGCCCAAGCTGACCGATGCGGATGCGGCGCACAAAGCTGCGGGCGAAGCGGCGGACGGTTTCCAGCCACGCGAGACTTGCGTCGACCGCGATGGCAAGGCCGCGATCCTGCGCGATACTGCTGGCCGGATCCTGCTGCTGAAGCCGCACGGAAACAAGTTTGCGGGGCGAATCCTGGGGCCGACGGCGCGCGCATGGCAGACAGACGGAATGTTGGTGGTTGACAGCGGCGAGCGCCGCTATGGCAAAGTTTCGTTGGACATCGCTGACCCTGGCGCTTGGGCTGACGCTGTAAATGCATTAGGATCGCAGAGTCATGCCTGATTTNTCGCCTACCGATTATGCCGTGCCCGGATTTGTTGCNCTGGTNCTGATCGAGATGATCTGGGCCTGGCGCAGGCGCCCCGACGCCTATGAGCCGCGCGATACGCTTACCAGCCTGGCCTTNGGCCTCGGCAGCACGGTTGCAGGCCTGCTCACCGGCGGGGCCTTTTTCGCGCTGTTCCTGGCTGCGTGGGAATTTCGCCTGTTCGATTTCGGCCCCGAATGGTGGAGCCTGTGGTGGGCCTGGCCGCTGTGCTTCGTGCTCGACGATCTCAAGTACTACTGGGTCCACCGTGCCGGGCACCGCATTCGCTGGATGTGGGCGGCGCATGTGAACCACCATTCAAGCCAGCATTACAACCTTTCGACCGCGCTTCGGCAAAGCTGGACCGGGGCCCTGACCTTCGGCTTCGTCTTCGCCCTGCCGCTGGTGCTGATCGGTTTCCACCCCGTGATGATCGCCATTTGCGCGGGGTTCAACCTGATCTACCAGTTCTGGATCCATACCGAGGCGATCCGCCGGATGCCGCGCTGGTTCGAAGCGGTGATGAACACGCCAAGCCACCACCGTGTTCACCATGCCACCAACCCGCGCTATCTTGACCGCAATTATGCCGGCGTGTTCATCGTGTGGGATAAGATGTTCGGCACCTTCGAGCCTGAAGATGACCGGGAGCCGATCCGCTATGGCATCATCAGGCAATTGGGCAGCTTCAACCTGCTGTGGGCCGTGTTCCACGAATGGGTCGGCATGGTCCAGGATATCTGGCGCGCGCCTTGGCAGCACAAATTGTCATACCTGCTGCGCGAACCGGGCTGGAGCCATGACGGCAGCCGCGACACATCCGACACAATCCGCGCGCGCTGGCAGGCGCGGCAGGAAGGCGCAGCGGCTATCCAAAATCCAGTGGCCTATCAAAACCCGATTGCGGGACAGGGCGAGCCTGCCTAACACTCTTTCCTTAGAGCGATTTCGAGCGCAGTGGAATCACTGCGCGACTTGGAAATCGCGGTAAAACAAACGGCTAGAGCGGTCGGTCTGACGCAATCAGAGCGAAGTCCGCGCTAGAGGAGAGAGCATGGACACGTTCGATTATATCGTGATCGGTGGCGGCAGCGCGGGCAGCGCGGTTACCGGGCGGCTGGCCGAGGATGGCAGCAAGACGGTGTGCCTGCTTGAGGCAGGCGGGCGCAACAACAACATACTCGTCAAGACGCCAGGCTTCATGCCCTTCCTGCTCAAGAACGCCAATTACCGCTATGAAACCGTTCCGCAGAAAGGGCTCAATGGCCGGATCGGCTACCAGCCGCGCGGCAAGGGATTGGGCGGTTCGAGCGCGATCAATGCCATGGTCTATATTCGCGGCGGCAAGTGGGATTATGACAATTGGGCCGCGATGGGTTGCAGCGGCTGGGCCTATGATGACGTGCTGCCCTATTTCAAGCGCAGCGAAGGCAACATCAGGGGCGGCAGCGATTATCACGGCGCCGATGGCCCGCTGTCGGTTGCCGACCAGAAGTGGCCCAATCCCACCAGCACCGCCTTTGTCGACAGCGCGGCGCAGCTGCAATTGCCGCGCAATGCGGATTTCAACGGCGAGAAGCAGGAAGGCTTCGGGCTTTACCAGGTGACGCAGAAGGGCGGTGAGCGCTGGTCAGCTGCGCGCGCCTATGTCGAGCCGCTGCGGGGCAAGCCCAATCTCGATATCCGCACCGGCACGCTGGTCGAAAAGCTCGTGATCGAGCAAGGCCGGGTCACCGGTGTCGCAATCAGGCGCGGCGGCAAACGCGAAGTGGTAAACGCGCGGCATGGGGTTATCCTGTCTGCCGGCGCGTTCAACAGTCCACAGATCCTGATGCTTTCGGGCATCGGACCGGCCGAGCATCTCAGACAGCACGGGATCGAAGTTGCGCTCGATAAGCCTGCTGTCGGCAGCGAATTGCAGGACCATATCGATTACGTCTCGGGCTGGGCGACTGAATCGACCGATCCGATCGGCAATTCGCTGGCGGGTACCTGGCGGATGATCAAGGCGATCATCGAGCATCGCCGCCACCGCACCGGGATCATGACCACCTGTTATGCCGAAAGCGGCGGCTTCTGGAAGGTNATGCCTGATGCCCCCGCACCCGATGTGCAGTGGCATTTCGTTCCCGCCGTGCTGGAAGATCATGGCCGCGAGAAAGTGAACGGGCATGGCTTCTCGCTCCATGCCTGCGCGCTGCGCCCCGAAAGCCGGGGCACGGTGCGCCTGAATTCAGCCAACGCCGCCGATGCGCCGCGGATCGATCCCAATTTCCTTGATGACGAGCGTGATATGGCGGTGATGCGCGCAGGCGTGCGGCTGTCGCACCGGATCGTCAGTGCCCCGCCACTGGCCGATTATCACCCGGTCGACCGGCATCCGATCAATATCGACAATGATGCCGAACTCGACGAGCTGATCCGGAGCCGCGCCGACACTGTCTATCACCCCGTCGGCACCTGCCGCATGGGCGCCGACGAGGGGAGCGTGGTCGACACGCAGCTCAAGGCGCGCGGGATCGAGGGGCTGTGGATTGCCGACGCATCGATCATGCCGAAGATCGTGAGCGGCAATACCAATGCGCCGAGCATCATGATCGGCGAACGCTGCGCCGATTTCGTGAAAGCCGCACCAGCATGATGCTCTGATCNCCGTTGCCCACCCTTCCGGGCGCGAAACCGGTNCCCACTTTCGCTGAAGGGTGCGCGGCATCATGATCGGCGAGCGCTGCGCCGATTTCGTGAAAGCCGCNNCANGCTGAGCCTCGCCAAACAAAAAGGGGGCGGACCTTTCGGCCCGCCCCCCGAATTCTCCGAACTAACCTCCGGTCAGAAGGTCTGGCGGGCAGTTATACCGAAGGTCCGCGGCTGGCCAATGTTGTAGCCAAGCCGCGCCCGTCCGCCGCGTTCGCGGTCAAACGAGAGCAGGGCGTTCTCGTCAAACAGATTGTTGACGTAAGCCGTCAATGACAGGCCCCTGTCAAACTCCAACCCGGCGCTGATATTGACCAGCTGATAATCAGGCAGCAGCAGATCGACAGTGGTCGATGCATTCGCCGGAGCGCCTCCGAATGGCAGACCGTGCACGAAAGTGCGCGGGTTGTTTTCCTGGTCCGCAGGCTGTGTGAAACGAGAGCCGACGTGCTGGAACGATCCGGCGACGAAAGCGATTGTGCCGCTTGCCAGATCCCATTCGTAGCTGCCGCTGGCGGTCAGCTGGAACTCGGGCACGGAAGGCAGGCGGTTGCCCTCGCGAATACCCGTAGCCGTGGCCAGCGGACCGGGCAACGTGGTGTCGAATTCGGATTCGATCACACTACCTGACAGGTTGAAATTCAGGCCTTGCACTGGGTTTACCCCAAGCTCGAACTCCAGCCCGAGAGTATGGGCTTCCTCGACGTTGAAGACAATCCGTGACGAACAACTTCCGGCATCGAGTGTGACCTGCAGATTGCTGATATCATTATAGAAACCAGCCGCATTGAAGGTAAAGCCGCTCCCTTGCGTCTTGACCCCCACTTCGTAGTTCCACAGCTTCTCGTCGTCGTAATCCTGGAAGCCGCCAAACAGCGCCAGATCCTCTGCATTGCACAGAGGGGTGTTGAGCGGATCGTTAACCCCGCCAAGGCGGAAGCCGCGCGAAACCTGGGCATTCACCGTGACATTCGGATTCAGTTCGTAGCTGACCAGAAAACGCGGCGTGAAACCATCGGAAGAGGTTTCGTCCACCACCCCGCTGTCACCATTGGCGAACAGGCCGCCGGATGTAATCGTGCGGGTCTCTTCGAAATCGTAATAGCGCCCGCCAACGGTGACCGTGAGAGCATCGCTCACGGCCAGGCTAGTCTCGCCGAAGATCGCAAGCTGTTCGATATCGTAGGGTAGATCGGAATTGAACGGTGAATCGGCCGGGAAGCCGTTGGCCACCGCGGCTGAGGTTCCCGCGCCCAGCACCTGATCCGTAAAGGCATCATAACCCGGTGTTGGCAGGCGCTGGTTATAGTCGCGCTTGGTATCGGAATAGAACGCCCCGATCAGCCATTGCAGAGGCCCGCTGGTGTTCGACGCAAGCCGCGCTTCCTGGGTGAAGGTTTCCAGCTTGGTGGTGTCGATCAGGTTTGACGGCAGCAATACCGCTTCATCGGGAAAGCCAAGGTCAACCGAGACCGAACCGGTCAGCGCGCTGGCATCGCGGCTCACCACGATATTGCGATCGATGTAGCTCGATACCGAGGTCAGCGTGACGCCGCCGATATCGAAATTCATCGTCAGGTCCGCGATGATCGTTTCATCCTCGAACCCTTCGCGCAGGAGCAGATATTGCTCGCGCTCACCCAGCTGCACCGGAGGGCGGGTGGTGGTGAACGGGTTGGCGAACAGGCTGTAGAATTCCTGCCGGTTGAAGCCGTCCGCACTTACCTTTTGATAGACGATTCGCGGCGTAATCGAGATGCCGTCGCTTGGCTCCAGCGTCAGCGCGATACGCCCACCGTAACGCTCGCCATCATTGACGTCTTCCCCGCCTGCCGGGCCGAGTGCATCAACGAAGCCGGCATATTTGGTGTAGTATCCAACCGCACGAACCGCCGCCATATCGCTTAGCGGCACGTTCACCGCGCCCTTGAGATGCCCGCCTACGTCGCCGCCATCGATCAGGTTGAGGTTGGCTTCAACCGCACCTTCCGTGACGCCCAGCTTGGGCTGGTTGGTGATGTAGCGGATGGTGCCGCCAACCGAACCGGAGCCGAACAGCGTGCCTTGCGGGCCGCGCAGGGTTTCCACCCGGTTGAGATCGAACAGATCGAGATCNGGCGTAAACAGCGAGAGCGAAATCACCGATTCGTCAAGATAGACGCCAACCTGTTCCTTCACCCCNGGCTGATCGCGCACGACCTGGCCGGCGGATACGCCGCGCACGGAAACCTGGCTCTGCCCCGGGCCGAGGTTCTGCACCGACAGACCAGCCACATTGCGCGACAGGTCTTCCAGTGTCACTGCGCCCGAACGCTGAATGTCCTCAGCCGTCTGCGCGTTGATCGAGAAAGGCACATCCTGAATTGTTGAATCGCGCTTGGTNGCCGTGACGATGATAACGTTGCCGGTTTCGGCCTCTTCNCTTCCGGCGTCCTGGGCCATNGCCGGACTTGCGACGAGGCCAGTGGCACAACCTGCGAGCAATATGGCACGAAGGGTAGTCAATTTCTGCATGGGGTCTCTCCACTAAAATCGGGCGTTGCATCCCGAAACGCGCGGAAATTGATTCGAATTGCGTGCCGACACAATAGCGCGCTTCATACCGACGCTATCTGGCCACAGCCATGTGATATTTCTGCCACTTAAGTGGCTGACAAAAAAAGGGGCCGGAGCGGCTGGCTCCGGCCCTTCCAAGTTGGTTTGTTCGCAGGAGGAACAAGGTGAGGCGGGGGAGGAGGGAGAGGTGAGAGAGAGGTTCCTCACCCCGCCAAACTGGTTGATCAATTATAGGCGCGCTCTCCGTGCTCGCCGATGTCGAGGCCGTCATGNTCGNTCTCTGGCGTAACCCGCAGGCCGATAACTGCCTTGACGATGATGGCGGCGATCGCCGAGCCGATNCCGGCCCACAGTATTGCCACGACCACGGCCTTGATCTGGATCCAGACCTGCGCGCTCATGACATATTCCGCTGCATCGCCCGGTCCGCCGAGAGCCGGGGAATAGACGATCCCCGTGCCGATGGCGCCAACGATCCCGGCGATGCCGTGGATGCCGAACACGTCGAGCGCATCATCATAACCCAGCTTCGGCTTGAGCTTGGCAACCGCGTAATAGGCGATTGCCGAAGCCACCAGGCCCAGCACAATCGCACCAAGCGGTCCGCTATTGCCGGCAGCCGGGGTCACCGCGACCAGGCCGGCAATGATGCCCGAGGCAAAGCCGAGCGCCGAAGCCTTGTGACCGGCCAGCTTTTCCATCAACATCCAGCCCAGCGCACCTGCGGCGGTGGCCACGAAGGTGTTGATCATGGCCAGCCCGGCAATGCCGTCAGCTTCAAGTTCGGAACCTGCGTTGAATCCGAACCAGCCCACCCACAGCAAACCGGCACCAACCAGCGTCAGCGTGAGGCTGTGCGGCGGCATGGGTTCAGTTGGGTAACCCTTGCGCTTGCCGAGGAACATGGCGAGCACCAGCGCCGAGACACCGGCATTGATGTGCACCACGGTGCCGCCGGCAAAATCGAGCGCGCCCCATTCGAAGATCAGGCCACCGCCCGCCCACACCATATGCGCGATCGGGAAATAGACGATTGTCAGCCAGATGGCCGTGAACAGCATCGCAGCCGAAAACTTGATGCGCTCTACTGTGGCGCCCAGCACCAGCGCCGCGGTAATGGCGGCGAAGGTCATCTGGAAGCTGACGAAAACATACTCGCTGATCACTTCGTCAGAAAAGGTCGCAGCCGTGCTGTCAGGCGTGACACTCGAGAGGAAATAGCTGCCACCGCTGATGAAGGCGCCCAGCATTCCCTCGGGAGCGGCGGGCCCGAACGAGAGCGAATAGCCCCAGCCAACCCAGATCAGCATGGCCAGGCAGGCCGCCCCGCCGACCTGCGTCATGGTGCTGAGCATGTTCTTCTGCCGGGTCAGGCCGCCATAGAACAGCGCCAGCCCGGGCAGGATCATCAGCAGGACGAGGATGGTCGCGGTCATCATCCAGGCATTATTGCCGGGATTGGCGACAGCGGCGGCTGCTTCGACAGCCTCGGCCGGAACGGCTTCGGCCACCGTCTCTGCCACCGCCTCGGCGGCATCCTGCGCGAAGGCAGCACTTGCGGCAAACATCGAGGCGCCAAGCGCCCCTGTGCCGGTAACGAATTTGCGGATCATTGGTGAACCCCTTGTCATTATAGCGCCGTGTCGCCGGTCTCGCCGGTGCGGATCCGGGTGGCGGAAGCGAGATCGAGGACAAAAATCTTGCCGTCACCGATGGCATCGGTGTTGGCGGCTTGCTGGATCGTCTCGACGACCTGCGCGGCAATCTCGTCGCTGGCTGCGATTTCCAGTTTCACCTTGGGGAGCATATTGGTGGAATATTCCGCCCCGCGGTAGATTTCGGTCTGGCCCTTCTGGCGGCCAAATCCCTTGACTTCGGACACGGTCATGCCCGCGATCCCGATATTGCCCAGCGCNTCGCGGACTTCATCGAGCTTGAATGGTTTGATTACGGCGATGATGAACTTCATCTCTGCCCCCTTCTGCGCACCGGGCCCATCCCGGCTCGAAGAGAACAGCAAAAGCCGTGCCATTTTATGCAAGCTGCTGATAAATTATGATTTACGGCGTAACGAGGCCTGCCTGTAAATAAGGCAAAAGCCGATATAATGCCTATTTATTAATCTCACGCCTAGATTTTAGGCATAGCGCAGCCGCGCCCAGACCGGCAGGTGATCCGATGCCTGTGCCGCCAGCGCGCTGTGATGGACGCCGCTATCGATATAGTCCCAGTGGGGCGTCGCCACGATCCGGTCGAGCGGGGCAACCGGTCGCCGCGCGGGATAGCTTGGCCCTGGAGTGATCTGCTGCCAGCCCACGCCAAAGGCCTGCATGGCGCCGGTCAGGCGCCCCCACTGGTTGAAATCGCCCATGATAACCGTCGGCATCGCAAGCCTGCCCGCGCATTGTTTCAGCATGGCGTGGATCTGGTCCCTGCGCCTGAGGCCTGAAAGATCGAGATGCGCGCCAAGAATCCTGAGGCTCCGCCCTTCGACGACAAGTTCCCCCAGCGCCGCTCCGCGCGGTTCGAGTGTGGGCAGGTCAAGCGGCTCGGCCAGCGTGCAGTCAATCTCGCGCCGCACCAGCAAGGCATTGCCATGCCAGCCTAGGCTTCGCGGCCGCTCAGCGACAGCCAGTGGTCGCCAATGCGTGTCATCAAGCAGCGCGCGCGGAAGAACCGATGCGCGCTGGCCAAAGCGACGGTCAGCCTCTTGCAAGGCAATGATATCGGCGTCCATCTCGCGCAGCACAGCGATGATCCGATCGGGGTCGCGATTCCCGTCAAGGCCCACTGCCTTGTGGATGTTGTAGCTGGCGAAAGTCAGCTCCACCTGGCGGCGCTCAGCCCGGTTCTGCTTGCGGCTCGCCAGCAATGTAGCGATCGGTGGGGCGCGCAGGCAAACCGTCGATGCTCCGGTCGCGCGAACCAGCCTTGGCAACCCATTTGTCCGGGTCCTGCTGCGCATGATATTTGACCAGCGTTGCACGCTCATGCTCCAGTTGCATAACCGGCACACCCCAGCCGCAGCTGGTCTGCACGCTCTCGACATCGATCACGAAGATCTGGCGCGTACCGGGCAGCAGCGTGAAATGCGCCGCCAGATCGCCCCATTCATCGTCCTGCGGCAAGACCGCCCGCCCGCGGCCATAGATGCGCAGGATCAGCGCGGGCTGCTGGAAATTGCAGAACATGATCGTGATGCGGCCATCGGCGGCGAGGTGGGCATGGGTCTCGTTGCCTGAACCGCCAAGATCGAGCCAGGCGACCTGTGTGGGCGAGAGCACGCGGAAGGCATCATAGCCCTTGGGGCTGAGGTTGATGCGCGCGCCCTCGGCAGCCGTGGCAACGAAGAACACCGGCTGTTTGCCGATCATCTCGACATGCTTGTCGTTCAGGGAGTCAAAGAAGTCAGCCATCAGAGGAAATCCCGCAGGGTTGCCATGAAGCGGTCAAACTGGTCGTGGTGGAGCCAATGCCCCGCCTGCTCGAACTCGATCACTTCGGCATTGTTGAAATGCTTGATCCGCCCGTCCCTGGCCGGGTTCGAAGCCCAGCTGTCCGCGCCATAGAGCAGCAGTGTGGGGCAGGTGATTGCGCCCCAGACCTGGTGCAGGAACTCGTCGGCAATGTCTTCCACACCCCAGACATTGAGATGCGGGTCAAACTTCCAGCTGAAGGTGCCATCCTCGTTGCGGTTGACGCCGTGGATGGTGAGATGCCGCGCCTGCTCTTCGGTGAGATAGCTATTTTCCTCGATCATGCGCGCGAAGGCATCCTCGATCGACTTGTATTTGCGCGGCAATCGCCCCGATGCGGCGCGTTTGTTGCCAATCCATTCGGCGAAGCGCTCAGGATAGGGCGTAGAGCGCATTTCCGCCTGCCGCTGCGGGCTGGGGCCAAGCCCCTCGATCGCCACGATTTTCCTGACCATGTCGGGGAACACCCCGGCATAGCGCAGCGCGACATTGCCGCCCATCGAATGGCTGACGATCGTTACCGGCCCCACGCCCAGCTGGTGGATCAACTGCGCCAGATCATAGACCATGTCATTGGCGCGGTAATTGCCGTCCGAGACCCAATCGCTGTCACCATGCCCGCGGTGATCCATCGCCACCACATGCCAATCCTGGCACAATTGTTCGGCGGCCCAATCCCAGCTGCGCGCATGGTCACGACCGCCATGTACCAGCACCAGCGGCGGTTTGCCGCGGTCCTTCTCAGTCTGGGCCCAATCGACATAGTTGAGCCGCAGGCGCTGCGAGATAAAGGTTTGAGAGTTTGGTCCGGCGAAAATCATGGCGCATCCATGCCGCGAAGCCACACGGCCTGCAAGCCTACCGTTCCTTGGTGGCGGAAAAGGTGAGCTCGGGGTTCTTCTCNGCCTGGTAACTCACGTCCCACGGGCTCCTGGCCATGAACACCAGATCGCCATCGCGGTCGCGCGCCAGATTGGCGCGGTTNAAGTCCTCGAAGCTTTTCTGCGCCGCTTCTGTCCCCTTCAGCCACCGCGCCGTGGCGAATGGCGATGCTTCGAGCCCGGCCTCGACCTTGTATTCCGCCTCCAGCCGCGAAATCAGCACTTCGAGCTGAAGTTGGCCGACCACGCCCACAATCCATTGCGCTCCGATCTCCGGATAGAAGACCTGGATCACCCCTTCTTCCGAGAGATCGTCCAGCGCCTTCCTCAGCTGCTTTGTCTTGGTCGGATCCTTCAGCACCACACGGCGCAGGATCTCCGGCGCGAAATTGGGCAGGCCGGTAAAGCGGATCTGGTTCTTCTCGCTCAGAGTATCGCCCACCCGCAAGGTGCCGTGGTTGGGAATGCCGATGATGTCGCCCGCCTCGGCGGTGTCGGCCAGCTCGCGGTCCTGCGCGAAAAACAGGATCGGTGAGTGGATGGCGATCGGTTTGCCCAGCCCCGAAGGGGTCAGTTTCATGCCGCGTTTGAATGTGCCTGAAACCATGCGCATGAAGGCGATCCGGTCACGGTGGTTGGGGTCCATATTGGCCTGGACCTTGAAGATGAAGCCGGTCACCTCGTCGCGGGTCGGCGGAATTTGCTCCTCCCCGGCCGGCTGCGGGCGCGGCGGCGGGGCATATTTCGCGATCGCGTCGATCAGTTCCTCGACCCCGAAATTCTTCAGCGCCGATCCGAAATAGACCGGGGTCAGGTCGCCATTGCGATAGGCCTCGAGGTCGAATTCGGGATAGCCGATCTGCGCCAGCTCGACATTCTCGGCGATTTCAGCAGGCAGGTCTGCATTCGTATCTCGTTTGCCGAGAAATTCCTTTGACCCTCCCTCGGGCCGCGCCACGCTGCCGCTGGCGAAGTCGAGAATGCCCTGAAACTGGCCGCCCATGCCGACGGGATACATCTGCGGCGAGACATCAAGCGCGAGCATATCCGCGATCTCGTCAAGCAGCTCGAACACCGGGCGGCCTTCACGGTCCACCTTGTTGATGAAGGTAATGATCGGCACACTGCGCAGCCGGCAGACTTCGAACAGCTTGCGCGTCTGCGGCTCGATACCCTTGGCCGCATCGATCACCATGATGGCGGAATCGACCGCGGTCAGCGTGCGGTAGGTGTCTTCGGAGAAATCCTCGTGGCCCGGCGTGTCGAGCAGGTTGAAGGTCACGCCATCGCGTTCGAAGGTCATCACGCTGGATGTGACCGAAATACCGCGCTGCTGCTCGATCTTCATCCAGTCCGATCGCGCGCGCCGGGCCTGCCCGCGTGCCTTCACCTCGCCCGCCAAGTGTATCGCGCCGCCTTGCAGCAGCAGCTTCTCGGTCAGCGTGGTCTTGCCAGCGTCAGGATGCGAGATGATCGCGAAGGTGCGCCTGGAATTTCCGGGGTTGGAGGTCATTGGTATCCTGTGACTGGTCGATCATTCACCGACAGCGGCGGCGAGCAGGCGCTCGGCACGCCAGTCGGGGTCGCGGAAGGCGCGCTGCTGCCAGTCTGGAAGCAGGCGGTCAACCACAAGGATGAGGGCAAGGCCTTCGTCCTGGCTCCACCAGCGGCCATTGCGGCGTACCGCTCGCAAAGCATCGGACGATGCATGGCCTCCGCCCTCCGGCGACAGGAAGTACTGGTATATCAGCCACTGGCCCATGCCCTCCATCGTCAGGAACACATCATCCATGACAGCAAAGCCAGCCTTTTCGCCGGTGAACCAGCTTGCGCGGCGGCTGCGCATCATTGCGAGGGCCTCACCGGCGAGATCGCGCGCCCTGGAGTCGTCCGTCGCCCCTGCGGAAGCGAACAACGCATCGCGCTCGCGAGACCAGGCGGCAACATATTCCGCATCGCCCCCGAAACGATCCTGGACGATGTCGTCGGTCAGCTCATCGTCGGAAACGCCCACCGCGCTCGATTTGCCTGTCAGTGCCTGATTTGCGAGCTCAGTCTGGCGGATGTGCATCATTTCGTGCAGCAGCACGCCATTCATCATCCGCTCAAGACCAACCTCGCTGCTGACCCCTGCAGCACGCCAAACCGACGGCAGGCTCATGGCAAAATAGCCGCCTTCGCCGCTGGCGAAGGAAATTGGCCCCAGAGGTACTTCTGCGCCGTCGGGCAAGGTGGCGACGCCGCTGTGTGGCTCTGCCGTCATTCCCTCGATCTCGCCTCGCAGCAGAAGGTAGGTGCATTGGCTGTCGACTGCTGCGACCGTCGGAAGAGGTTGCGGCGCCAGACCAAGCCATCTCGGTTCCGCACCGCGCCATGTTTCGAGCGCCTGTGCCAGCCAGGCGCGATCATCCTCGTCCATATCGCACTGCGCCCACGCGGGGGTAGAAGCGCACGCCGTCAGCAGCACGGCGGCACCGATGGCTGTGTGTCTAGCCACGCAGCTCCGCCCCCTGCTTGGCGGCCGAGGCCACGATCGCATCGGAAATCGCCTTGAGATCGGCATCCGTATAGCTCTTCCCGGCCGGCTGCAGTGTCACTTCGATGGCAATGGATTTCTTGCCCTCGGGCACACCCTGGCCGGCGAACACGTCAAACACGCGCGNATCGACGATGTTCTGCTTGTCGGCGCCGCGCACGGCACGGACCAGTTCGCCTGCAGCCANTTCNGTCGGAACCAGGAAGGCGAAATCGCGCGTCACCGCCTGCAAGGCGGGCGGCGAGTAATGCGCCCGCGCGAAGCTGCCTCCACCCTTTCTTGCCGGAATCGCGTCAAGGAATATCTCGACCGCCGCAACCGGGCCATCGACGTCGAATGCCTTGCAGGTGTTCGGGTGCAGCATGCCGAAGCGCGCCAGCACATTCTTGGGTCCAAGCCGCAAGGTGGCCGATTGGCCAGGGTGGAACTGATCCCCCGCCTCACCCATCACCATCAGGTTCTGGATCGGCGCACCGGCGGCTTCGAGCAGTGCCAGCGCCTCGGCCTTGGCGTCAAAGGCGTCGAACATCACCGCCTTTCCTGATGCCCAGCCGCGCGGAGTCTTNTCGCCCGCCAGCACAATGCCCAGCGTCGCACGCTCGTCGCTCGNGCCATCCTTGCCGCGGAAATAGCGCCGCCCGATTTCGAACAGGCGAAGGCCGTCCGCCCCGCGATCGAGATTGCGCTTGGCCGCGCTGATCAGGCCGGGCAGCAACGAAGGCCGCATGACCTTCATATCCTCGCTGATCGGGTTTTCGAGCGCCCACAACTGCGCCCGCTCATCCTCAGCTTGGCGAAGGTCAGCGAAATGTGCCGCCTCCGCCTCGGTGATGAAGGACCAGGTGATCGCTTCATTGAGCCCGCGCGCGGCGGCAGCGCGGCGCAGTTTGCGCTCGATCGCCTGCTGCGGCGTTGCGGTCGGGCGGGCGACACCATCCGCGCGCGGCAAGGGCACGCTCTCCACCTTGTCGAGGCCGTGGATGCGCACCACTTCCTCGACCAGATCGGCTGCGCCCTCGATGTCATGGCGGCGCAGCGGGCAGGTGACATTCCAGTCGCCGCCAACCTTGAAATCAAGACTTTCCAGAATGCGCCGCTGCTGCTCGGCTGGCACATCGACACCGCCCAGGCGCAAGGTGAGCCCCGTATCGAACGCGATCTGCTTGGGAACGCTCGGGGGCGAGCCCGCATGCACACTCTCGCTTGGCGTGCCGCCTGCCAGATCGACGATCAGCCCGGTCAAAAGGTCGAGCCCGTCGTCGAGGAAATCCGGATCAACCCCGCGTTCGAAGCGCGTGCGTGCATCCGAAGACAGGCCTAGTTTGCGCCCGGTCACGCCGATCCGCGCGGGATCGAAATAGGCGATTTCGAGCAGCACGTCACTGGTGCCTTCGCTGACGCCCGAGTGCTCGCCGCCCATGATCCCGGCGATATCATGCACACCGGCATCATCGGCGATCACCGTCATGCTTTCATCAAGCGTGTAGGTCTTTTCGTTGAGCGCTTGGCATTGCTCGCCCTGCTTCGCCCGGCGTGCAACCACCGCGCCGGTCAGCTTGGCAAGGTCATAGGCATGCGCCGGGCGGCCATAGGCCAGCATCAGATAGTTGGTAAGGTCTACCAGCAGCGAGATCGGGCGCTGCCCGGCGCTTATCAGCCGTTGTTGCAACCAGTCGGGCGAGGTGCCGTTTGTCACGCCCTTGACCACGCGGCCATAAAAGGCCGGGCATCCATCGGGATCATCGGTGCGGATTTCTACCGGGCAGGCACCCGCAGCTTCGAAGGCGGGAATCGCAATCGGCTTGAGCGTCCCCAGGCCTGCAGCCGCAAGATCGCGCGCAATGCCGTAGACGCCCATGCAGTCTGGCCGGTTGGGGGTGATTGCCACGTCGATCACCGGCGCAGCACCGTGATATTCGGCGAAGCTGGTGCCGACAGGCGCATCATCGGGCAGTTCGATGATGCCGCTGTGCTCATCGCCCAGCTCAAGCTCGCGCACGCTGCACATCATGCCATTCGATTCGACCCCGCGGATCGCGCTCTTGCGCAGCTCCATGCCATTGGCCGGAACCACTGCGCCGGGCAGGCCCAGCACGCCCTTCATCCCTGCGCGGGCATTGGGCGCGCCGCACACCACCTGCAGTGGATCGCCTTCACCCGTGTCAACGGTGAGCACCTGCAGCTTGTCGGCATCGGGGTGCGGGGCGGCGGTGAGCACTTGAGCGACGCGGAAACCGGCGAGCCTGTCCGCCGGGTCTTCCACGCCCTCAACCTCGAGCCCGATGGCGTTGAGCGCGTCGACAATCTCCTTCACCGAGGCTCCGGTTTCGAGATGGTCCTTCAGCCATGCAAGCGAGAACTTCATGCTTTCGCTCCTACGCCGGCGGAAAGGGTGGGCTGGTCGAAGGGGCTGAAGCCAAAGTGCCTCAGCCAGCGCACGTCGCCATCGAAGAAGGCGCGCAGATCGTCCATCCCGTATTTGAGCATGGCCAGCCGGTCGACGCCCAGGCCCCAGGCAAAGCCCTGCCATTCGTCAGGGTCGAGGCCGCCCATCTCGATCACGCGGCGGTTGACCATGCCGCTGCCGAGCAGCTCCATCCAGTCATGCCCATCGTCATCGCCTGAGCCGCCGACCACGCGGCGGCCGCCTTCGTTGGCATAGCCCACATCGACTTCGACCGAAGGCTCGGTGAAGGGGAAGTAGCTCGGGCGCAGGCGCAGC
>JGI25317J35169_1000897_pt1 | contig 21034 bp, 18 predicted proteins | sample AutmiccommunBRH5_FD_35169 | JGI IMG/M metagenome (IMG submission 35169) | reverse complement strand
ATCTACGGACGAAGTCAGTCAAGCTGCTTCAAGGAGCGGTCGGCCTCCCCGGTGGCCTTCGGTAAGATAACCGGAGACCGGAGGGAACATACAAGGAGCGGCCGACCGGCCGCGAAAGGCTTCGCCGTCGGTCGACGGCTCCTACAGCAGAATCCGCAGCACCCGTAGGAGCGGCCGATCGGCCGCGAAAAGCCTTAGCGCGATGCTGGCCAGTAGCTCTCCAGCATCGTCAGTAGTTTCGCCAGTGCACCGCGATGCGCCTGCGCCACCTCCGCAGCCCGCAACCCCATCTGCTGGCGTAGCTCCGGCTCGCTGAACAACCGTTGCAGCAGCTCTGCCAGCTCGAACTCATTCTCCACCAGCCGATGTGCGCCGGCAGCGTCGAGCAGGTCGGCGATCAGGGTGAAATTGTGCAGTAAAGGACCGGTAATAATCGGTTTCGACCAGAGCGCCGGCTCCAGCAGATTGTGCCCGCCCACCGGCACCAGTGATCCACCAACGAAGGCAATATCGGCAGCACCAAACAGCATTAATAACTCGCCCATGGTGTCAGCCAGATAAACCGACGTGCCCGCAACTACAGGCTCGGGGCGACTGCGTCTGATCAGCGCCTGACCGCTCCGCAGCACCATAGATGCCACCTGCTCAAAACGCTCCTGATGGCGCGGCACCAGAATCAACAACGCATCGGCCTGCTGGCGAAGCAGTTTTTCGTGCGCCGCCAGTACTATCTCGTCTTCTCCGGGATGGGTGCTGGCGGCAATCCAGACCGGCCGCGCGCCAAGCTGCTGCCGCAACTGAGCCGCGTGCGCACGCAAACCGTCATCCAGAGAGATATCGAACTTGACGTTGCCGGTCACGGTGACGCGCGCAGCTGCCGCACCAAGATCGACAAAGCGCTCCGCCTCGACGGCAGTTTGTACCGCCAGCGCCTGCAGGCTTTGCAGCATCGGCCGCATTAATCCGCGCAGACGGGCATAGCCTCTGTGGCTGCGCGCAGACAACCTGCCATTGACCAGCACAACCGGCACCTTACGCTTGCGGGCAGCGGCAATCAGATTCGGCCACAGCTCGGTTTCCAGCAGAATGACCAGACGCGGGTTGAAGTTGCGCCAGAACCGGTTGATCACGCCCGGCGTGTCCCATGGCCAGTAAACGTGATGCACACGCGAGCCGAACAAGGCGCGAACCCGTTCGGAGCCTGTCGGCGTGGTGCTGGTAACCAGCAACGGGGTATCCGGATAGCGTTGCAGCAAGGCCTCGATCATCGACGCCGCCGCCAGCGTCTCACCGACCGATACCGCATGCACCCAGACACAGCCATCAAGACGCTGCCGATAGCCCAGCGCCAGACGTTCCTGCCAACGGCCCCGATAGGCCGGCGCACGCGTCCCCAGCCACCAGAGATGGAGGAACAGAAGCGGCATCAACAGATACCAGAGCAGCGTGTAGAGCAGACGCATGCGCACTCCCGGCTGACAAGCCCCGATTCACAGGCGCAGGATGGTAGCACGATCCGCCCCGGGCGCTTTGCTGGAAAGGCCCGCAATGAGCCAGTAGACTGCGGCGCTGCTTCCGGGAGTGACCATGGCCAAACGCAACCGACCCGACTCTCTCGCCCATCCGCTCTGGTGGCCGACCTGGTTCGGCGTGGCCCTGTTCTGGCTGTTCGGTCAGCTACCATGGAATTTCCTGCTTGCCACCGGCCGCGGCATCGGCCGGCTGTCATGGCATCTCGCTGGCGGCCGACGCCGGATCGCCGAAACCAATATCCGGCTGTGCTTTCCGGAACGGGATGCAGGGCAACAACAGCAACTGGCGCATCAGGTAATGCTGAGCACCGGCGAAGCGCTGACCGAGATGGCCGGCGCCTTCTGCAACCAGCGCATTGATCTGGGCAAGCGTCTGGAAATCATTGGTCGCGAGCATGTCGATCATTTGCTCGGCGAAGGTAAAGGCGTGCTGCTGCTCGGCATGCACTTCAACACCATTGATGTTGGCAGCCGCCTGCTCGGCAAGGTGATGCGCTTCAGCGTGGTCTACAAGCCGAACAAGAATCCGGTGCTGGACTGGCTGATCAAACAGGGCCGTCGCGAGGTTGAGCACTATATCGATCGGGACGATTTGCGCGGTCTGGTGCGACACCTGAAAGCCGGCCGCGCAGTCTGGTACGCACCGGATCAGGATTACGGCATGAAACACGCGGTATTTGCTCCGTTCTTCGGCGTGCCGGCCGCCACCATCACCGCCACCACCCGGATCGTGCGCATGAGTGGTGCCGCCGTGGTGCCGGTGGCTCACTACCGGCTACCCGGCGGCCGCTACCGGATCGAGTTCGGCACCCCGTTCGAGGGCTTCCCCGGTAGCGACGAGCAGGCCGACGCTAATCGCATCAACGCCACCATCGAGCACTATGTGCGCAAGGCCCCGGAGCAGTACCTGTGGGTACACCGGCGCTTCAAGAATCAGCCTGACGGCAGGAATCCGTACCGATGAGCCGGCCGGCCGGTTTTGTCGAGGTCCGTCAGGGCGCGGATATTTGCTGGCTGCGGGAAGACGCCCTGCCGAGCCTGTCGAGCGATGTGTTCGACCCGTCTTTCTGGCAGGCCCGCAACGCGGTCACCGGCACTGCCACTGGCCGTGGCACCACCTGGTTTGTCCGCCATGGCGATAGCGAACTGGTGCTGCGCCATTACCGGCGCGGCGGTCTGTTCGGCCGGCTGGTAAAAGACCTCTACGCCGGCCTCGACCCGGGCAACAGCCGGGCGATGCGCGAGCTGGCGCTGCTGGCAGAGATGCGGGCGGAGAACCTGCCGGTACCGAAGCCGTTTGGCGCCCGGCTACACCGCGTCGGCCCGCTCTATCGGGCCGACCTGCTGATCGGTCGCATCCCTTCAGCGAGAGACCTGCTTGCAGTACTGCAGACCGGACCGCTGTCCGCAGACCAGTGGCAACAGATTGGCGCCATGATCGGCCGCTTTCACGCCGCCGGCATTGATCACACCGACCTCAATATTCACAACATCCTGCTCGATGATGCCGGCCAGAGCTGGCTGATTGATTTCGACAAGTGCAGCAGGCGGGCCGCCGGAGGCTGGCAGCAGGCCAATCTGGCCCGCCTGCAGCGCTCCCTGCGCAAGGAACAGGGCCTGCACCCGTCGCTGCACTGGGACGAATCGCACTGGGCCATGCTGCTGTCCGGCTATCACAGCCATTGATGAAGCCGGCCTCTACGCCACGACGGCCTGTGATAAAGTAGCGGCCGGTTCACTTAAACCGGCAGCCATGACTGCCCTGACTGACGACGACCCATGCATTCAGCGCTCGACAAGGTTTTTCTCAACGGCCTGACGCTGCCGTTCCGGCCGTTCTATCGCCGTTACCCGTTTCGCTCGCCCGCTTCAATTCGCAGCGCGGATGACCGCGGCATGGTTGATATGGAGCTCGGCTTTTTCTGCAACCGCATACCGAAGGCAGCCAATTCGACCGTTGTCACCAATCTGGCCCGGCTCAAGTTCGGCCGCGATATCGACTCGCCGGACGCCAAGAAGATGTTTGCCACACCGGCTCGCCTGAGCAGCGCCGAAGTGGATCGCTTTGCCAGCCTGTTCAAGTTCACTGTGGTGCGCAACCCCTACACCCGCACCCTTTCAGCCTATCTGGACAAGATTGAAAGACGTGCTGTGCGCGAGGGACGCGAGTCGTCGTTTGGCGATTTTCTTCGCAAGGCGAAAGCGCAGCCCCGGTTCCTGTACAGCAACGCCCACTGGGCGCCGCAGTCCTCACTGATGCTGATTCCGGTCAGCCAGTTTGATCTGATCGGCAAGGTCGAGTCTCTGGACAGCGACCTTGCCGAGATCAAGCGCCGTATCCTCCCCGACCTTGAGCAACCAGTCACGTCGTTCAAACGCAATGCCACCGGCGCGGGTGACAAGCTGCGCCGTTACTATGATGATGAGTTGATTGCCCTGGTGCAGGATCTGTATCAGGAAGACTTCGCCACCTTCGGTTACAGCACCGATTTTCCTGCCTGACTCAGGAGTAGCCGCGATCATGAAAATCTCCGTGATCATGACCACCTACAACTCACCAGCGTGGCTGGAAAAAGTGCTATGGGGTTACAGCGTTCAGCAGCACAAGGACTTCGAGATTATCATCGGTGACGACGGTTCCCGCGAAGATACCCGGCAAACCATTGACCGGTTGCGCGCCGAAACAGGACTGGCCATCAAACATGTCTGGCAAGAGGACGATGGCTTTCGCAAATGCCGGATCCTGAACAAATCCATTCTCCAGGCCGACGCGCCCTATCTGGTTTTTACCGATGGCGACTGCATTCCGCGGGCCGACTTTCTTGCCGTACACGCCGCCGAAGCACGGCCCGAATACTATCTGTCAGGTGGTTATCACAAGCTGCCAATGAGCACCAGTGAGGCCATCAGCAAGGATGACATCCTCTCCGGGCGCTGCTTCGATCTGAAATGGCTCAAGGCTCGTGGCCTGAAATCCAGCTACAAGAACAGCAAGCTTACTGCCTCGCCGCGTCAGGCACGGCTCTTCAACGCGCTGACGCCAACGAAATGTAACTTCAAGGGATCGAATGGTTCTGCCTGGCGGGAAGACGTGATACGCATCAACGGCTTTGACGAGCGAATGCCATGGGGCGGCCTGGATCGCGAATTTGGCGTACGCCTGATCAATGCTGGCGTGAAACCGAAGCACGTGCGCTACAATGCCATTGTCGTGCATTTAGACCACAAGCGCGGTTACAAGGACCCGAAACTGGTCAACGAGAACAAGCAGCTACGTATCTATAACGAAAAGCACGGCATCACCTGGACAGATCACGGAATCGCGCAACTACCGGAATTCCAGCCCCGCGATACCGCTGCCAATCAGAATTCGTAGCCGAGCAGGCGGATTTCTTTGGCAAACAGCTTGGCAATCCGGTCGCGCTGGGCCGGCGTCAGCACTTCACGATAATGACGTCGGTCGCTGCGGAAGGTAGCCTTGGTTTTAGGAAGTTCCAGCGGCTCAGGTAAGCCGAGTCGCTGACGCACCTCCTCCAGATCTTCTGCCAGGTTTTCATAACGACATATCTTGTCGACCCGAACCTCACCATTGATGGTGTAGAGCTGGAACCCCTTGCGCCTCAGCGAACGGACATGGGTCGAATTGAGAAACTCGTCGATCGACGGCCACTTGTTCTCCGGCAAGTCGCGGCAACGCCAGTAATACTGGGAAATCACCCGATCCCATGGATTACGCTCGACGCAGAATTTGTAGTAATTGTCCCAGATAGCAGGATCAAGACGATTCTTAAGCTTCCGGGCCGGTATATGACTGTAGTAGAGCCTTTTGTGCAGGCCGTGAAAAATTCGGTAGTACCAATCGCGAGGATTATACAATGTCCATGGCGCAAGATATCGGCGCGACTCAAACCCGCCCATATCAGCGCGAAGCACCTCTTCCTCTTCGGACAAGCGGGTAACAATATCGCCCTCGTCACAGAATTTTGACAGGGCAATCTCCACCGATGTACCAGCGGTCTTGTTGGTCTTCAGAAAAATGAACTTGTACTTATGACAAACAATCATTTTGCAACCCGCATGGACTATTCAGAAAGTATACTCGGCTATTTATGCTCATCGCGGAACGGTTCAGCAATCCTGTCACGCTGTCGGAGGAGCATCGCTTCTCCGATAATCGTTCACCACCCCAGCCAGAACGCCAGACTTAACCTAAAACCCTTTCCAGATCTGAAAGAATATACTTGACAGGCTCATTGCCAACCGAAAACCTGACGGTCCGTTCATCAAGCCCCAGCCGCTGCACATCCTGCCTGCTGCGCCCCCAGTAGCTCATATAAAAAGGTATCTCAATCAAAGAGTCTACCGAGCCGAAACTGGGTGCCATCTTGGTTGAAAGCAGCTTCTCAAGGTTCTCCTCCAGATTAATTTTCCTGTCAACCTGGAAAGTAATAACACCTCCGCCATGCGAGAGCGTACTGGAAAAGACCTCTGCCTGATCCGCATTGGCATATCTACCGGGGTAATAAATGCTTTCGACGCTGGAGTTATCATTGAGGAAAGAGAGGACCTCTTCTACATTTTCCAGCATGCGCTCCATGCGGATATCGTATGTTCTGAGGCTACGCAATAACATGTAGGCAGAAAAATTATCGACAATGCCGCCCCTCATGGAGCGATCTTCCCAAGTGCGCGAGTAAAGCTCTTCATCACGACAGATGACTGCCCCTGCCAATACGTCATTGTGCCCACCAATATATTTGGTGCATGACATTACGAGGTAGTCAACACTGGACACCTGCTCGACGCCATTGACCAGCCCTTGAAGGGTAACGTCAAGAACTATACGAGCCTTTGGAAAGGCCGATCTGACGCTCTCAATATCGACAATCCTGAGAAACGGGTTTGAAGGGCTCTCCAGAAAAATGACAATATTTTCGCTATCACTACCCTCTGCCAACAAGGCTTCAATATCAGGCAGGTTTCTGAATGGAATGCCAAACCGGCTCTCGAAGTTAGCAATAATATTGTTGCATTTCCTGTAAAAAGAACCCGCAGCAAGAACCACGGAGTCTTTATTGACTATCGAGTTCAGGCACGCCGAAACGGCGGACATGCCCGAGTTGAACAGAAGAGCATGGTGGCCATCATGGAACTGCGAGAAGTAATACTCCAGTTGCCTGACAAGCAGGCTTGAGTCTCTGGCGTAACGAATGGAGTTGTACTTGTCATCATGATACTTGACCAGATCATCAATGGAATTGAACGCATACGCCGTCGAGAAGTTCATCGAGGGCACCAGGGGCCAGCCATACAGCGGTATTTCAGCCGGCTGCCCCAGCGTGCTTTTACTGTCAAGATGACTAAGATTAAGAAGATCCGTTACGGTTTTCACCTTCGACCACCTTTTTTCCATCAATCAGACCAAGATTATGCGCCATCTGGAAAATATTCAGCTTCTGCTTCCAGGCAAGACGCGTATACCAGCTATGAAAGTCGCCACCCGACGCGCTGAACAAATTGCAAAGCCCGGCTTGACCCTCTACTGCAGATTCAAAAGCAAACCACATAGGATTTCTTACCAACTTGCGGCGGCTTAACCATGGCCCATCATGTACATCACTGTTGCCAAGCTTTCGGCGCAGCGACTTGATAATACGAAAGTAAAGCTTCAGGGGCGAGTTTGCCCAGAATGGCAAGAGAGGACTCCAGCCCTTGACATGCAACAACCATTTTGCCGGCAAAAGCAGTGGCGCCGCCACTTGCCGGAAGACCCTTCGATTAAGCTTCCATGACTGAGGAATTTCACAGGCAAGCTTGACAACCCGGCAGTCAAGAAATGGCTCATAGCTTCGGAAAAGCCTGCGATTGGCATGTATATTTGGCGCACCCACCGCCATGCTGGATGGCCACACATTAAACCATTCGTCAGCGGACTCCTTCCCCCTGAGTTTAAAGACCCGATCCCAGTGCTCCCGGCGCCGCTGCTTGACTACCGAGATAATGTCGTCGGAAAAAATATCGCTGACCTTGTCTGGTTTGTAGCTCTTTGTATCTGCGATCTCCGGGAAAAAGAGCACTCGGCCGCTACCTCTGACTAGCACCGTATGCTCTCCCTTGAGCAATCTGTCTGAGGCGAATCCACCAAATACTGCTGAATAGTTCACCAACCCTGCGGAAATATGATACTCGTAAGTGTGCGCATGAGCATACTGAGACCCCGAGCCAACCAGGTCAGAGCACTGCGGAAGGAGTCTTAGATAGCGCTCCTCATCCCTCTTCATCAAAAAAAACCGGGCACCAAATATTTCCGAGGCCTTCTGCGCGACCCTTCCTTCCGGATTCATACCCTCAAGAAAAATATAAGCATCGTTCTTCGTAACCCTGGAGAGCAAACTCATGACAACCCGAGAGTCCTCTCCACCACTGATAAATGATGCCACCCCATCCATCCAGCTGGCGACGAGTCCAACATACTCCTGGAGCGACTCTCTGAGATTGCGCGCCACATCCTGAATTGGCTTTTCCGTACTTGCAGACGGAGGAGTCCAGTAGCAGCCCTCCAGATTAGATCGGGATCCGACCGTTAGCTCATGAATAGACGCAGGAGAGATCTGATTGATATTTGCATAGAGAGTATACGGATAAGTGACGAGCCCATGCAGAACAAAATCAGCCGCCGAGAATCGATCAACTCTATCCTTCTCGCCGGCAATACTTGCCACGGCGTCCACATGGCTTCCAATGACAGTGCGCGCTTCAGAATGATGTCGATAGACCGGAATAAAAGACATCAAGTCCGTAATGGTGGAAACCACGCCAGTATTTTTATCCACCAAAAGCGCAGCGAAAGGACCGCTCAGATCTTCACTCCAATCAATCTGATTCGCCTGCCAACGCTGATAAACGGCTTCCGTAGCGGCTCGTGAGTTCTCCGCCACCAGAAAACTGTTGTCACGAAACCGAAGCACCGGCCCCCCGACAATCAAAAATATGTGGCTCTCCGTTTCCAAAGGCAGAAAGCCACAGTAGGGGCCTTCGCTAGAGATCAGGCTCCCCCAATCACCTTGAAAGAAATGTGTTTTGCTGCGCACATCGGGAGGAAACACATTGAGCGAGTGTTCGAGAGCCTCTCTGGAAAGCAACTCCGATGTGTATATAAAATCACTCATTATCGGCTCCCCGACATTAGTAGGCCCGAAAATACGCAGGCCTTTAACCTGACTTGCCAATCCGGAACCAACGCCGTAACGCCAGCTCAGCTACATTCAACTTTTTCAGAACACCATATCCCTGCAGGGGATAATAAGCCCAAGGCTTGTTCGGGTTGCCATTAGCGCAACGCAGCAAGTCCTCTGCAACAGGCAGCTTTTCTGGTGGGCGGGAAAAAAGAGAGTCGACCTCGCCATGTTCCATTATAACGAACGGGTAGAACCCGGCTCCTCTGCGTTTCTCGGCGATGCGAAGCGCCAATGTCTTGATCTTGCCGCGATACGCAGGAACATCGGGAAGATACATAGCGAAGGGTGTGGACAAGTGCGCTATTCTGCCGAATTTCCGGGATGCCTGGATATCATTGAGGGGCTCTGTACGATCAAACTTCCAGCCTTTCTCAAGCAGCCTGGCGGGGCGAACAAGCGAGACCGCGGAAAAGTGCAGGCCCGCACTCTGACTCCCCCCTACACGAAAGTAACATTTCGTTTCCGCATCATAAACCAGCGACTTTTCATCTCTTTTTCGATTACTCCCTTTCAGGAAGCAAGGCTGCAGAAAAGCCAGATCCTCTCTGATTGAAAACAACTCATCAAAATGCTCAACCTCACCATCCCTGAGCGGCCTGACCATCTGCATATCATCTTGAAGGAAGCAAACCAGGTCCTCGTTCCAAGCGTATTCGAGTGCAGCCTGCATATTCCCATAAAGGCCGCCTAATTTACGAGATTGCATTCCACCAGCACTTATCACCGGATATTGCAAAGCGAGTCTTTTCAGACTACTCACTGTTTCTTCGTCGTTGCTGTCATCATCAAATATTGCAATGCCTTCCCCCGGCGCGCAGCGCTCTATACTCGCAATGCAGTTCTCGAGAAACCGGCCACGATTGAAAGAGAAAACGCAAAACAGCATCATCAATACCTGTATGTCATTATCAGGGTTTTCGCCCCTGCGAATCACGCCTGTGCGACTGCATGACCCGCAGCCGGGTCCTAAGTCGGGTGCCCGCCGCACTACCACTGTAGCGGCCCTTCTTGATATGCCGAATACGATACACACCCGGAATCGGCAGTGGCACGCCCTGACTACGCAGCAACCAGCGAAACGCGCGGTCTTCGTGACACTTGGCGAAGCTTTCCACCGGCGTCTGATAAAGACGAATGTTGCGACAGTAACCAACGGCCCGGCAGACATCACCGTGGGCAATCTGCAGCGGCCCGGTGGCACGCGACGGATGAAAAGTAACGAACTCCGAAGTGTCGATATCCAGCACCTGCTCTTCACCAACACCTGCTTTCAGCATCGGATTATCTTCTTCGAGCAGGTCGGTGCAGTGCTCATCCTGAGGAAAGACCAGCGCATCACGCCGCCCCTGCAGCAACTTCGCCAGAGCATCGAGGCAGCCGTCGCGGAACATCAGATCACAATCGGTAAACCAGACCCAGTCTGCTTTTGTTTCCAGCGCAGCCAGATTGCGGCCGATGCCTCGACGAAACAGCTGCTGCCTCGGCAGCGGTCGCCAGTTCCAGTTGACGCCGGGCACGGACTGGCCGGAAAAGAATTCCAGCAGGCGGGCCGTTTTCTGATCCTCAGGCGCATAAAAAACCGTCATCGTGACGTCAATATCACGCGGCGGGTAACGCACCAGCGAGCTGAGTTGATAAACCAGAAAATGTGAGTAGCTCCAGCAGTGGCTGACCACCTCAAGACTCAAACGGCCCTCGCGGGCCGCCCGCTTCTCTACCGGCGGCAAGTCCGGCTCGAACCAGCTGGCCGGAACAAACCCCTTGGCGGCGAGCCGGTAGAACGCCAGTTGCAGCGCCTGTTTCATCAGCCCTTAACCGGCGACAACCAGTGGTTGTACTTTTCCAGCTTGCCACGGACCAGATCGAAGTAGATGGTCTGCAGCTTCTCGGTGATCGGACCTCGCTTGCCCTCACCGATAGCGCGACCGTCGAGCTCACGGATCGGAGCGACTTCAGCCGCAGTGCCGGTAAAAAAGGCTTCGTCAGCGATATAGACTTCATCGCGGGTAATGCGCTTCTCGATCACCTTCAGGCCATTTTCTTCAGCCAGCTGAATCAATGTCTTGCGGGTAATGCCATCAAGACAGGAGGTCAATTCCGGGGTATAGAGAATGCCGTCCTTGATGACGAATATATTCTCGCCGCTGCCCTCGGCCACATAACCTTCCGGGTCCAGCAGCAGCGCTTCATCACAGCCCACCGACAAGGCTTCATTCAATGCCAGCATCGAGTTGATGTAGTGACCGTTAGCCTTGGCCTTGCACATGCTGATGTTGACATGGTGACGGGTGTAGGAACTGGTACGCACCTTGATGCCTTTCTCGATCGCTTCCGGACCGAGGTAAGCACCCCACTCCCAGGCCGCAACCATGACATGCACTTTCAGGTTGGCGGCGCGCAGGCCCATGCCTTCGCTGCCAAAAAATACCATCGGCCGCAGGTAGGCGGACGGCAGATTGTTTTCGCGCACCGCCGCCAGCTGTGCCGCATCGATCTCGTCTTTGCTGAACGGGATCTTCATGTTCATGATGTGGGCGGAATTGAACAGGCGATCGGTGTGCTCGCGCAGACGGAAAATACATGCGCCGTTGTCGGTGGCATAAGCGCGCACACCTTCAAACACACCCATGCCATAGTGCAGGGTGTGCGTCAGCACATGCACCTTGGCTTCGCGCCACGGAACCAGTTCACCGTCCAGCCAGATAACACCATCACGATCTGCCATCGACATGGCCACACCCTCAAATAATCAGCAATGTTTGCGGCAGGGATGCCGCTCCTACAGGTCGAACCAGGTTTTCCAGATGGTGCGGACCCCCTCGCTGAGTTCGCGAAACCGGGCCTCGGGGACCACGGCGGGTTCCTTGCGCAACGCCAGCCGGTGGGCGGCAGAGCGACAGGCGAGATACGCCTCGCGAAGCAGGCCGGCGTCCGCAGCCGGCATCAGATCAAGCGCCGCCAGGGTTTCCAGCAAGCGCATGTTGTCGGTGTACCGGGTCAGTTCACCGAAGCGGGGAGCCCATCTGAGAACGCCGTATTGCACCATAAATTCGATATCAACGATACCTCCGGGGCTGCGTTTCAGGTCGAACATGCCGTCCCCCGGGTGCTCCAGCTGGCCGATCATGCGCTCACGCATCTCCAGCACATCCTGCTTGAGCTTCGCCTGATCGCGGCTCTGACACAGCACCCGGTGACGGATCTCCTCGAACCGCTTGCCGGCGCGGGCGCAGCCCGCCACCGCCCGCGCCCGCACCAGCGCCTGATGCTCCCAGGTCCAGGCCTGTTCGCTCTGGTAACGCTCGAATGCGGTCATCGAGCTGACCAGCAGGCCGGAGGCGCCGGAAGGGCGCAGCCGCATATCGGCATCATAGAGCTGGCCGCTCATGGTCCGGGTGGTGAGGATATGAATGATGCGCTGGCCCAGCCGGGCAAAAAACTGCTCGTTGGCCACCGGCTTTTCACCGTCTGTCATCCCGTCGGCTGCGGCATCGTGGAGAAACACCAGATCCAGATCGGAGTTGTGGCCAAGCTCGATACCACCAAGCTTGCCATAGCCGACCACGACGAAATCCGGGTCACAGACACTGCCATCGGACCGCTCTGGCCGACCATGTTTTTCCACCAGTGGCTTCCAGGCCAGCCAGACCACTTCGTTGAGAATCGACTCTGCCAGCCAGGTCAGGTAATCACTGACCTTCATCAGCGGCAGTACCTCGGTCACTTCCGAGGCGGCAACGCGCAACAGGTGCGCCTGCTTGAAATTACGCAGCGCCTCCATTTGCTGCTCAAGATCCTCCGCCGGCAAGCGTAGTAACAGCTGGCGCAATTCGTCGTCCAGTTCGGCGCGGCCGGGCGGAGCATACAGGGTCTGGACATCGAGCAGCTCGTCCAGCAGCACCGGGTGGCGGGTAAGCTGGTCACTGATCCAGGGGCTTGCCGCGGACAGCTTGACCAGCTGCCCCAGCGCCAGCGGATTTTCCACCAGCAGGGCGATATAGGCAGAGCGTCGCAAAACCGCTTCCAGAAAACCGAGCAGGCGGGCACAGGTAACTTCGCCCTCGCCCTGATTGCCCAACGCTTCGATCAGCAACGGCATCAGACGATCAAGGCGTTCGCGGCCAATGGTCTGCATATTGCCGACCGCCCGACCATCACGGAACTGTGCCAACTGCGCCAGCACCGCTTGCGGTTCGCTGACACCAAGATTGCCCAACCGCTCCAGCGCCTGCTCTTCATCAAGGCGGCCGAGCCAGAGATCACTCAGATCATCGTCAACGACTACATGGCTGTCGCCGTTACGCTCCGGGTCCGCCACCACCTGATCGAAATGGACGCGAACCTGATCCCGCACTTTCGACAACTTGCGCTCGAACCGACTGCGCTCACTGAACCCCATGGCCCAGGCCAGCCGCTGCCAGCCGATATCGGTATCCGGCAAACGCTGGGTCTGCCGATCTGCCACCGCTTGCAGGCGATGCTCGACATCGCGCAGAAAAATGTAGTTTTCCCGCAGCTCCGCCACCGCCTCGGCCGGCAACAATCCGGCTTCCTGCAAGCGTGGCAGGATCACCAGCAGGCGCGGGTCACGCAGCACCGGCAATTGTCCTCCACGAATCAGCTGGAACGCCTGAACAATAAATTCCACTTCGCGAATGCCACCGGGGCCGAGCTTTACGTCGGCCTGAATGCCCTTGCGATTGACTTCGCGCTCAATCAGCGCCTTCATCTCGCGCAGCGACTGGAACGCACCGAAGTCGATATAGCGGCGATAGACAAATGGCGCCAGCCGTTCACGCAAACGTTCACCGGCGGCAATGTCGCCCGCCACTGGCCGCATCTTGATCATGGCGTAGCGTTCCCACTCGCGCCCCTGTTGTTCGTAGTAGCTTTCCATGGCGTCAAAACCGACCGCCAGCACGCCACTCTTGCCCCACGGACGCAGGCGCATGTCGACACGGAACACAAAGCCATCGGCAGTCACCTGATCCAGCACCCGGATCAGCTGCTGGCCAAGGCGGACAAAAAACTCGTGATTGGACAGCTCGCGCCGACCACCACGGGTTTCTCCTTCCGATTCGTAGGCAAAAATCAGATCGATATCGGAGGAAAGATTCAGCTCCCGGGCACCGAGTTTGCCCATGGCCAGTACCGTCAAACGGACCGGATTGCCTTCTGCATCCGTAGGCGTGCCGTCCTTTGCCGTTAACCAGTTGAACAGCGCATCGAGCGCCACATCAATCAGCGAGTCCGCCAGCAAACTGAGGTCATGGACAGTATCGGCGTAGAGAGAGCGACCCTGATCGCCGAGCAGGTCACGCCAGATAATCCGCGCCATATGACAGTGACGCAGGTGGCGCAGGCGCCGTTGCAGATCGACCTCATCGGCGACATCGACCAGAGCCTGCTGCAACTCGGCACGCAACTGTGAAGCATCCAGCCGCCCGGACAAGCGGCCGGGCTGCGCCAGCCATTCAGTTAGCGCCGGGCGCCGGATCATCTGCTCGGCAACATAATCCGATCCGGCCCAGATCCGGGGCAGGCTGGCAGACAATGCGGGTGGCAGGGACTGACCGGTACCGGAAAACGCGCGCCAGTGCTGTTCCACCAGCGCGTGCAGAAAATCCGGCAAAGAGGAAAAATCGGGGAGTGTCATGCCGGCGGATTATCCACCGGCTCCACGCGAAATACCATGTCGTTCAGGGCAACCAGCCTGACTCGGCTGCCTGCCGGCAAGTCAGGGCCATGCACTGACCAGCGAGTGTCGTCCAGATGGACATACCCGGTGCCGTTCTCAATGGCTTCATCCAGCTTCACTACGTCGCCGATATGGCTGGCGCCACGACGATTCAGGCCAGGTGCATCCATCGCCACCGGCTCCCTGACATAACGGCGCCAGGCATACAGCGCCACCAGACCACCGATGCCGAACATGATCAGCTGCATTTCCCAACCCGGATAAATACCGAACAATGGCAAAAGCAGCACCACAATGCCGACAAAAATTGCCGCCAGGCCATTCCACATCAGCAGGCTGCCGCCGATAAACACCTCCAGCACCAGCAACAGCAGGCCAAGCAAGACCCAGTGGTGATAATCCAGCGTATAGAGCCAGTCCATCAGGCGCTTCCCTTCTGCATGGTCTGCCGGACAATCTCGGCAACACCACCCACCGCGCCCATCACGCCGGTCGCATCCACCGGCAACATGAATACCTTGCTGCTGTTTGATGAACCAATCTGACCAAGCGCTTCGACATACTTCTGGGCAACGAAATAGTTCACCGCCTGAATATCACCTTCGGCGATCGCCTTGGATACCATTTCGGTAGCGCGCGCTTCCGCTTCGGCGGCACGCTCACGGGCCTCGGCATCAAGAAACGCAGCCTGGCGCTCACCTTCAGCGCGAAGAATGTCAGCCTGTTTCAGGCCCTCCGCCTTGAGGATGGCAGCCGCTCGCAAACCTTCCGCTTCAAGAATGTTGGCGCGCTTTTCCCGCTCGGCTTTCATCTGGCTGGCCATGGCCTGAACCAGATCCTCCGGCGGCGAAATATCACGAATCTCGATCCGGGTGACCTTGACGCCCCAGGGATTGGTGGCCATATCGACAATACGCAACAGTCGCTCATTAATGCCGTCACGCTGGCTGAGCATTTCATCCAGATCCATGCTGCCAAGCACGGTACGGATATTGGTCATGGTCAGGTTACGAATAGCGTACTCAAGCTGATTAACCTCGTAGGCAGCCTTGGCGGCATTGACAACCTGAAAAAAACACACCGCATCAATCTTGACCATGGCGTTATCTTTGGAAATCACTTCTTGAGGCGGAATATCCAGCACACTTTCCATCATGTTTATCTTGTGGCCGATCGAGTCCACCAGTGGAATGATGATGCCAAGCCCCGGCCGCAGTGAATGGGTATAGCGACCAAATCGCTCGACGGTGTACTCATAGCCCTGCGGCACCATCTTGGCACCCATGATGACCAGCACCAACAGTAATGCCAGAAACCCGAAAACAACTGCTGCCCCCACTGCCTTTCTCCTTATGTTGGTTGCCGACTCAGAACAACACGTCCTGAATCGGTGTCACTCGCATCACTTCTTCAATGGTTGACAGCCCGCGGGCAACTTTCAGGGCACCGCTGATGCGTAACGGTTTCATGCCTCCCTTCAATGCCTGCCGGGTAATCGCTTCAAGATCATTGCTGTGATGAATCACACTTTTCAGCGCCGGAGTGACCGGCAGGGCTTCATATACACCCATACGGCCACGGTAACCGGTGCCACGACACTCCAGACAACCGACCGGGCGACAGACTTTTTCCGGCATCTTCATTTTGAAAGGCTTGACCAGCTCGGCCCATGCCTCTTCATCAGTGGCAACTTCTTCCTTGCAATCCGGGCACAGGGTACGAATCAGTCGCTGGGCCATAACGCCAATAACGGTGGAAGTAATAAGATAATTCGGCACCCCGAGATCGATCAGTCGGGTGATGGATGACGGCGCATCATTGGTGTGCAGGGTGGACAGCACCAGGTGGCCGGTCAATGCCGCCTGCACCGCCATTTCCGCAGTGGCCAGATCACGAATCTCACCGATCATGATAATGTCCGGGTCCTGCCGCAGCAGCGCCTTGACGCCATCGGCAAAGCCGACATCGATATTGGCCTGCACCTGCATCTGGTTGAAGCTTGGCTCCACCATCTCGATCGGATCTTCAATAGTGCAGACATTCACTTCAGCAGTGGAAAGCTGCTTCAAGGTTGAATACAGGGTAGTGGTTTTACCGGAGCCGGTCGGGCCGGTAACAAAAATAATACCGTGCGTACTGCGCGTCATGCGCCGCCAGATCTCGTGGTCTTCCTTGCTGAAGCCAAGCTGGTCAAACGAGCGCACCAGCACGTCCGGGTCGAAAATCCGCATCACCATCTTTTCGCCGAACGCCGTCGGCAGTGTCGACAGACGCAGTTCGATTTCGGCGCCATCGGCATTGCGGGTTTTCAGGCGGCCATCCTGAGGCCGGCGCTTCTCGGCCACGTTCAGGCGGCCAAGAATCTTCAGACGGGCCACCACCGCTGCCATGATTGTCGCCGGCAATTCGTAAACATCATGTAACACGCCATCAATCCGGAAGCGCATCTTGCCGACATCGCGGCGCGGCTCCAGATGAATATCGGAAGCGCGCTGACTGAAGGCGTACTGCAGGATCCAGTCGACGATGGCGACCACATGCTGGTCTTCGGCATCGAGATTGCCCTTGCCACCCAGCTCGAGCAGCTGTTCGAAGTTGGTCACCCCGCTGAGCGACTGGCCACCCTGATCGCGGGCGCCGGCAATGGAGCGACTGAGGTTGTAGAACTCGATCCGGTAACGACGCAGATCTTCCGGATTGGCAAACACCACCTTCAGTTCGCGTTCGCGCAGGGTGGCGCGCAGATGCTCTTCCCAGTCACGTTTGAATGGCTGATCACAGGCCACGGTGACGCTGTCACGCTTGATTTCCACAGCCAGGATGCCGTGCCGCTCGGCAAACGCATAGGACATCACGGTAGTGACCTGATCCACTTTTACCTTGAGAGGGTCGATATGGTATTGCGGCAGCCCCGACTTGCCGGCCAGCCATTCGGACAGGAAGTCGATATCAATGATGCGATCACCACGCTGACGATCACCGAGCTGATATTTGGCCACTACCTCCAGCGGATGCCAGGACAGCTCCTTTTTCTCCCGCGGGGTGGTGGAGATGATGTTGTAGTCTTCCTGCGCCACCCGCCCCTCATCGAGCAGCTCGCGCATTACCCAGCGCACATCGATGTCGATGTCGGCCTGCTTGCGGCCACTGGCTTTACTGGCGGGGGTCTTGATGGTCAAAGTCGGCGCTTCCCTGTTTTTCAGACACTTTACCCGCCGCCCGCGTCCGCGTCAGCCCCGCCGCGAAGGAAGCCTGCAGGCATGACTTGCCTGGCAGCGGCGCCTATACTCGCCGCAACATGACAACCAGATGACTATTCGGAGTCAACTTTATGTCACTCGGCAGCTCCATTGCCGGCCTGTTCGGCCGCTCCCCGATTACCCCCCTGCAAAAGCACTACGAAACCGTGCATGCCTGTACCGAGGCACTGGTTCCCTTCTTCGAGGCCGTCATAGCCGAGGACTGGGACCGGGCCCGGGAGTGCCAGCAGGCCGTTGCCGAACTGGAGAATCAGGCCGACACCCTGAAACGGGAGTTCCGCAAAAACCTGCCCAACAGCCTGTTCCTGCCGATGCCGCGCACCGACCTGCTCGATATGGTCGGCATGCAGGACCGGGTCGCCAACAAGGCCAAGGATATCGCCGGACTGATGCTGGGCCGGCAGATGCGGATTCCGGCGCCGGTGGCCGAGGACATGCTGGCCTTTGTCCGCCGCGCCATCGACGCCTCCGCCCAGACCATGACCGCCATCAACGAGCTCGACGAGCTGATTGAGACCGGCTTCGGCGGCCAGGTGGTCAAGCTGATCGAACGCATGCTGGAGGAACTGGACCGCATCGAGGGCGACACCGACGAGCAGCAGATCCGTATCCGCGCCACCCTGTTCACCCAGGAAAAGGACTGGCCGCCGGTGGACATGATCTTCCTGTACCAGATCGTCGACTGGGTCGGCGACCTCGCCGACCGCGCCCAGAAGGTCGGCGGATTCCTGCAAATGCTGGTCGCACGGTAAGGGGGCAAGACGATGGCATGGCTTGTTGAGCACAGCACCACCGTTTTGATTCTTGCCGGCCTGTTCGGCTTCTTTATGGCCTGGGGTGTCGGCGCCAACGACGTTGCCAACGCCATGGGCACTTCAGTTGGCGCCAAGGCGCTGACCGTGAAGCAGGCGGTACTGATCGCAATTGTGTTCGAGTTCGCCGGCGCCTATCTGGCCGGCGGCGAGGTCACCGAGACCATCCGCAGCGGCATTATCAGTAGCGGCTCGGTTGCGGACAGCCCGCATCTGCTGATCTACGGCATGATGGCGTCGCTGCTGGCCGCCGGAGTCTGGCTGGCGGTGGCTTCTGCCTACGGCTGGCCGGTATCTACCACCCACTCGATTGTCGGCGCCATTGTCGGCTTCGCTGCGGTCGGCATCGGCATGGACGCGGTCAAGTGGGACAAGATGGGCAATATCGTGCTGTCCTGGGTCACGTCCCCGCTGCTGGCCGGCTTTATCGCCTTTGCGCTGGTAAAAAGCGTGCAGAAGCTGATTCTGGATACCGAGGATCCGTTTGCCCGGGCCAAACGCTATGTGCCGTTCTACATGTTCCTGACCGGCTTTATGGTCGCCATGGTGACCATGACCAAGGGCCTGAAACATGTCGGCCTGAAGCCTGGCGGCTTCGAATCGGTGGGCTACTCGTTGCTGATCGGTCTTGTGGTCGCGCTGATCGGCGCCGCCTTGCTGACCCGGGTAAAGGAAATTCCGGAAGAAAACCGCAATTTCCGCTTCACCTCGGTGGAACGGGTATTTGCCATCCTGATGATCTTTACCGCCTGCGCCATGGCCTTTGCCCACGGCTCCAACGACGTCGCCAACGCCGTCGGGCCGCTGGCCGCGATTCACAGCGTGCTGATGTCCGGCGGCGAGATCGGCGCCAAATCGGCGTTGCCGCACTGGATTCTGTTGATCGGCGCAGTCGGCATTGTTTTTGGTCTGGCTTTGTTCGGCACCAGAGTAATGATGACGGTCGGCAAGAAGATCACCGAGCTGACACCAAGCCGCGGCTTTGCCGCCGAGCTCGCCGCTGCCACCACGGTGGTGCTGGCCTCAGGTATCGGCGTACCGGTTTCCACCACCCATACGCTGGTGGGTGCGGTGCTGGGTGTCGGCATGGCCCGCGGTATCAGCGCGCTGAACCTGCGCGTAATCGGCACCATCTTTACCTCCTGGGTAGTGACGCTGCCGGCCGGTGCTTTGCTGTCGATTCTGTTTTTCTATTTCTTCAAGGGATTGTTCGGCGGCTGATGCCACTGCTCCCGTAGGAGCCGTCGATCGACGGCGAAAGACCTTCGCGGCTGATCAGCCGCTCCTTGTATCTCTCCCCGGGCGCTGGTTAGCTACCAGCGCTTCGGGTCGGAAGGAAGCCTGTGCCGCTCCTGAGGGCTTAGACCCTGCGACGTAGATCAGGCTCCGACCCATTCTCTCAACCCTGAACGGTATCCGGGCTCTCCCCTTAGCGGGATGAAGCCGCATAGACAAGGCGAGGAATGGAGAGATGGCTTTTATTGGCATCGATGTGAGCAAAGAGAAGTTGGATGTGCTGTGGCTGCGCCAGAGCGCGCCCCAGAAAGTAAAAACCCGCGTGTTCCGCAACCACCGCCCGTTGCTCAAAGAAGTGGTGCAGTGGCTGCTCAAGCAGACTGGCGAAGCACCGGAAGACACCCATGTGGTGATGGAGGCGACCAGCATCTATCACGAGAATCTGGCGTACGCGCTGCACGCAGCCGGGTTCCGGGTGTACGTGGCCAACCCGGCCCGGGTAAAGGAGTTCGCCCGCAGCGAAGGCGTGCTCAACAAGACGGACAAGAAGGACTCGCTGGTGCTGGCTCTTTACGCNCAGGAGAAGCATGCGCGACTGACGCTGTGGCAGCCGGAGGCAAAAGAAATCAGGCAGTTGCGATCTCTGATGGCGCGNCTGGAGGCACTGGAAAAGGATCTTCAGCGTGAAAAGAACCGGCACGAAAAGGCGCTGGCCACCGACACCAGCGAGCGTGTTATGGCCTCTATCGAAGACATGATCGCTGCGCTGGAAGCAGAGATCCGCAAGCTCAAGGATGACATCGACAACCACATCAACGGGCACCCGATACTGAAGAATGATCGGGAGCTGCTGAAGAGCATTCCAGGCGTTGCCGAGGTATGTTCGATCCAGCTGCTTGCGTTACTGCGCAGCAGGGACTTCACCTCTGCCCGAGAGTGCGCGGCCTTCATTGGTGTAGTCCCGGTGCAGGTGGAATCTGGCAGCTCAATACGCCGGCAGGCCAGGATCAGCAAGGCCGGACGGAGCAGTATCCGTCAGAAGCTGTACATGGCGGCGGTGACAGCCTGCCAATACAACCCGGACATCCGCGCGCTGAAAAGGCGGATGCAAGCGAAAGGAAAAGCAGGGATGGCCATTGTGGTGGCCGCCATGCGGAAGTTGGTGCACATCGCCTTCGGCGTGTTGAAGCATCAGCAAGGATACATACCGCAGGCCTCATGAGAGGGCTTGCGGTATGTTAGGGGAGACGGTATCTAC
>JGI25317J35169_1000885_pt1 | contig 21239 bp, 24 predicted proteins | sample AutmiccommunBRH5_FD_35169 | JGI IMG/M metagenome (IMG submission 35169) | reverse complement strand
ACCTATCGTTCACGCCTCACCGAAAAACTCAATGTGGCAAGCAATGCCGAACTGGCTACCTATGCATTGCGACACGGACTTATAGCCGAGTGATCCAGATTGCAGCTAGCCATTCAACACATGCCAGATACCCCTACCCTCCCTTCTCCCTTCTTGAGAGTGATGCTCATTGAGGATTCAGCGCTATTGAAAGAATTGCTTACGGGTCTTCTGAGCGAAGTTGAAGGGATCGAATTGTGCAGCACAGCTGAAACAGAAGCTGAGGCATTGCAGCAAATGGCAGATTCACCGGTGGATCTGGCGATCATCGATATTCAACTCAAGGAGGGGAGCGGTATTGGCGTGCTGGCAGCGTTGCAGGCCGACCCTCAGCGATTCGGCACGCCACGCAAGGTGGTGCTGACCAACTTTGCGCACGACACCATGCGTCAGCGCTGCAAGGTTTTGGGGATGGATGCGTTTTTTGATAAATCCCTGCATCTCAATCAATTGATCGATTACCTGGGCGACGCCGTCAGGCAGAAAGCCCTGTCCTGACCCTACCCCATCCGCCTTCAGGCAGGAAGTGGAATGACTACCCGTATGGTCGTTCCACTTCCTGGCGCTGACTGGACTTCGAGTTGCCCTTCGTGCGTAAAAACCCGGTGCTTGATGCCCGCCAGTCCATGGCGTGCAAGCTTGGGTGAGTCGGGATCAAAGCCGACGCCATCATCCTCGATCGACAGTTCGACAGCTGTTTCCGAGACCGCCAGGGATAAATGGACATGGTGTGCCTGGGCATATTTCTGGATATTGGTGAATGTTTCCTGAACAATCCGAAACAGGCTTAACGAAGCGGCTTCGGAAAGATCGGGTTCTTCTTTCGGCAGGTCCACCAGCATGTCAATCTCGTTGCCTTCACGAAACTCCTCAGTCAAGGCGCGCAACGCTTCAAGCAGGCCCAGATCGCTCAGCAAAGCAGGCCGTAAATCGTTGGTGATGCGGCGTTTGAGCGTGATGCCGCTGGTAAGCGATTGGCGCAGGCGGGTCAACCGCTGCATGATGAGGGCTAGCGTATCGGGAGGCAGTTTGCGTTCAATCCAGTCTGCGTCGAGTTTGGCTGCGGTTAACAGCGCGCCGAGCTCGTCGTGCAGCTCGCGCGCAAGATGCATTTTCTCCATCTCGCGCACCTTGGTCAGGTAGGTTGCAAGGTTGGTCAATTCAGAGGTTCGATATAACACCTCACGTTCCAATCGCTGATTTTCCAGCTGGAGCAGTTCCGTAATCCGTTCCCGCAGTTCCTGCTGTTTGTGGCTTTGGGAAATGGCCAGAAGCAATAGCAGCAGAGACGCCATGGCAAGCAGCACGGTGCTGATTTTGGCATTGCGGAAACTGTTGGCGGATTGCTCGACCAGTCGCAGGTTGTCGGAGATTTGCAGGGCTTTTATGGTGTTGTACTGATCCCTGTATGCATCCATGACCACTTTCCCATGCTCGAGCCAGCTTTTCTCTATTTTCCGGTTGGCTTTTCCCTGCTCGATTGTGAGATCAAGGTTTTCGATCACCCTAATCGCGTAATGCAGAAGTTGCACGGCGGTGGCATGTTGTTGCGCATCGCTCAAGGTCTCCTTTTCGATGGCTTCAATAGTACGATAGATTTTTGGGGTCGCCTCCTGATAGGGCGCAAGGTAGATCGAATCCCGGGTGAGCAGGTAGCCCCGCGTAGCCGATTCGGCATCGAGCAGCAATTTGTCCAGGCGGTCCACATGATCCGCTCGGCGGTTTATCTGCTCGATCTGTTTCAGCGCATCCAGGCCCGTCGATGACTGCATATAACTCGCCACCAGCGTACTGATCAACAGCGCCATGCCGGCAGCCAGATACAACTGGGTCCTGCGACGCAAAACCTCGTGCCAGCGCGACGCTGCGTGTGGAGTGGTTTGGGGTGAATCTGACATGACTGAACTCCAGGCGAGCGGGGGATTGCAACGGTAAATGCAGGAATCATCCGACAGGCCAATCCGTTACCGCTGACAGACTGGCGCTACACCCGATCATACGATGATTTGGTACGCTGGCGATATGGGCCAATAGCCGGCTTGCGTCCGTTTTTTAACACGTACTTCAAATCAACCGCTTAACCACTATTCAGGAATCCAGGAGCAAAACCATGAAAATTTTAATGGCATTATTTGTGTCTTCCACTTTCGTTCTTTTGACAGGGTGCAATACTGTGGCCGGCGCTGGCAAGGACCTTGAGCGAGGCGGGGAAAAAGTCCAGGATACGGCGCATGACGTTCAACATAAAATGTAATGGCTGATCTGTTGCCCATCCTCCGGAGTCCGTCATGAAAAAGGCTTCCTAAAGGCCGCAGGCAGGAGACGGTGGCCCGAAAAATCGGATGGCTGAAAGAATCGCCTTTGCGCGCTAGCGCGAGACGGTCCGTGCTTTCGGTCAGCACGATCGGACGATCCGTTCACTGCTGGAGGGTATCTGGCAATGGAAGCAGAACATGGCGACGAACTGGCAGATCCGCTGCGTCAACTGCGTGTTCGGATGCCGACCTTGGGTCGGCATTTTTTTATGTGCTGGTTATCGGGATTTGCCTTGCATCGCCAGGGCGTCGCTTGCTGTTCTGGGCAGCAATACCCACATTCTGCCGCGCTGTTTCATGCGTCCGGCCATTTCTCCCGCTTGATTGCCAAATCCCCAGAAGTAATCGGCACGGACGCCGCCGCGGATTGCGCCGCCCGTATCTTGCGCCATCACCAGGCGGTTGAGGGGTAGGGGCGAATTGGGCTGGGTCGTTGCCAGAAAAACAGGGGCACCCAGTGGAATAAACCGTGGATCGACGGCAATGGAGCGGCCTTCTGTCAGGGGAACGCCCAACGCCCCCAACGGACCCGGGAGGTCGCTGGGCAGCTCGCGAAAAAATACAAAACTTGGGTTGCTGGCAAGCAGCTCGGGGAGCTTGTCCGGATTTTTCTCACCCCAGTTTTTGATGCCCTGCATCGAGGCCTGTTCCAGCTTGAGCGCGCCGCGTTCTACCAGCAATTTACCGATTGATTGATAGGGGTAGCCGTTTTGATCCGCGTAGCCCACCCGCATATGAGAGCCGTCCGGTAATTCGAGGCGGCCGGACCCCTGAATCTGAAGGAAAAACAAATCGACCGGGTCATTTGCCCAGGCAATCGGGTTTCCAGCGAAATTGCTGTTGCGGGCGGCAGCGGTTTCGATCTCCTTGCGCGTGAAATAGGGCACCAGTTTGTTGCCGACCAGGCGTCCGCGCAGCCGCAGGTTTTTCAATTCGGGGTGGACGCTTGCCAGATCCACGGTGATGAGATCGTCCGGGACCCCGTAGAGGGGGAATCGAGCCTGTTGGCTGCGTGTCCGATCGCCCTTCAGCAGGGGTTCATAGTAGCCCGTGACCATGCCCTCGGCGGAACCATCTTCCTGGGTGGCCTGGTAAGGCTGGAAATGCTGCTCGAAAAAAGTGCGTGCCGCGGCATCGCTCGGGGCATTCAGTTTCATTGCTTCGCCACACACAGCCTGCCAGCCAGCGCGCTTGCCCAGCGTCGCACAACTCCGCAAGAAAGCCGTCCACGCCTCGCTGACGGCATCGTCTTTCCAAAATGCGACAGCCGGCCAGCCGACCGCCTTGAGCGTAGGGAAGGTCGAGGCCGACAGCGGTTGACCAGGCAGGGGGCTGCCGGCGGCCGGCGGGGCGGGCGGCGGCGGAACCGGAGATGACGCGGGCGGTGGCGGTTGAACCTGGGTCGTGGGCGGGGGCGGGGGCGCGGGCACGGGGGGTTGAACCGGGGCGCGCGCCGCACAGGCTGACAATAACAGGGTGAAAAACCACGGGCTTGCACGGAACAGCATCACGGGTGAAGATGACTCAGATCAAAAATATCTTTCGAGTATAACAACGGAGCGCACGACCTAATGGAAAGCCAAGGACTGGAATGGCTGTTGCTGGAAGCAGGGATTGCGTTGGGGCTGTTTGTATTCATCGTGTGGTGGACCATGAAAAAATAGGGGCTCCCCCCGCAGCACCCTCGACGGTCAATGCAGTATGCGGGGCATCGATAGCGTGAACGGCGGGATTTCCGCATCGAACTTGATACCGTCTTCCGCCACCATTTGATACGTGCCCTGCATGGTTCCCACCGGCGTTGCCATTGCTGTGCCGCTGGTGTATTCGAAGCTTTCGCCCGGCTGCAGCAATGGCTGTTCACCCACCACCCCCAGGCCTTTGACTTCCTGCGTGACGTTTTCTGCGTCGGTGATGATCCAGTGGCGCGATATCAACTGGGCCGCAACGGTTCCTGTATTGGCGATGGTAATCGTATAGGCAAACACGTAGCGATCGGCCGCAGGGTCGCTCTGTTCTGCCAGATAGGCGGTGTTGACGTTGATGCTGATGTGATATTTAGTGCCTTCTGCCACGGGATTGCTCGTCGGAATGGAATGCGACCAGTGTAACGCAATGACGTGCCGGGCTGCTAAAATGACGGGGTTTCCACAAATCCCGGAGCTCCTCCATGACGTATCGCATCGCCCCGTCCATTCTGTCCGCCAACTTTGCCACGCTCGGCGAAGAGGTCGACCTGGTGCTTGCTTCTGGCGCCGACATCGTTCATTTCGACGTGATGGACAACCATTACGTGCCCAATCTCACCATTGGCCCGCTGGTGTGCGATGCCTTGCGCAAGCATGGCGTAACCGCGCCAATCGATGTGCACCTGATGGTCAAGCCGGTGGACCGCATCATTCCTGATTTCGCCAAGGCGGGGGCGACCTATATTACGTTTCATCCCGAAGCTTCCGACCATATTGACCGCACCATCGGCCTGATCAAGGAAAACGGCTGCAAGGCGGGCCTGGTGTTCAATCCTGCGACGCCGCTGGATGTGCTGGAATACACGCTGGACAAGATCGATATGGTATTGCTGATGTCGGTCAATCCCGGTTTCGGCGGCCAGAAGTTCATTCCTTACGTGCTCGACAAGGCGCGTGCGGTGCGCAAGATGATCGATGACCGTGGCCTCAAGGTGAACATCGAGATCGACGGCGGTGTCGGCCCTGCCAATATCGCTGAAGTGGCGCGTGCCGGCGTGGATACGTTTGTCGCAGGCTCGGCTATTTTCGGTGCCGCCAAGGACAGTGATCCGCAGCGTTACAACAGCGTGATTGCCGCGATGCGCGCCGAACTGGAAAAAGTTTGATCATGATGCGGCGTGGGGCATGACCTCGCGTCGCATGTTGAACCGCTTAACGACACAACACTGAAAAACAATGAATTTCCCGCTCCCGATTAAAGCCGTCGTCATTGATCTCGACGGCACCTTGATTCATACCGCCCCCGATCTGGCCCACGCCGCCGGGCTGATGATGGCCGATCTGGGCAGGCCTTGCCCGTCGCTGGAGACCATTTCCACCTATATCGGCAATGGCGTGTCGCGGCTGGTCAAACGCGTGCTCACCGGCGAAATGGATGCCGAGCCCGATGCCGCCGTGTTCGAGCAAGCCATTGCCCTGTATCAGAAGCATTACGGCGACCACGTGTCGCTGCATTCGCGTCCGTTCGACGGCGTGGTCGAAGGCCTCGATGCCTTCAAGGCGATGGGCGTGCATATGGCCTGCATCACCAACAAGGCCGCGCAGTTCACCCATCCGCTGTTGAAGGAAACCGGGCTGTTCGACTATTTCGAACTGATCCTGTCCGGCGACACGCTGCCGAAACGCAAGCCCGACCCGCTGCCGCTCTTGCACGCCTGCGAGGTGTTCACGGTGAAGCCCGCCGAACTGCTGCTGATCGGCGATTCGCTCAACGACACCCAGGCCGCGCGCGCCGCCGGCTGCCCGGTGTTCTGCGTGCCCTACGGCTACAACCGCGGGCGCCCGGTCAGCGAACTCGATCTGGATGCGGTGGTGCCGAGCCTGATCGAAGCCCGCAAACGCGTCTGCAAGGCGAGCTGATCATGGAGATGCCCGTGAAATCCAGGCGATGGTGTGACTGAAACGCGTTTCCCCACGTTTCGCTTTCACCTTTCACTTCTCACGGAGTCATCATGACTGAACAAGATTTTTTTGATCTCGTCCGACAGGGCTTCAACCGGATCCCGCTGGTACACGAACTGCCCGGCGATCTGGAAACGCCGCTGTCGGTGTATCTCAAACTCGCCAACGCGCCCTATACCTACCTGCTCGAATCGGTGGTGGGCGGCGAACGCTTCGGGCGTTATTCCTTTATCGGCCTGCCGGCGCGCACGGTATTAAGAGTACGAGCGCGCCTGCTGACGGTGGAAACCGATGGCAAGGTGGTCGAGGAATACAGCCTGCCCGATCCGCTGACGTTCATTGCCGAATTCCAGGCGCGCTTCAAGGCCGCACCGGTCGCCGGATTACCGCGCTTTACCGGCGGGCTGGCGGGCTACTTCGGCTACGACACCATTCGCTACATCGAAAAGCGGTTGGCTGACAAACACAAGGAGGATGTGCTGCACACGCCGGACATCCTGCTGATGCTGACCGAAGAGCTGGCCGTGTTCGACAACCTGGCCGGCAAGCTCTATCTCATCACCCACGCTGATCCGATGCAGCAGGACGCCTACGCACAGGGGCATTTACGCTTGCAGGCGCTGACCGAGCAGTTGCGCGCGCCGGTGACGCTGCCTGTCGAGCCGGTGGCCGATGTGGCCGAGCCGACTTCCGAGTTTGGCGATGCGGAGTTCAAGGCCGCCGTGCAAAAAGCCAAGGATTACATTGCCGCGGGCGATGTCATGCAAGTGGTGATTTCGCAGCGCATGGCACGTCCGTTCACCGCCTCGCCACTGTCGCTGTATCGCGCATTGCGCAGCCTCAACCCGTCGCCCTACATGTTTTTCTACGACCTTGGTGGTTTCCATGTCGTCGGCTCGTCACCTGAGATTCTGGTGCGGCTCGAAAGCGATACCGTTACCCTGCGTCCCATTGCCGGCACCCGCCCGCGCGGGCTCACGCGCGAGGACGACCAGCGCCTGGGCGAAGAATTGATGGCCGATCCCAAGGAATGCGCCGAGCATTTGCAATTGCTGGATCTCGGGCGCAACGATACCGGACGCGTCGCCGTCACCGGCAGCGTCAAGGTCACCGAGCACATGCTGATCGAGCGCTATTCGCACGTCATGCACATCGTTTCCAACGTCGAAGGCAAGCTGAAGCCGGGGCTGTCCGCACTCGACGTGCTGCGCGCCAGTTTCCCCGCAGGCACGGTGTCGGGCGCGCCCAAGGTGCGGGCGATGGAAATCATCGATGAGCTCGAGCCGAGCAAGCGGGGCATCTACGCCGGCGCAGTGGGCTATCTGGGTTTCAACGGCGATATGGATCTGGCCATCGCCATCCGCACCGCCGTCGTCAAGAACGGCATGCTGTACGCCCAGGCGGGCGCCGGCATCGTCGCGGACTCGGTGCCCGACAATGAATGGATTGAAACCCTGAACAAGGCCCGCGCCGTCATTCGCGCCGCCGAACTGGCGCAGGCACGATTTGGCGGAGAGGTGGAGTAATCATGCTGCTGATGATCGATAAGCCGCATCGGAATCCAGGGAAGTCCGTTATTGACCGATACCCGGCTTAAAGCCTAGCAAATACGTCAAGTTAGCATCCATCAATAACCGGCATTGTCCGTTGTCATCCGGATAATTTGCGGGTATCGTTGAGGGTATCAAGTCCGGATACCCGCAACCATGCCCCTGACCGATAGCCAAATCCGCAACACCAAGCCCGGCGAAAAGCCGATCAAGCTGACCGACGGCGGTGGGCTTTATCTGGAAGTGCGACCGACTGGCGCGAAGCTGTGGCGCTACCGCTACCGCATCGCGGGCAAGGAAAACGTCTTTGCCGTCGGCGAGTATGTCCAAGCCCCGAACGGCGAAGCCAGAGAGCAAACCCTAGCGCGGCGCAATGCCGGGATGCTGACGCTTGCCGAGGCACGGGTAAGGCTTGAAGAGTGGCGGGCGCTGGTCAAGCAAGGCATCCATCCGGCGCACAATCGACAAGCCGCACGGCTGGCGAACCATGCCGAGAACGCCAACACCTTCGAGGCCGTGGCGCGGGAATGGATAGCCAAGAAAAAGCAGGGATGGACGCCCTACTATCTGCGGCAAGTCGAGCGATTCCACGAAACCGACGTTTTCCCCTACGTCGGCAATCTACCCATTCGCAACGTGACAGCGGCGCACCTGCTGGAAATCGTGCGGCGCATTGAAGGGCGCGGCGCTGAAACCGTGGCCTTGCTGGTGCGGCAATGGGCTTCGGCGATCTTCCGCTATGCCGTGGCGACCCTGCGGGCGGACACCGATCCGGCGGCGGCATTGAAGGGCGCGATTCACCGACCGAAGGTAGAGCATCACAAGCCACTATCCCGTGACCAAGTGGCCGACTTCGTAAAGGCGCTTGATTCCTACGGCGGGTATCGGACTACGGTAATAGCCTTGCGCCTGATGCTGCTGACCTTCGTTCGTACTGTGGAACTGCGGGCGGCGCACTGGACGGAAATTGACCTAGACCGGGCGGAATGGCGCATCCCTGCCGAGCGCATGAAAATGCGGGAGCCGCACATTGTCCCCTTGTCCCGGCAAGCCGTGGAATTGCTGCGGGAACTGCATACCCATACCGGCGGGCGTAGTTTTCTGTTCCCCAATTACCGCAACCCGAAAACCTGCATGACGGCAACAACACTGAATCGGGCGCTGGAACGCATGGGCTTCAACGGCAAAGACAGCATCGGCTTTTCGGCGCATGGCTTCCGGGCCACAGCTTCAACTATGCTAAACGAATTGAGCTTTCGTTCCGAAGTGATTGAGCGCCAGCTAGCCCATGCCGAACGAAACAAGGTGCGGGCTAGCTACAACCAAGGCGAATACATGGAAGAGCGGCGGGCCATGATGCAGCAATGGGCAAACCTGACCGTCGAAATGGCGAAGAGTGAAAACAAGGTGACGCCGATCAAGCGGGCGGCGGCATAACCAACTGGCCTGAGGATGGAAATCATTCAGCTACACGGCACCTAGGTTCTACCGCTGCCTGACGGTAATCAGGTAAAGCGGGCACCGGTGTAAACGACCGGACGCGCCCTAAACCCAACCTGAATAGGAGTCACAATCATGGCCGAAACAAATGGTACCGTTTCATCTAATAACGACAAAGGGTGGACACCGGAGGAATGGGTAAATATTGAGGCCGAAACAATGGATGACGATGCTTTCGCCGACCGCATATTTGAGCAGCTGGAGGCTGCGCCAGCATTGATAGACAAGCAGAAAATGTATGTTATTGAAAGCAATATACAGAAAGATCAAATGCGGCGCGCGGCCTTTGCTATGGCCGCGCTAACAGGTGGCGACTTGTGCAACAAGATCGAAGAGGACAGAGGGTTTGCTGTTTTAACTGCTGGTGTTTTTGCTGAATTGAAGTCCACCAAAGAACGATACAAGGAGTTGCTTGGTATCTTCGAAGCCCTTGAGGGCCGGTTAATGATTGCTCTCTGTTCCCGTGAAGATATGGAAGCCGTTATTGAGGAAGGCAAGACAGCTCTTTTTAATTGACCGAGGGGGCGAAAACCGGCAACACCTATTGAGCATTGTGCAGACTGACAAGATGAAAACACAGCCACCACGCCAAATGCCATTCGGCCTGCCTCTGCCCGATGACGCGGAAACACCAAAAAAGGAACTGACGGCCCGGCAGCGGAACCGCCGTTCTAGTCAGAAGGCACTAAGCGCGAGAGAGAACGAGCTAAAGGCGGCGGCAGACCTTACAGCCAGTCTTGTGACTGACGGACACTATGATCTGCTGCCCCAAAAACTTAAAACCGAATTGTTGAAGTTTTCTGAGTCGTTTGACAAAAAGATGGCCGAAAGATTAATCAAGTCTGAATGCTCTGTTTTGGTTGTACTCGCGGAACATGGAGTTATTACCCTGTCCGGTAACTTGTCCAAAACTACCGACAAGAATGGGGTTTTTGCGAAGGTGGCTAACCTCACAGAACAATCCGAACCAGTCGTTCGGAAAGCGTATTACCGCTTGAAGCAGCGGGCAGAAAACAAAAATAAATAGCCGAACAAGTCCTGTAGTGTATCCATAGGCACACCAAGCAAAGCAAATAAACATAAGGCTTTCAGCGATTCCCGTTTTTAGCGATTAACGGGAATAAACACCGGCATTGAACACTGTATGCTCCAAAACAGACCGGAGTAGTACCGTGAAACTTGAAATTGTCCGCCCAAAAGAATCGCCTTTTCCACATTCGAGTACCTACGAAAAAATCGCCCGTGGCGAGTGGGTACAGCCCATTAAATTCGGCATTAGAACTTCCGGCTGGTTTCGCCACGAGCAAGATGCTTTGCTTGAAGCCTACGCATCCGGGCTGGGCGTAGAGCACGTAAAAGCCGTTGTATCCCAGCTAGAAGCTGCCCGCAAAATCAAGGGCGCTGCCTAATGAACGCCCAAAAGAAAGCCGCTGGCCTGGGGGCAGGCGAAGCGGCTCAGCACAACATAATCAAGCCATACTGTAGCGACCCAACACCGAAAACGCAAGCCCTATTGCGCGCGATGTCCCGGCGCATTTGGATAGCGCAATACTCGCTTGAGGGCAGCCGACAAATCCACGCTTCCGCCGGGCGATTGGTAAGTGAAATCATGTGCTGCATGGGGCTGGTTTTGCTTCGCATTCTGGGGGCGCGGCTATGAACGGCGATATTGGGCGCATCCGAGAGGCGCTGCAATTCATTCCAGCCAACGACCGCGATACCTGGGTGAAGATGGGCATGGCGATCAAGTCCGAAGTCGGGGACGCGGGCTTTGATATGTGGGAAGGCTGGAGCCTGCAAGCCGATACCTTCAACGCAAAAGATGCGCGGGACGTGTGGAAGAGCATTCGCGGCAATGGCAAGGTGACGGCGGGGACGCTGTTCCATGAGGCCAAGGCGAACGGCTGGCTCGATGATGGAACGCACCAGAAGCCGACACCCGAAGAACTAGCGGAGCGGCAACGAATCCAGCAGTACGCGCGCGCGCGCGAGGAAGCCCGGACAGCTTCGGAACGTGCCGAGGCGGCAAAGAAGTCGGCGGCGATCTGGAAGGCGGCGACCGAAGCGAAGCCCGATCATCCTTACCTTGTCCGCAAGCGGGTTTCCCCGGTGGCGACCCTGCGAGAGATTGACGCGGGCGCGGCGGCTGCAATCCTTGGCTATGCGCCGAAGTCGAGCGGCGACCCTTTGGCCGGGCGCTTGCTGGTGGCACCCGTCAAAGTCGGCGACGGGCTTTCAACGCTGGAACTGATCGACCCGGACGGGCGCAAGTCCGCTATCTATGGCGGCGCGAAGGCAGGCGGATATTGGGCGGCGCAACAGCTACCCGATGGCGACGGGCTGACCCTGCTAATCGGTGAAGGCGTGGCGACCGTGCTAACGGCGAAGGAATCCAGCGGACACCCGGCAATCGCGGCGCTGTCGGCTGGCAATCTGTCGGCGGTAGCGAAGGCCATGCGCGAACGCTACCCGTCGGCGGTGCTGGTGATTCTGGCCGATTTGGTGAAGGCAACCGGCGCACCTGATCCCCATGCAATCGAGGCGGCGCAATCCGTCGGCGGCAAGCTGGCAATCCCCGACTTTGGCACCGACCGACCGGACGGGGCAACCGACTTCAACGATATGGCAGAACTGCTAGGCATGGAGGCAGTAGGTCGCGCCATAACGAACGCAAGGGGACCGGATGGGGCTTTGCATCAACCCGAGCAAGAAAGCGCAACAGCGCCAATCCTGGCGGGGCAAGTTTGGCCGGAGCCGCAACCGTTGGCGGCGAAGGTGATACCGGAACCCTATCCGATCGACGCGCTGCCCAAAACCATCCGGGCGGCGGTGGAAGAGGTGGCGGGCTTCGTCAAAGCGCCTTTGCCGATGGTGGCATCGTCTGCACTTGCGGCGCTATCGCTGGCGACACAAGCCCATGTTGACGCGAAGCGGGCGGAACGGCTGCAAGGGCCAGTCGGATTATTCCTGCTGACCATCGCCGATTCTGGTGAACGGAAATCGACCTGCGACGGTTTCTTTACGTCGGCGATCCGCCAGTATCAGGAAGAGCAAGCCGAGGCGATGAAACCGGCGATCAAGGAATATCAAGCCGCGATTGCTGCATGGGAAGCCGAGCGCGACGGGATTCTTTCGGCGATCAAGGGCGCGGCCAAATCAGGCAAATCAACCGAAAACCTGCGGGCCGATCTTGCCGACCTTCAACGCGACAAGCCCGAAGCGCCAAGAGTGCCGAGGCTGTTGCTGGGCGACGAAACCCCGGAGAACCTTGCATGGGGGCTAGCAAAGCATTGGCCGTCGGCGGGTGTGGTATCAGCCGAGGCCGGGATTGTTTTCGGGGCGCATGGCATGAGCGGGGATTCAGTCATGCGGAATCTGGGCTTGTTGAATGTCCTATGGGATGGCGGTTCGCATTCAGTCGGGCGGCGGACTTCGGAATCCTTCACCGTCAAGGGGGCGCGGCTGACCGTAGCTTTGCAGATTCAGGAAATGACCCTGCGGAGTTTCTTCGACAAATCCGGCGGGCTGGCGCGTGGCACCGGCTTTCTGGCGCGGTTTCTGGTGGCGTGGCCTGAATCGACGCAAGGCTTTCGACCCTTCACCGAAGCCCCGGAGAACTGGCCGCACCTGGCTACATTCCATCAACGCATTGCGGCGATTCTGGCGAACCCGGTTCCGATTGACGAAGAGGGGGCGCTGTCCCCTGCATTGATGATGCTGGCACCGGAAGCAAAGGCGGCATGGGTAGCCTTCCATGACGCAATCGAGAGCGAACTAGCCAGCGGTGGCGAGCTTTACGACGTGCGGGACGTGGCAAGTAAATCCGCCGACAACGCGGCACGGCTGGCGGCGCTGTTCCAGATATTCGAGCATGGCATGGGCGGCGCTGTCGGGTTGGAATGCTTCGAGTCGGCGAGCCGGATTGCAGCATGGCACCTGAACGAATCCCGGCGATTCTTTGGCGAGCTTGCGCTACCTGCTGAACTGGCGGACGCGGCGCGGCTGGATACCTGGCTGGTCGAATATTGCAGACGAGAGAAAGCGCACCTTGTCCCGATTGCCAAGCTGCAACAATTCGGGCCGGGCGGACTGCGAAGCAAGGCGACTATCGAAACCGCATTGCGCGAACTGGAAGAGGCGGGCCGTGCGCGGCCAGAGCGGGAAGGCAAACGAAAGATGATTGCCGTTAATCCTTCGCTGTTGGGAGGTGCATCGTGACCCTTGCCGCACTGATCCGAAAACGCGAATTCGGGAAGCCTGCTAATGCTAATCCTGCTAAAGCTGCTAACGATGGGCAGGGGGAGCGCGAACCATTAGCAGGATTAGCAGCTTTAGCATTAGCAAACCCCACGGAAGCAAAAACCGCGAACGCTGCGACTTCATGGTGCTGGTGGCTGGCCTTCACCGAAACCGAACACCTGATCGTTTATTTTCATCCTGATGCAACAAGGGCCGACGTGCTGGCACGCTATCCCGGCGTGCTGGTGGCTGAACCGTATGACCCGCCGAAGGCAAGTGCCGAGCCGGATTCCGAATGCATCGAAATGTGCGAGTTTTGAAAGGCAAACCCATGGCAAGCAAACCGAAGAAACAGGCGGCACCTGAAGCCGAAAAATTCCCGCGAAAGGCCGTGCCGCTCATCCTCATAAAAGGCGATAGTGAAGAGGTGGCTGCGCGTAAGTATTCAAAGCTGGCGACTTCCCCCGAACTGGCTGCATACAGGACGATAAACGCTAGCGAGACGAAATCAGGATTCGGCGAACATATCGACGTGCCGACCTTGCTGGAACAATTGCGCGATCAAGCAACAGCGGTGAATCGCGGCGATCTGTCACAAGCCGAGGCCATGCTGATGAATCAGGCGACGGCGCTACAAAGCCTGTTTGCGCGACTGGCTGAACGCGGGATGAGCTGCGACCTTGCTCCAGCATTCGAGGCCAATATGCGGATGGCGCTGCGGGCGCAAAGCCAATGTAGGGCGACCCTGGAAACGCTGGCGACGATCAAGAATCCGCCGATTGTTTACGCGAAGCAGGCGAACTTCGCGGCAGGACACCAGCAAGTTAACAACGGCATCCCTGCCCCTACGCAAGCGCGAGAAATCGAAACCGAGCAATCCCAACTATCAGGGGGAACCCATGAGCTACTACCGGACGCCCGAGCATCGGGCATTGAGAGCCAAGCTAATCCAGCGTTGGAAACCTTGGGAGAAATCGACCGGGCCAAAGTCGGAAGAGGGTAAGCAGCGATCCGCCATGCGCGGCTATAAGGGCGGAACCCGTAACCTGTTGCGCGAGCTGGCGCGGCTATTACGGGAACAAGCCGAAGCATTGAAGCGCATCGGGTAGAGGCGTCGGCGGAATTCAGCGGTTGTTCTTCCACGAATTCCCGTTGGCACCGCAATTCCGCTCTAGGCCATTGATCGTTTCATTGGCTTCGTATTCGCCGCGCCTGAAGCCATCTACTGATGCTTGAACGTAGGCCCTGCAATTTATCGGCAGGCCAAAATCTTCGCCGTACTCGGCTTCCTTGTTGTCGTCAAAAAATGAACCCCAAAAAGCAACAGCAAAAACGATTGCTGCGGCAACCCATCCAGAGCTGCAATCCTTTTCCATTTTTATCCCCTTATGCTTGTTATGCCACCGTTGCCGGTCGTTTTTTTCGTTGCCTTTACACCTGTGGCGCGTGGTGCGTGATGGTTTGATGCGTGGCCGATATGGGGGACAATAACGCCTTACGTGCATCCAGTTCCTTGCCAACGGCGCGGGGCATCAAAACAAATAGCGGGTATCTAAGCGGGTATCAAGCGTAGTTGTCTGGGGCCAAGTCAATATAAAACAAAAGGATAGCCGCGATATGCTGCTAATGATCGATAATTACGACAGCTTTACCTACAACCTGGTGCAGTATTTCGGCGAGCTTGGCGAAGACGTCAAGGTCATACGCAACGATGAAATCGAACTCGCCGGCATTGCCGCGTTGAAGCCCGATCACATCGTTGTCTCGCCCGGCCCGTGTACGCCGAACGAAGCCGGCGTGTCGGTGCCGCTGATCAAGGCATTCGCTGGCCAGATTCCGATTCTGGGCGTCTGCCTTGGCCACCAGAGCATCGGCCAGGCCTTCGGTGGCAAGATCATCCGCGCCAAGGAACTGATGCACGGCAAGACCTCGATGATCCGGCACACCGATGTCGGCGTGTTCAAGGGTTTGCCGAATCCGTTCCGCGCCACGCGTTATCACTCGCTGGTGATCGAGCGTGAATCATTGCCGGATTGCCTCGACATCACCGCATGGACCGACGATGGCGAGATCATGGGCGTGCGCCACAAGACAATGGTCGTCGAGGGTGTGCAGTTTCATCCCGAATCCATCCTCACCGAGCACGGTCACGCCATGCTGGCCAGCTTTCTGAAGGAGCGGGTGTGATGCAGTACCAGTACAAGGACATCCTGACCCTGCTGCTCGACCGCCAGAACGTGCCGCGTGATGTCATGCTGGTGGCGATGCGCGCGCTGATGGGCGGTGAGTACACGGCCGCGCAGATCGCCGCTTTTTTGGTCGCGCTGCGGATGAAGGGCGAGACCGTGACCGAAATTGCCGCCGCCGCCGAGGTCATGCGCGCGTTGTCGACCAAGGTGCCGCTCGAGGGTGTGGCGCATCTGGTCGACACCTGTGGCACCGGCGGCGATGGTGCGCATACCTTCAATATTTCCACCGCGGCCGCATTTGTTGCCGCAGCCTGTGGCGCGCGCGTGGCCAAACATGGCGGGCGCTCGGTGTCGTCCACCGCGGGCAGCGCCGACGTGCTTGAGGCATTGGGGGTCAACGTCAATCTGGCGCCCGAGCAAGTTGCCGAAGCAGTGAAGGCCCTCGGTGTCGGCTTCATGTTTGCGCCAAATCACCACAGCGCGATGAAGCACGCCGCGCCGGTGCGACGCGAGTTGGGCGTGCGTACCCTGTTCAACATGCTCGGTCCGCTGACCAATCCGGCCGGCGCGCCGAACCAGGTGATGGGCGTGTTCAATCGTGAACTCACCGGCACGTTGGCCCGTGTGTTGCACACGCTGGGCAGTCGCCATGTGCTGGTTGTGTATGCCGAGGAAGGCCTGGACGAAATCAGCCTCGCGTCGCCGACCTTTGTGGCTGAGCTGAAAGACGGCCATGTCTCCGAATACGAACTCGAACCGGGTTTGTTCGATTTGCCGCAAGTGGCGGCCAGCGAGCTGGTGGTCAACGGTAAGGATGAAGCGGTTGAGATGCTGCTGGCTGCGCTGGAAAATCGCCATGCCGGCGCGGCGGCCATTGTCGCAATCAATGCGGGGGCTGCGATCTACGTTTCCGGACGTGCAACCAGCCTGAGAGATGGCGTGGCACAAGCCCGGGCCGCGATTGCCGGAGGGACGGCGCGTGATACATTGGAGCGCTATCGCGATTTCAGCAATCGAACACGGCCAGCCCGCCATGAGTGACATCCTCGAAAAAATCCTCACCACCAAGCACGCCGAAATCACCGACGGACTGGAAGCGATCCCGATGGGCGAGATGCGCGCGCGCGCCGCCGCCGCCGAACCGGCACGCGATTTTGTCGGCGCCCTGCGAGTCAAACTCGCGGCCGGTTTGCCGGCGGTGATCGCCGAAATCAAGAAGGCCAGCCCGTCCCGGGGCGTGATCCGGCCCAATTTCAAGCCGGACGAAATCGCCGTCAGTTATGAAGCAGGCGGTGCCGCGTGTTTGTCAGTGTTGACCGACCGCGACTACTTCCAGGGCTGCACCCATTTCCTGATGCAGGCGCGCGCTGCATGCAGATTGCCGGTGCTGCGCAAGGATTTCATCATCGACCCGTATCAGGTCTATGAGGCGCGTGCAATGGGAGCGGATTGCATCCTGCTGATCGTTGCCGCTTTGAAACTGCCGCTGATGAAGGAGTTGGAAGCGCTGGCGCATGAGTTGGGAATGGCGGTGCTGGTGGAGTCGCACAATGCCGAAGAACTCGATGCCGCCCTGCAACTGAAGACTCCGCTGCAGGGCATCAACAACCGCAACCTGCGCACCTTTGAAGTGAGCCTTGATACCACGCTGGCGCTGTTACCGAAGATTGGCAACGACCGTATCGTCATCACCGAGTCCGGCATTGTGACGCCAGAGGACGTGGTCCGGATGCGCAGCCATCAGGTCAATAGTTTTCTGGTGGGCGAGGCGTTCATGCGGGCGGCTGATCCGGGGGCGGAGTTGGCGAGGGTGTTTGCTGTTTAGTGATGGTTTGGTTGGGGTTGTCGCCTGGCGACTGACCGTTGGCCGGGGTTGCCGGCGGCAAGTCACTTTCTTTTGCTTCGCCAAAAGAAAGTAACCAAAGAAAAGGCGACCCCGCACATCCCCGAAACCCCGAAAATCAAGCCTGCCGAGTGGGCGGCAAAGAACTCGCCCCGCTTTTGTCGAGTTGTTTTAATTTTGTGAGCGGGGCTCAAACACCTTTGCCGCTGATCCACCCGGCAGACTCAATTTTCGGCGGGGCTGAGAGGGGATGAAAGTCAAAATCAGGGCAGAGGTGACTGAACGTTTGTGGTTAAATAATTCAGTAAGGTAAACCCCCGGCTATGCCGGGGGACTTGAAAAGTTTGGCTTATGCGGCGGTTGCGAACCTGGCGATGGCTGCTGTAACGCCCTCCCTTTCAAGGGGAGGGCTGGGGTGGGGATGGGTTTTAGCTCGCGTAGGGCGTAATCGTTATTGCGCCGAATGGAACTCACAAGAATACAGACCGACCAGTCACCACCGCCCTGGTTTTGGCCTGCCTCCCCTCTCAGCCCCGCTCACAAAAATCAAATTAAAACAGCAAAAGCGGGGCGAGTTCTTTGCCGCCCACCCGGCGGGCTCAATTTCCGGGGTTTCGGGGATGTCGGGGTGCGTTTTCTTTGGTTACTTTCTTTGTCGCATTGACAAAGAAAGTGACTAGCCGCCGGGTTACCCCCGGCCAACGGTCCCTAAGCCCAAGCAACGCCCCCGCTTAAATCCCCCTCAATCCCCCTTTTCCAAAGGGGGAGGCCTACGCGTCTACCGCTTGCCCCCAAACAAACTCCCCAACACCCCCCGAATAATCGACCGCCCAACCTGACTGCCAATGGCGCGCGCAGCCGATTTTGCCAGCGCCTCGGCGGCGCCTTCGCGGCGCCCACTTCCACCCAGAACGCTTCCCAGAATGCCACCCAGGCCACCGCCACTCGCTGCGGGCTGGGCGGCGGCCTTGGTTGCCTGCGCGGCTTGCGCTTCTGCGGCGGCGGCTTCGGCGGCGACGGTCGCGCGCGCCTTCAGGGATTCGTAGGCGGATTCGCGATCGACCGCTTTGTCATAGGCGCCGGCCACCAGCGAAGTCTGCATCAACTGCTGGCGTTGCGCTGCGGTGATGGGGCCGATCTGCCCCTGGGGCGGCACGATGAACGCGCGCTCGACCACGCCGGGACGGCCTTTCTCATCCAGCAGGGACACCAGCGCTTCGCCCACCCCCAGTTCGGTGATGACGCTGGCCTCGTCCAGATTCGGGTTGTCGCGCATGGTGTCGGCAGCGGCTTTGACGGCTTTCTGGTCGCGCGCGGAAAAGGCGCGCAATGCATGCTGCACCCGATTGCCAAGCTGCGACAGGATCTTGTCGGGCACGTCAGCCGGGTTTTGGGTGACGAAAAAGACACCGACGCCCTTGGAGCGGATCAGACGCACCACCTGCTCGATTTTTTCCACCAGCGCGTCGGGCGCGTCGGTAAACAGCAGGTGGGCTTCGTCGAAGAAGAACACCAGTTTGGGTTTGTCGAGGTCGCCGGCTTCGGGCAGGTTTTCGTATAGCTCGGCCAGCAGCCAAAGCAGCAGCGTGGCGTACATTTTGGGCGACTGCATCAGCTGGTCGGCCGACAGGATGTTGATGACGCCGCGCCCGCGATCGGTCTGGATGATGTCGGCGATGTTGAGCATCGGTTCGCCGAAAATCTGCGCGCCGCCCTGCGATTCCAGCGTCAGCAGGCCGCGCTGGATGGCGCCGATGGAGGCGGGCGAGACGTTGCCGTAATCGGTGGTGAACTGCCTGGCGTTTTCACCGACGAAGGCGAGCATTGCGCGCAGGTCTTTCAGGTCGAGCAGCAACAGGCCGTTGTCGTCCGCCACCTTGAATACCAGGTTCAGCACACCGCTCTGGGTTTCGTTGAGGTCGAGCATGCGGCCCAGCAACAGCGGCCCCATGTCGGACACCGTGGCGCGCACCGGATGCCCGCTGGCGCCGAACGGATCCCACAAGCTAACCGGGTAGCCCTGGTAGGAAAAACCTTCGAGCTTGAGCGCTTCGACCCGCTCCGTTACTTTGGCATTGCCGCCGCCCGCCTGCGAAATACCCGACAGGTCGCCCTTCACGTCCGACATGAAACACGGCACGCCGATACGCGAGAAATGCTCGGCCAGCGTCTGCAGCGTGACGGTCTTGCCGGTGCCGGTGGCGCCGGTGATGAGGCCGTGGCGGTTGGCCATTTGCGGCAGCAGCAGAAGGTCGGTGGCGGCATTCCTGGCGATGAGCATGGGTTCGGTCATGGCGGTTCGCATGTTGGGAGAGACATGAATTTTAGCGAGTTCAGGCGCGACACGTGTTAAGCAATGTATAGAAGAGACCGCTAATGTTGCGGGTATCATGCGCACTTAATGCAAGCAGGGAGCAGATCGTGGCAACAGAACAGCAGGCGCATGAAATTGTGATTGTGGGCGGCGGCGCGGGTGGACTGGAGCTGGCAACCCGGCTGGGCAACAAGCTGGGCAAGAAAAAAGACCGCGCGCACATCACCCTGATCGATGCGTCGCCGTCGCATCTCTGGAAGCCTCTGTTATATGAGGTTGCTGCAGGCAGCCTGGATTCCTATGCCGAGCGGCTGGAGTATCTGGCGCAGGCGCATTGGCACCATTTCCGGTTTCGGCTCGGGCGGATGGATGGCCTCGACCGCGCGCGCCAGGAAATCAGCGTGGCGTCCACCTTGGACGAAGACGGCATTGAAATCATTCCGCGCCGCAGTTTCCGCTACGACACGCTGATCATCGCGGTGGGGTCGGTGGGCAACGACTTCGGCGTGCCGGGGGTGAAGGAACACTGCATCATGCTCGACACCCCCGAGCAGGCGCGCGAATTCCATCGCCGCCACATCAACGCCTGCCTGCGCGCGCATACCCAGACCACTGAGGTGACGGCGGCCCAGCATACCGTGGGTATCGTCGGGGCCGGCGCAACCGGGGTGGAACTCGCCGCCGAACTGCATGACACCACGCGTGAACTGTCGGCCTATGGTCTGGAAAAAATCGACCCCGACAAAACCCTCAAGCTGCTGATCGTCGAGGCCTCCGATCGCATCCTGCCGGGGCTGCCGCCGCGCTTGTCGGCAGCGGCGGCCGAACGTCTGGCCGAGCTGGGAGTGGAGGTCTATACCAATGAGCGCGTAGTCGAAGTGCGCGCCGACGGCATGCTCACTGCCGACGGGAGATTGATCCCCGCCAGCATGATGGTGTGGTCGGCCGGCATCAAGGCGCCGGATTTCCTGAAAGAAATCGATGGACTGGAAACCAACCGCAATAATCAATTGATGGTGCGGCCTACGCTGCAAACCACACGCGACGACAACATCTTTGCGCTGGGCGACTGCGCGGCCTGCCCGATGCCCGACGGCCGCTACGTGCCGCCGCGTGCGCAGGCCGCGCATCAGCAGGCTTCGCTGATGGCCAAGGCGATCTGCCGTCGCTTTCGCGGCAAGCCGCTGCTCGATTATGTTTACCGCGATTACGGTTCGCTGATCGCACTGGGTCGCTTTTCCACGGTGGGCAACCTGATGGGTGGCTTGAGCGGCGGCAGCATCATGATCGAAGGCGTGTTGGCGCGGCTGGTGTACTGGTCACTGCACAAGATGCACGAAATCGCCCTGCACGGCTGGGTCAAGACCGCGATGACCACCTATGCCCACTTCATCAGCACGCCGACCCGGGCGCGGATCAAGCTGCACTGAATCGGTTGCAGGCCACCGTGTCATGAGGTGGCTAGAGTCTGGTTCGTTGTGGGGCAAGCAATGCCTGACAACGCCATAATTTTCAATCACAAGGTTTAAACCACCGGCTTTAGCCGGTCAGCTTTAGCTGCGAAGATTGTTTTGGTTGTTTGCCATGGCGAGGCATGCGT
>JGI25317J35169_1000867_pt1 | contig 21642 bp, 25 predicted proteins | sample AutmiccommunBRH5_FD_35169 | JGI IMG/M metagenome (IMG submission 35169) | reverse complement strand
CGCACTGTGGGGAAAACCCGCATCGCCGATCACCGCCCGCGCACCATGGCCATGACCCGCCCCATATCGAGCGTTGCAGCCTGTTGCTGGATCTGGGGCAGGTATTGCGTTTGCATCTGCTTGGCGGGGCCGAGCAGGTTCTGGAACGTATCCTTAAGCATCACCGTATTCATCACCCGGCCGCCGGCGTAATAGCGTTTGGCGAGCTGCCCCAGGGCGTAGGTGGTGGCGAAGGAGAACGCCATGCCGGTGGCCGCGCTTCCCACCTTGCCGAAGGTCCTGCCCGCTGCCTTGCCGAGCAGGCCGCCNAGCAGCTTGCGGCCGAACTGCTCCAGATATTGCGAGGTGAGGCCGACCCCGGCGGCGGCGATGAATTCCTTGATGTGGCCCTGGTCGAGCTGGACGCCGTGGGCGCTGCCGATGCCGTAGACCATCTTGATCTGCAGCGGGATGATGGCCATCGATGCCCAGGACTGCGGCAGTAGTTCCAGCGCACCGTTCATCAAGGCGTAGTTGAGGATGGACTTGTCGAGTTCCGCCTCGGACACGTTCGGCTGCGCCGCCACCACCGGCCCGGGCGCGGCGGCTACAGCGGCGGCGCCTGCCGCGGCTACGGGCGCCGCGGCCTCGGTGAGCTCGACGATGACGTCGGCCTCGCGCTCGAAGGCGGCGGTCTGCCCCGCATCGAGCTTCAACAGGGCTTTCAGCTCGTTCAGGAAGCGCTGCTCGGCCTCGCTCTGGCGACCGTCGGCGTCGCACACGCACACCGCCATTTCATAGGCCAGCTGGCGTTCATGCCCTTCAGGGTGCTCGCCGGGGTCTTGCAACGCGGTAACGGCGGCATCCAGGCTGATGCGCTTGAGCAGCACGTCCTGATAGAGGCGGGCGAGATCAGGCGCGCCCGCTTCGCCGCCCAGCGACTCGGCGATGCGGCGGATTTCCTCGCGCTCGCGGTCGTGCTTGGCGCCGTCGGCGAAGGCGGCGTGGAGGGCGATGGCGAGGATGGCTTTCTGCTGTTCGGGGTTCATTGCGGGTTCTTCCATCTGATCTGGAATTCGATTTCTTCCGACTCGCCTTCCCGTTCGTGTTCGATGTTGCAGACCGCCCGCACCGGCACCGAGATTCTTTCGCCCGCGATCTGGATTTCAAAGCGTTCGCCCTGTTCGAGCGCATCGGCCAGGCGCCGCAATTTCGCAATGAACTCCGGCAGGGGGTAGGTTTTTTCCACATCGCGTTCAGGTTTGCTGTTCATGCGTGTCCTTTCAGTGCTTCGGTGAGTTTCAGTCCGGCCAACTCGCGGAGGGAGCGCGCCAGGAAATAGAGCGCGGCCATCATGATCAACATGGAGGGCAGCGCGATCATGGGATAGCTAAACAGGGTGAGCCGCCCCAGCTCTTCGTTGAAGGCGGGGGAGCCGGATGGACTGGTGACGATCCAGGTGGCGAGAAAGTAGTTCATGACGGAGGAAAAAAAGAACGAGCCGGCCAGCATCCAGGTGGCGGCCCGCAGGCGCGTCTTGAAGGCGGCACGCTTGCCGCGTTCGTCCAGGCCGCGCTGAATCCGCTCGACATCCATCAGCGCCGGCGTGAACAGCAGCACCCGCACCAGCGGGTAGCGGCTATGGGCGGAAATGGCCACGGCCAGACCGATCAGGCCGGGAATGGCGGCTTCCTTGATGGCCAGCCACCGCGTGTCCAGTTGCAGCAGGCCGATCCCGCCGGTAAGCAGGATGCTGACCAGACCGAGCACGGCGAACAGGTTGAGCTTGCGCCGGGTAAGCAAATCCCGCGCGCCCCAGGCCAGCGGGAAAGCCAGCGCCAGCAGCAGCGCGTTGACGGCGCCCAGGTCTTCCGGGCCGCTCAGCTTCATCAGGATCAGAGAGGGAATGACGATAGCGATCAGCAGTTCGATCAGTGGGTTGTTTTTCCCGGATGCCGAAGAAGGTGCAGTGGAATGGCACGCCGCCCCCCGGCGCGCCCCGTGCTTGATTTCAGCCACGATTTCGCCACCACTTCTCGAGACCGATCACCGGCAGGATGAGGGCGCCGACAACGATGCTCAAAAGCACGTCGCCAGCGGAGAGGGGCGCGGACGCGAAGATCTCGTGCATGAACGGGGCGTAGACGAACAGCGCCTGCAGCACGAGGATCGCCGCGATCCCGACGAACACGGTCTTGTTGCTGAACACCCCGATCTTCAGCATCGAGTCACGCAGCGAGCGGCAGTTGAGCAGGTAGAAGATCTGGAACATGATCACCGTGGTGACGGCCATCGTTTGCGCCTTGGCGAGCGCTGCGGGTCCGCTGTCTCCCGCGGCTCGGAACTCGTAGAGGAAGAGCCCGAGCGCCCCGGCGGTCATCAGGATCGCCACCACGAAGGTGCGCATGACGACGAACCCGCTCAGCACTGGCGCGGCCGGGTTGCGCGGTGGGCGCCTCATGACGTTGGGCTCTTTCGCCTCGAACGCGAGCGGCAGCGCCAGCGCCACCGCCGCTACCAGATTGATCCATAGCAACTGCGCCGGCGTCATCGGCATCAGCAGCTCGCGCATCGTATGGGCGACGCCGTCGATGACGTGCGTGACATCGGCGAACGGGAAAAAGGCTACCGCCCACATCAGGATCAGCGCCAGCCCGAGGTTGGTCGGCAGCACGAAGGCGAGCGACTTGATGAGGTTGTCGTAGACGCGCCGCCCTTCCTCGACCGCCGCGGCGATGGAAGCGAAGTTGTCGTCGGCGAGCACGATCCCCGCCGCCTCCTTGGAGACGCTGGTCCCGGTGATCCCCATCGCCACGCCGATATTCGCCTGCTTGAGCGCGGGCGCATCGTTGACGCCGTCGCCGGTCATCGCGACCACTTCGTTGCGGCTCTGCAGGGCACGCACCAGGCCGAGCTTGTGCTCCGGCGCGACGCGCGCAAAGACGTTGCACGCGCCCGCCGCATCACGCAGCTGCACTTCGGACATCTGCGCGAGCTGGGCCCCGGCGATCGCCTTGGGTGCTGCGGGATTCTTAGGGAGGATGTTGAGCTGGTCCGCGATCGCCTGCGCCGTGCCCTGGTGGTCGCCGGTGATCATCTTCACGGTAATCCCGGCCTGATGGCAGAGCGCGATCGCCGCGATTGCCTCGGGACGCGGCGGGTCGATCATGCCCTGGAGCCCGAGGAAGGTGAACCCGCTTTGCGTGTCGTGCATCTCGATGCCAGTCTGCCCGCGCGCGGGCTGGGCGGCGAACGCCAGCACCCGCATCCCCTTGGCGGCCAGCTTTTCGACCTCGCGTAGCACCGCCTCCATATCGAGCACACGGCCGCCCGGCGTCGTGGCGCAACGCTTTAGCACGGCCTCCGGCGCACCCTTGAGCAGGATGCGTCCGCCGTCCTGCGCGTGGAGTGTGGCCATGAACTGGTTCTCGGACTCGAACGGAATCGTATCCAGGCGCTTGTGTTGCGCCCGCGCTTTCTCCACGTCCAGCGCGACCTTTTCCGCGGCGACAACGAGCGCGCCCTCCGTCGGATCGCCATGGATCTTCCACTGCCCCTCCTCGTTCGCGAGCGAGGCGTCGTTGCACAGCACCCCGGCGAGCAGCAGATCAGTCAGGTCCGCAGGCGCCGTCTTGACGAGCGTTCCCTCGCGCTGCAGTTGCCCCTTGGGCGCGTAGCCGACGCCCGACACGGCAAAGGCGCCGGAGGCGGGCGTCCAGAGCTCCTGCACGGTCATCTCGTTGCGGGTAAGGGTCCCGGTCTTGTCAGAGCAGATGACGGTGGTCGAGCCGAGGGTCTCGACGGCGGGGAGCTTGCGCACCACGGCACGGCGCGTCGCCATGCGCTGCACGCCGATCGCCAGCGCGATGGTCACGATCGCCGGCAGCCCCTCGGGGATGGCGCCCACCGCCAGCGCGATGGCGAAGATGACCGTCTCGCGCAGGGCCGGAAGCCACTCGACCCCGGTCTCGGCCATGGTTCGCCAGGTCCCGAGCAAGAGGATTCCGATCGCGATGACAACGATCGCGATGGTGATGTACCAGCCGATTTTGGCCAGCGCCTTGGTGAGCGGAGTCTGCAGATCGGTCGTTTCCCTCAGCATGGTGGAGATGCGGCCGAGCTCGGTCCTGGCGCCGGTCTCGACCACCACCGCGGTCCCCGTCCCGTAGGTGACCAGCGTGCCGCCAAAGACCATGCAGGTTCGGTCGCCGATGCCCGCCTCGGATGCCACCGGGGCGAGCCGTTTCTCCGTCGGCACCGACTCGCCGGTGAGCGCCGCCTCCTCGATCTGCAGGTTGCGCAACTGGATCAGGCGCATGTCCGCGGGCACCTTGTCTCCGCTGGCGAGCAGGACCATGTCGCCGGGGACGAGATCCGCTGCCGGGAGGGTGAGTTTGCGGCCCTCGCGCAAGGCGGAAACATTCTCCGGCACCATGCGGCTGAGCGCCTCGATCGCCTTGCCGGCCTTGAACTCCTGCACGAAGCCGATGATCGTGTTGAGCACCACCACCGCCAGGATCACCAGCCCGTTCTTGACCCCGCCGGTGGGGTCGACAGCCATCGCCACCAGCGCCGACACGATCAGCACCCAGATCAAGGGGTTGTTGACCTGCCGCCAGATCAGGTCGAGGGCGGTGTCCCCTTTGCCCCGGGGGATCACATTGGACCCGTAGGTCTTCAGACGCTGCACGGCTTCCGCGTTGGTGAGGCCATCCGGACGCGTCTCCATACGCGCGACCGTCTCGTCCACGCCCAGTGCGTGCCACGGCTGCCGATCCGGCATGCCCGCAGCGCCGCTGGAACCACCATTCATAGCAGACGCGTTGCTCGTGATGGCTTGTTGCGCCGTTGCTTTCATGCTCAGCTTGTGCACGCGTTCTTCTTGGTTGCCAGGGAGTCGACTCATGGCAATCATTCGGCGGCTGCAAAGAACAACGATGCCAAGCCCGTGCCGACGCCGGCTGGAATGCCGTAGCGTTCCAGCGGGGACACCGGGTCTCCTGCCACAACCTTGACCGGGACGGTCGTCAGCTCAATCACCTTGTTGATCGTCGAGTTCTCGACCATCCGGATCAGCGAGCTCTTGCGTGCGGCACCCACCACGATATGGTCGCAGTGGAGGCGGCGCGCCGCGTCGGTAATGACGTATGCCTTTTCCCCAAGTTCCATGTGCGCTTCATAGGGCACCCCGAACCTGTCTAGCATCTGTCTGCTTGGCAGCAGCGCCAACTCGGCCTGATCGCGATGGAAATCGTGGCGATCTCTTCTGCTCACGAATCGTGAAACGTATTGGGAAAATGGCGTCTGAACATTCAATAGATGAATTTCCAACGCCGCGTTCTTCCTGAATTCATTGACGACGTGCCGCACCGCATGGAGCGAGTTGCTTGAGCCGTCGACCGGAACGAGTATTTTCAACATGGCGCGGGTTCCTTTCCAATGGCCAGCTATAGTCGGGAAATCAGATCGAACGGCAGTAGGACTCAGACCACCACCGCGCCCAGCAACAGGCGGGCTGCAAGCCGCGTGCGCATTCATTGCGCTGCCTTGAGCGCCGCGATGCGTTTGGTCAGCGGCGGGTGGGTCATGAACAGGCGCTTGAGACCCGACGCACCTCCGCCGGCGATGCCGAAGGCCGTCATCTTGTCGGGCAGGGACGCAGGCTGCAGCGCACTGAGCCGCTCCAACGCTGCAATCATGGCGCCGCGCCCGGCCAGTGACGCGCCGCCCGCGTCGGCGCGGAACTCCCGTTGGCGCGAGAACCACATGACGATGAGGGAGGCCAGGATGCCCAGCACCAAGTCGGCGATGATGACCGTCACCCAGAATGCCGGGCCGTGCCCGTTCTCGCTCTTGAAGATTATCCGGTCCACCGTGTGGCCGATCACCCGCGAGAGGAACAGCACGAAGGTGTTCACCACGCCCTGGATCAGCGCCAGCGTCACCATGTCGCCATTGGCGGCGTGCGCGACTTCATGGCCCAGCACGGCTTCTGCCTCCTCGCGCGTCATCTGCTGCAAGAGGCCGGTGGAGACGGCGATCAGCGCCTTGTTCCTGCTCATCCCGGTGGCGAAGGCGTTGACGTCGGGCGCGTCGTAAATGCCTACCTCGGGCATGCCTATGCCCGCCTGCCGCGCGTACTTGCGAACCGTATCTACCAGCCAGGCTTCGGTCGTATTCGATGGCGCCTTGATCACCCGCACGCCCATCATCTTCTTGGCCATCCACTTGGAGACGGCCAGCGAGATGAGCGATCCGCCGAAGCCCATCACCGCGGCGAAGATCAGCAGCGCCGTCAAGTTCAGTCCCTGTTCGTTCAGCCATGGCTCCACCCCCAGCAGGCGCATGCTGACCGAGAGCACCAGCAAAATGGCCAGGTTGGTGGCGAGAAACAGGACGATGCGCTTCATGCTCGGCTCCCTGGCATCATTGCCGTGAGGAATGTTGCAAACGAACTTCGATCAAACCGCCCGGGCGGCGCATCAGCGCGAACTCGATGGACTCCTGACTATGTCGAAACCGGTGCCTTTCCTCCTCTGGCATGGCGGAAATCACCTCCTGGACGAACCCGGCGTCGGCGAAGCCCCGGACATAGTGCGCCAGCGCCGCGTCGAAACCCGCGCGGCCGGCGTAACGCACTTCGGTCGTCTCGCCATCGCGCGCGTAATGACTGCGCACCAGGCCTGGGAAGCGCGGGACCGGGCCGAGGTCGGTGCCGCTGACATCGCGCGCGGGCGGCGCTTCGCCGAGGCCCGGCAGCCACCGGTCCGCCTGCTCCTGAATGCCCGGCAGCCAGCGCTCCGCCTGCTCTTTGAGACCGGGCGCTGCCTGTTCAACCGTTGCCGCCGCCTCGTCGGCCAAACGCTTGCCGGTCTCCGTCGCCACCGGCGCCTGCGCCCACAGCCAGGACAACAGCGCGATGCCGGCCCAGACGAGCAGGCCGACGATGGCGAAGGCGAGCCCGCCCAGGATCAGCCAGGTGCGCGCCCGAATATTTCCCAGCCACGATGCGGCCTGCGCCAAGTTTCTTTTTGCCATCAGAACTTCTCCGGCCGCAGCACCGCGACGTCGGACACGAACAGGATCATGGCGTAGTTCTCGTAGTAGCGGGCCTGCAGATGTGCGGCGATGGCCTCGGCGGTCGCCGCATCGCATACGACCTCGATGCGGATGTTGCTGCTCGCATCCCACGCGGAGCTGCGCACGCCCCGGCTGCCCTTGCCGCGGGCGTCGGTAATGGTGTAGCCCCGGACTCCCAGGCGTTCGAGGTCCTTGATCAAGACGCTCTCCAGGGCGGCCTCGGTGATGATGGTCAGCAGTTTGCGCATCGAACTGTTCATGAACCTAGCCTCCGGTCAGGGCGAATGCTTGCGTCGCCATGGCGTGATAGAGCGGAATGCCGACCAGGACGTTGAACGGGAAAGTGACGCCCAAGGAAGCGGCCAGCGACAGCGTCGGGTTGGCCTCCGGCACCGAAATGCGCATGGCGGCGGGCACGGCGATGTAGGACGCACTCGCTGCCAGGATGGCCAGCATGGCCGTGCCCCCCAGCGACAGCCCGAGTCCGTAACCCAGCGCGATGCCCACCACGGAGGAGAACAGCGGCATGCCGATGCCGAACAGCACGAGGAACAGGCCGTGCCGCCGCAGGCTGCCGAACTGGGCGGCCGTGATCAGCCCCATTTCCAGGAGGAACAGGGCAAGGATTCCCTTGAACAGATCGAAGAACAGCGGCTTGACGGAAGTCAGTCCCTCCGGGCCGGCGGCCCAGCCGATCAGCAGCCCGCCGACGAGCAGCACGATGCCCTTGCCCAGAAACACCTCATGCGCGACCGTGCCGATCCGCATGTCACGGGAGAACCCGCGGGCCAGCAGGATCCCCACCAGGATGGCCGGGATCTCCAGCACGGCGAGCAGGAACGGCATGTGCGACTCGAACTCGATCTGCCGGCTGGCGAAATAGGTGGTGGCGACGGCATAGGTGCCGACGCTCACCGAGCCATAGTGGGCGGCAACGGATGCCGCGTCCGCACGGGGGAAACGCCCCATGAACCGCAGCACCGGAAAGGCGACCAGCGGCAACAGTACGCCCATCGCCATGACCGCGAGGGCTTGCAGCGCGAGGTCACCGAAGGGTTGCCTGGCGAGTTCGATGCCGCCCTTGAGGCCGATGGCGAGCAGCAGCAGCATGCTCACCAGTTCATAGACGGCCGCGGGCAGTCGCAGCTCCGAGCGCAGCAGGCCAGCGGCCAAGCCGAGCAGGAAGAACAGCAGGACGGGGTCGAGGGTGCTCAAGATGGCGTTCCTTCATCGTGCGGCTGCGCCGATGGCAGGACCAGGCTGCCGCCGGCGTCCTGGTAGATCGGCGGCAGCACGAGTTCCGGGTAGCGTGCTTCGAGCACCTGCAGCTCCGCGCTCACGCTGGAGTCGGGCGCATTGCCTGCGAAGACCGGGATGAAGCGTGCGGCGAGCGTGGTCGCGTCTTCATGGCCGAAGCAGTCCAACAGCGCCGCCACCAGGTCGACGCGGGAGACGGCGCTTGCCGCCGTCTCGAGCCAGCACAGCATCCAGATCCCGTTGATCCCTGTTGTCTCCAGGATACGGACGGTTCGCCGCGCGCCGGCCGCATCCGGCAGAACCAGCGCGCACGGCAAGTTCGCCACGCCTTCTTCGTCGATCCAGATGCCTTGCACGGTTTCAACGTCGCTGGCGGGCAACCGGCGGCGCAGAATCGACAGGTAAGCGGCCAGATCTTCGCTGGCGCGCTCCAGATCCCCATCGCTGCGCACGAGCAAGAAGGCGCTTCTGGACTCGGTCGGCATGTCTTCATCCCCTGCGTAGGTGGCGGGCACTGGACGCTTCTCACCACGAGCGCCTGAGGCGCGAAAGGCCGTGCAGGACCCGTCCTGTTGTTACCCGGAAGGTAACCTGGTGAATTTTGACGGTCTGGATGATTCATATAAAGTCGAATATAATTCACAGACACTTCGTAAAAAGTTGCGAATAGCAGATAATGAATCTCAAACACCTGCGCTACTTCTGGGCGGTGGCCCACGCCGGGAGTGTGGCGGCGGCGTCCAATCAGTTGCATCTGACGCCGCAAACCGTCAGCGCCCAAATCAAGCTGCTCGAGGACGACCTCGGAACGGCCTTGTTCAAGCCTGCCGGACGCGGACTCGAACTCACCGAGGCGGGGCGCGTTGCGCTGTCCTACGCCGACGAGATCTTCGCGCTGGGTCACGAGATGGTCTCCTCGCTGCGGGCGAACGCAATCCCGGAGCAGACGATGGCTACGTTTCGCGTCGGTATTTCCGATGCGATCCCCAAGTCGCTGACACACCGGTTGCTGGCTTCGCTGAAGAGGGTGGAGAAGCCGATACGGCTGGTGTGCCACGAGGGCACGATCGACTGGTTGCTCGGGGAATTGGCACTGCACCGGCTGGAGATGGTGCTGGCCGATCGCCCGATGCCGGCAGGGTTGGCGGTCCGCGGCCACAGCCGCAAGCTGGGTGAAAGTGCCGTCGCCTTTTTTGCCGCGCCCGAGCTGGCGCGGCGCGGCGCGGCTTTTCCAGCCTGTCTGAACGGGGCGCCACTGCTGCTGCCCGGTCAGAACGCGGCGGTACGGGGCGAGATCGACCTCTGGCTGGGCGAGTCACGCCTGTACCCACGGGTCATCGGGGAGTTCGATGACAGCGCCCTGATGAAGGTCTTTGCACAGGCGGGTGAAGGCTATTTCCCCGCGCCCGCGATCCTCTCGGACGAGATCTGCGCGCGCTACGGCGTCAGCGAGGTGGGGCGGCTGGAGGAGGTGCGCGAGGCATTCTGGCTGATCAGCACGGAACGGCGCATCCAGCATCCGGAGGTTCGCGCCGTCCTGGAAGCCGCCCGCGGCGCGGTCTTCGTTCCGCAGGGCGACGGCCAAATGGCGCGGTAAATGCGGGAGTCCTGATCATGTTGCAACTTACTTCCCACCCGGACGATCTGTCCACCGCCGTGAACCTGCTGCGGGCGGGGGAACTCGTGGCGCTGCCTTTCGAGACCGTTTATGGGTTGGCCGCCGATGCGACCAACCCCGATGCCTTGCGCGCGATCTTTCGCGCCAAAGGCCGCCCGGCCGATCACCCGCTGATCGTGCATCTCGCCGCCACCGAGCAACTGTCGGACTGGGTCACCGAGGTACCGGAGGTGGTCTGGCGGCTGGCTTCGGCCTTTTGGCCAGGTCCGCTCACCCTGGTGCTGCCTGCCGCGCGAACGGTTTCGCCGCTGGTGACCGGCGGCCAAACGACCGTCGCGCTACGCGTGCCGGCACATCCGGTACCGCAGGCCGTCTTGCGACAGTTCGGTCGGGGCCTGGCCGCGCCATCCGCGAATCCTTTTGGTCAAATCAGTCCGACCACGGCGGCGCATGTGCGGCGACACCTGGCCGGAAAGATCGCGGCGGTGGTCGATGGCGGCCCCTGCCTGGTCGGCATCGAGTCGACCATCGTCGATCTCAGTCGTGAACATCCGCGCATTCTGCGTCCCGGCGCCATCACCACCGATATGCTCGCGCGCCACCTGTTTCTTGCGGGCACCGTTGCTGCGGCAGCGCCTCGCGTGCCAGGCGCCCTGGCCTCGCATTACGCGCCGCGCACGCCGTGCTACCGGATCCCGGCCGGGCTGGCCGAGGCGCCGTTTCCAGGCCGGCGTACCGGGCTGCTTGCGCAGCGCCCCGCAAATTGGCCGGTGGCGAAGTTCTGGCCGATGCCCTCGCAGTCCGAAGACTATGCGCGCGCGCTTTACGCGGCTTTGCACGAGGCCGATGCCACCAGTTGCGAGGTCTTGCTGATTGCGCTGCCGCCGGACGAACCGGCATGGGCGGCCATACACGACCGCTTGCGCCGTGCGACCCGATCTCTTTAGCGGACGGTGGCAGCGCAGCTTGGCGGAACGCCGCCTCAATGCGTGCGGGAGCGAGCAGTTCACGAGGGCACGCAACTAAAGCAGGGGCGCGCGGACGCCTGAACGCAGCGACGCAAATCGCGGCTTCGCTGATGTCCACGCCATAGACTCGCCCGTAGAGCGTCGAGCGAATCACCTCCCTCGTGGGCGGCTGACCTTGCGAGCGAAGATGAACGAAGCGCCACAACGCTTCGGCCTGGAAGACACCGGAGCAGCACGTCAAATCCAGCACCGCTCCCGTCCAGATAGGCCATCCATGACCTCATCGAGGATCAGCGAGACGACGACGGACAGTCGCGTGTAGTGCACGCCGTTTTGCAACGCTTCTGTGCGCTTTCCATCTGTCCACGGCTCAGCGTGCGCGAACTGCTCGTAGATCGAGCTGATGAGCTCGATCGGAATCACCTCGAACTGGTAGGGGAAGAAGCTGAGCTGCCCGCTTTCAGGATCGACAGCCGCCAGGAACTCCGCAACCCGCGTCAAGTGGTGAGCGGCCGGTGTCGTTTTCACCAAAGAAGGCGGAAACATATCGCCGTTGAGGGTCTGGGCCAGCCATGCGAACAGCTTGCTGGTCGCTGGCCGGTCGCGCAGTCCCGCCGGCAACGCCGTGCGGCCGCATACCCGCTTCAACCGCGTCGCACTAACGATCTGGCGGTCTGGCCCAGCGAGCACACTCCTATCACCCGTCGGTCTTAGGCGGAGTCTCGTTAGAAAATTTGCTATTTTCTTCCACGTATGGGCGTGCTTCTCAACAGGGATAGGCCGGTTCAGCCGCCTATCCCACAAGCTTTCCAAGCATCCGAAAATTGTGACCATCAGAGCGCATCGCGAACGTGGCAACCGGAGCCTTCCAGAGCAGTTCTTGTGGAGATGGGCAAGAGGCACAGGCGCCCCCGGAAGGGGCGCCTGCGGACTACAACAAGCCGGCTTCGGCGAACGAGTACGGACTGCCCTTGCCGACGATGAAGTGATCCAGCACCCGGACATCGACGGTGGCCAGGGCGCTCTTCAGCCGCTCGGTGATCGCACGATCAGCGGCCGAGGGCTCGGTGTTCCCCGAGGGGTGCTGATGCGCCAGGATCAGCGCCGAAGCGTTGAGCGTCAGCGCACGCTGGACAACCACCCTTGGATACACCGAAGTCTGGTCGACCGTGCCCTTGAACAGCGGCTCAAACGCGAGCACCTGGTGCTGGCTGTCGAGAAACACGACGGCGAAGATTTCGTTCGGCTCCGCGACCAGTTTCAGGCGCAGGTAGTCGCGCACGGCGGCGGGACTGCCCAGCGCCGGACCGGCCTTGAACACGCGGTTCTCCAGCAGGGTGATGGCCTGCCGGATGATCCAGTCTTCGTGCTGGGCGGCGATCAGGGCGAGCGACTCCGGGCGGGAGTCGGCGATGACAAGAGACATGGCGAACCTCCAATGGATGAGATCGGAGGGCGCCTGCCCCTGGAGGGCAAACCCTCCTGGGGACGATGGGGATGAAACAGGTGACGAGCGGGCATCCACCACCGCGGATGCAGTGGCCGTTCGCGTCAAGGGATGCGATGCGAACGGGTTTCGATCAACGCGGACAAGCCGCGCCGTAGCCTTGAAGATCGATGGCTACCTGGGCATGTCGCCAGCAACGCTGGCGGGCATGTCTGGGAGATGTGAGGACTCGGCGCTCGCCGTGTCGCCGGCAGCCAGCAGGTCAAGCGCCGAGAGCAAGGCGTCGCCGTCCAAGGGGCCGTGCAGCAGGAGGGTCTTGCCAGTGTCGCGATCGCGCAGTAGCAGGGCCGGCGTGGCGGCAATGCTCTGTCGTGCCGCCTCCGCGGCCTGGGCGCGGATCACGGCGTCGGGCCGCTCGCTGTCGAGGCACTGCTGCAGCGTTGGCGTGAGGTCGGGATAGCGCAGGCCCTCCGGCAGGCCCTGGCCGTCGCCGCGGGTGTGCGCGTAGAGCCAGGCCACCGCCTGCCAGAACGCGGCATGTCCACCAGTCTCGCCCGCGCACTCGGCCAGGCGTGCCCCGGCGGTCGCGGCTGGCTCGTGCATGGACAGCGGCAGGTGATGCCACTGCCAGTTCGCCTCGGGGTGGGTGTCGATCCAGCGCTGGAGCGTCGGGAAGTACGCCCGGCAGTACGGGCACTCCAGGTCGGCGTAACCGACCACCGTGAAGCGGGCATCGCTGCGGCCGTACAGCCACGGCGGCCCGGCCGGCTTCGGTGGCTCGGGCACGGTCGTGATCGGATGCATGAACTCCGGGGCCTCATCGGGCGTGCGCAGGAGCAACCACCCGGCGGCACCCACCGCCGCGACCAGCAGCGCGATCAGGGTATGGCGTCGAGTGAACAAAGGCAGGCGCATGGTGTTCCTCATTCAGGCCAATGCATCCAGCGCCAGCGGCTCGATGCCCCGCGCACGATCGATCTTCTCGGCCACGCGGAAGGCGGCATCCAGCTCGCCGATGCCGTGCTGCTGCATCAACTGGAAGCGTTCGGCCTTCTCCTCGGGCTCGGTCATCGCCATCGCCAAGTAGAGGCTGGGCGGCACGGCGCGGAACAGCACTTCCATGCTCTTGGAGAGGATGACGCCCTCCGAGAAGGCGCCGGCCTGCTTGCGCGCCGACAGCATCAGCGCCTTCTGCGAAGCGTTGAGTTCGCGGAAACGCGCGACCTTCTCCACCTCGTCCGGCGGCATCGACAGGCAGATCCACCACTCGATCATGTTGAGCATGGGCTCGGCCGCCTTGGGCAAGTCGTCGAGGTTTTGCGTGGCCAGCCAGAACCAGGCACCGAGCTTGCGCCACATCTTGGTGATCTTGACGATGTACGGCGAGAGCAGCGGGTTCTTGGTGATGATGTGGCCTTCGTCCGTCACATTGACGATGGGTCGGCCCAGGTACTGGTCCCGCTCGGCGATGTTGTTCACCGTGTTGATCAGCGAGATGTAGGCAATGGAGAGCTGCGCGTTGTAGCCCTCGCGGGCGAAGGTGGCGAGATCCACGATCGTGATGTCCGCCTCGGGCCACGGTGTTCCCGGACGGTCGAACATCTCACCGTCCACGCCCTGGCAGAACATATCCATCGCGTCCGCCATCTCCTGCAGCCGCGCCCGCCGGGTCTCCGGCAGCGTGGCATCGCGGCTGCGCTCGCGCAGCGCGTCGCGCACGTCGCGCGTGAGCACCGTGCGTTGCTCGGCCACGCAGCGCCGCGCCGCGTCGAGGATGCACTGGCGGATCAGGCTGCGGTCGGCGCGCGTCATGCGCGCTTCCTCGCGCTCTTCACCGCCCGTGATCATCAGCCGCGCCGTGATCTCCAACTCGCCGAGCACGTCGCGCTGCTCGTCGCCTTCCATCGCCGCGGCAGTTTCGGCGCGGTCCTCGTCGAGCGCGTCGGCGTCGAGCGTCTGCACCTGGCCCGGCATATCGACCAAGCGCCATGCATCGGCAAACGGGGCCAGGCTGACGCCCGAGCCTGGTGCGAGCTTCACGCGGTTGACGCTGAGCCCAAGGCGCGCGGCGAAGTCGCCGAACAGCCCGAACGAGTTGCCCGCTTCGACGATGAACAGCCGCGGCCGGTAGATGGCGGTGACCTGGTTGAGCAGGTTGTTGAGGGTCGCGGATTTGCCGGAACCCGTGGGACCGAACAAGAACAGATGCGCATTCATCTGCCGGTCGAGCCGGTTCAGTGGGTCGAAGCTGATCGTGCCGCCGCCGCGATTGAAGAAGGTGATGCCGGGGTGGCCTGTGCCCTGGCTGCGGCCCCAGACCGGCGCCAGGTTCGCAGCGTGCTGCGCGAACATGAGCTGCGTGTACCACCCGCGCTTATCGGCGGCCGGGTCGTAGACGCAGGGCAGCCAGCGCAAGTAGCTGTTCAGCGGCGCCACCTCGTCTTCCTCGCGCACCGGCTGCAGGCCCGCGTTGAGCATCACGTTGACGAGCTGCAGTCCGCGCGCGTCGAGCTGGGCCTGATCTCGACCACGCAGGTAGAACGCCAGTGCGCCACGGTAGAGCTTGTGGGAGCTGCCGATCAGGCCGCGCGCCTGCTGCACGTCCGCACGCGTCTGTTCGGAGGCCAGGGTTTCGCCGACGGCCTTCTTGGCCAGGTGATTGAGATGGCTTTCCAGCACGTCCTGCGGTGTCGCCACCACGGTCAGGCACATCACCGTGTCTTCCGGCATCTGGTCGAACAGCGCGTTCATGGAGTCGCCGCCCTTGCGCGTCTCGCCCGTCAGGTGTCCGGTCGCCGGCGACATGCGAAGGCGATCCATCACGATGACGCGATGCGGGAGCCCATCGAAGAACCACAGGCCCTGCTCGACATCCGAGCGCGGCGGGCCGAAGAACAGCCGCTGCGCGAAGTCGGTGCCGCTGGCGAGTTCGACTTCGCCCTCCTCGGGCTCGTCGGGGTAGCGGGTCAGCGCATAGAAGCGCTCGCGGTCTTCGGCGCTCGGGCCGAGCAGGGTCGGATGCGGGTTGAACCAGCGCAGCAGCCAGGCGTGGATGTCCGCCGCGCCGAGACGCCGGGCTTTCACGCCGGCATTCGCCAGCCCGCCAGCGAGGCGGTCGCAGATCGTGGTCAGCGCCTGCTCGGGCGACTGGCCGCGCCGCGAGGCCGGGGCCGCGGACGTGCGGCGATAGACCACCATGCGCACGCGCCGGACTTGGCCGCGCCACGGCAGACGCGTCACCGTAGTGTCCTCGAACAGGCCACCCGGCTTGGCGATGGCCCGCAGGTGATGGGTGAAGAAGCGCAGGTAGAAGTCGCTGAACGCGCTGCCCTGCGCACGCGGCTGCACGTAGCCCGCCAAGTTACTCAGGTAGTGGTTCCAATCGGCTTCGTCCTGGGCATAGAGCTGCACCACCCAGGGGTTCTCATCGAGTTCGTCGAAGGAGTCCTGCAGGGCGTTCTCCAGCGCATCGCGGGCCTGCCACAGCCAGGCCAGCTCGCGGCCTTCAGTGCCCACCGGCAGCAGCTCGAAGAACGCGGCCACCGACTGCCCGTCTTCGAGCAGCATGGTCTTCGACCTCGGCAGGTACTCGACCCAGGGCAGCATGTCCGCGAACGACGGCGCGACGGTGTAGAGCGCATCGTGGTCGGCCTGGGTCGCTGGCCGGCGCTGGCCGGCGAGCGCGCCGCCGGGCTCGGGTATGCCCTGCGCGGCCAGCGTCGCGACATGCAGCGCCCAGGGGTCGTCCGCCGCCTGCGCACCACCCGCCTGCGCACCACCCGCCTGCGCACCACCCGCCGGCGGAGCGACCCCCTTGCGCGGCCATGGCAGCGACCAGGCCATCAATAGTCCTCCACGCGCTCGCCGGGCATCGCGTACTGCACCCGCTGGTACAGCGGGAACACCGTGCTGTAGCCAGGCACCGGCACCGGGTCGGTGCCGGCCAGATGCGGGTACACGTACATCACCAGGTCGGGATTCGGCAGGCGATGAAACTGCCGGTAGATTTCGTTGCCCGCGGTGCGCGTGTAGCGCTCCTGCACGGCGGGCGCGGCCTGCACGTCGGCTTCGGTCAACGGCCGACGCAGGCCCTGGCGTGCGTCGAGCAGTTGCCGTGCGATGGGGCCGCCGCCTTCGCCGCCGCCGGTCTCCTGCTGCCAGATGTCGAGCATGGTGTTGTGGCCGTGGGGCAGCAGCTTCTCCTTGCTGGTCGCACAGCCGCCGAGCAAGACGGCCGCCAGCAGCACGGCAGTCGCGTCAATCCAGGTCCGAAGCATGGGCTTCTCCGATGCGGTGGTTCACCCGACGCCCCTGGGCGTCGTGGTCGATGTGGAGCGGCTGCTCCAGATGCACGGCGACCCTGGCGCCGGGCTGCACGTAGACGGCCGCGAAGGCCTGGCCATACAACTTGTTGACCCAATCGGCCATATCGCGCACGCCACCGGCCAGGATGCGGCCCATCGCTTCGTTGCCGCCGATGCCGACCGTACCGAGCGAGCCGTTGCCGTTGGCGACCACGGCCACGCTGCCGCTGTCGGATTTGATGAGCNAGGCCGCGCCCGCGCCGGCCGCGGTGATCAGCGCCTGGCTGCCGAGGTACTGCTGCGCGTTGCTGCGCCGCTCGCCGCTGACGCAGGGAATGCCGTAGGGATCGCTGATCCAGCCGAGGCCGCCTTGCGTGGCACTCGTCGTGCTGTTGGCGCTGGCTTGCCCGCCGCGCTGGTCCCGGTTGCCGTCCTCGGGCACGGTGCGGATGGTGCCGTCGTGGAACACGAAAGTGACCGAACGGATTTGCCCGCGCACGCACGAAAGCGTCCAGTCGCCCGAGGCCGTGCCGCTGACCACGGCGCCGGCCACGTCGGGGATGTCGATGCCGTTTGCCGTCAGGTTGTCCGGGCCGATCAGCACCTTGAAGGGGTACGGGTCATTGACCGTGCCGTCGATGGGCACGCGGCCGATCAGTGCCGTCATCGCCACCGATCCCATCAGAGTCGCGTTGCGCGGCACCGTGTAGAACGGCGTCGTGGTCGCGCCCACGGCGCCGACCACCGCACGCCCGCCGGCATCGGCGACGGACTCCACGGCGGCCGACAGGGTTTTCTGCGCCGGGCCGAAGCTCAGCGGAAAGCTCGGTTCCTTGCTGCTGTTGCGGGCATCGGTCTTGGCATCGCCCGGTTCGACCCACTGTGTGCCGTTGCCTGCGCCGCTGCCGTCATTGTTGCCGAAGCGCTTGCCGTCGCCTTCTTCCAGGCCCAGCCCGACGGGCAGGTCGACCTGGCCGCCTTTGCCGGAGAGGCCATCGAGCCGCTGCTGCAGATCCTGCAGCAGCCCCTGCGTCTGCTGCTTCTCGCTCGCCACCTGCTCGCGTTCCTGCTGCAAGCGGCTGCGTTCGCTTTCGAGCGCGGTCTGGATGCGCTGGTCGATCGCGCTCTCGCGGGTGCGCAGGCGCTCGTTCTCGGTCTTCTGCTGCCGGTTGTCGCCCAGCGCGGTCTGCAGCTCGGTGCGCAACTGTTTCACCTGCGCGACCAGCGTGGCCACCGTGTCGCGTGGCGTGTCGCCCTCGATGCCCAGGGCCTTCATCTCCTCGGGCGTGAGCGGGTTGGCCGTGCCCGACAGCGCGGGCCGCTGGCCGGTGGGGCCGGAGAACAGCTTGATGCCGACGAACACCAGCAGCAGGATCACGGGGATCAGCAGCCACTTGAGCAGCGGGTTACTTTTCATCGGACGCTCCTCCTGCCGCGCCGGCGGCACCGGACGGCGGCAGATTCACGCTGGCGTCGATGGGGCTCAGCCTGGGCAGCAGCGCCTCGGCCAGACCGCGGCCGCGCGTGACCAGATAGACCACGGTGGTGTCGGACGCCTGGCCGGCCGGCCCCAGGTTCGGGTGCTGGAAGGTGGCCGCCACGAAATTGCCCTGCAGCGAACGCGGATCGAGGTCCAGCCAGCGCGCCGCCGTGTTGGTGAGCCGCACCGCCGTCACCCACTGGTCTTCGAGCCGCCAGGCGGCCAAGGCCCGCGCCTGCACCGGCAGCGTCGGCAGCAGGGCGTCCAGCGAGAGGTCGCGGCGCAGGTTCACGCGGCCGATCCCGGCGACCGGCTCGACGGTACGCAACGGCGCGTACAGGTTCTGCGCGGCGTAACGCGTCAGCACGACCGGGACGGGTGTTTCGCGCTTGCGCACTTGCCGATCCGGTGCGGCGGCTTCCGTGGCGCTGGCCGTCTCGCCGCCGTAGCGCGTGGCGGGCGACTGCTGCGCGTCCACGATGCGCACCGGCTCCAGCGGGGGCTGTCCGTCCTGCGCTGGTTCGGCGGCGATGTCGAGCAGAATCAGCGCGCCGGACTCCACGTCCTGCAACTGCAGTCGCGTCGGCGGCAGCGGCTCGCTCGCCCGCAGGTAAATCGCACCGCCGGCGCTCTGCACCCGCAGGTGTGCGGCCGCGCTGTCCGGTACGCCGACACGCACGTTGCGGTCGATGAAGATCACGCGCTCCTGGCCGACCACCAGCGGCACCCCCAGCGGCAGGCGTTCCCAGCGCAGGATTTCCACGGCCTGGGCGGGCGCGAGCGCGAGCCACAGCAAGACGCCGGCGAAGGCCGACAGGGCATGGCGTTTCATGGGGAGTCTCCCTGCGAGTGGCCGGATGCGGCGCCGGGCGTCGGCGACGTCTCGATGCGCTGAGGTGCGCTGGCATGGCAGTCCAGCGCCAGGCCGAAGGGGTTGCGCTCGGGATCGACGTCCATGCGCACAACCTTGAGGGCGTAGCGCACCAGAGCACGTTTGACCTGCTCGGAGCCGTGGTACTCGTCGGCGCTCACGTCCAGCGTGACGATCCAATCGCGGTCGGAGACAGCCTTGACGCGCGTGCTGGGGCTGTCGCCATAGCCGCGGCCGGGAATCTCGTAGATGCCGCGCACGCGCTGCCGCAGCTCGCCGCTCGAGCGACGGTACTCGTAGTCCTGTGCCAGAAAGGCCCGGCAGCTCGGCGTGAGGTAAGCCGACAGCGCGTGCAGGTTGCGCGGGTAGTCGATCTCGCCGTTGGTGGGCCAGCGCTGCACCTGCTGCCAGATGTAGAAGCTGAACGCGTACACGCTCTCGGGCGGCACGTCCCACCACTTGCGCACGCTGCCCGAGCGCAGGTCGGGGGGCACGTGGATCGTCAGATCGCGCGGCGCGCTCCACCAGCCGAAGCCGAGCAGCAGCGCCACCACGAACAGCGCCACGCCGCCCAGGCGCAGCGTCTTCACGTGTGCCTGCAGGTGCGCGACCTCATTCCTGAAACGGCTCATGCCGCACCTCGATCGGCCGTGCGCCGCGTGCTCCACCAGCCGGTGCGGGTGACCAGACGGCGCCCGTCCAGGTGAGCGGCGAGCACCGGATAGCGCAAGGTCAACCGCCACTGAAGCTGCCGGTACAGCCAAGTGTCAGGGCGGCCGCGCTTCTGGCTGCGCAGGAAGCCGCCGCCGACGAAGACGCCGAGCGCGATGCCCGCGACGATCAGCGTAGGCACCATGGCAATGCTTCGCGTCAGCCAGGCCAGGGGCACGCCGAGCACCAGCCCGGCGGCCGCCGACAGGCCGGCGCAGATCCACAGCTCATCGGCGGTCAGTCCGCGCACGACCACCGGCTGGCGATTCAGCCGGTGCGGCAGGAACGTCACCAGCGCGTCGCGCGCTGTCTCCGCGGGGGTAGCCATCGCGTGCAGCCCTTACAGCACGCCGGTGGCTTTGGTCAGCAGCCAGATGCCGACGACCAACAGGATCGCACCCACAGCGACGGTCAGCCCGAACTGGCCCCAGGTGGCACGGCCCGTGTGAATCTCGGAGTAGCGGGTGTAGGCGTGGTAGCAGACGCCGACGAACATCGAGGCGACCACGAGCAGCGCGATCAGCATCACGATGTCGTAGCCGTAGTTCTGCAGCGTCTGCATGAGGCCGCTGCCCTGGCCACGGGAAGGGTCTTCCATGGTCGGCAGGCCCTGCGCGAACGCGGATGGCGGCAGCCCCAGGAGCACCAGCGGTGCCAGCAGCGCGGCGATGCGCGAGGGAACGCGAAAAGTAGTCGGAGGCGTGTGCATGATCGATGGCCCTTCGTGGTGGTCAGGAGAGGAGGAAGAAGGTCAGCACCAGGTACATCGCGACGAAGCGGATGCAGACTCCCAGGAACTGACGTTGGTTGATGCGGTTCTCGGCCCAGCCCACGTAGGCCGTGCGCATGGCCCACACGCCCCACAGCAGCAGCACGGCGAACACGAAGCCGAGCACCACGACGGACACCGCCGAGGGCGCAAAGCCACCGTTGGCCTGGAAGGCGGCGATCTGGTCAGCGGTCATGGCGAGGGCTCCTCCTGTTCGTCGCGGCGCAGGTAGTCGCCGGCCATCGGAACGGGATCGCGCGGCTGGGCGCGCTGGGGCACGAGGAAGTCCTGCACGCCGGTGCGCACGCGCTTCAGGTCGGCGCGCAGCCGGGCGTAGTCGAAGTGGTAGCGGGCGCGCGCCTGCGGCGCGGTGGTGGCGGTGTGCTCGGCCAGTCGGTCGATCAGGTCGAGCTGGCGCGCGAGCGCGGCGAGCTGCTGACGCTCCGGGGTGTCGTCGGCAATGGCGGGCTGCAGGGCCGAGAGCGACACGGCCAGCAGCACGGCCAGCGAAGGCCATGCGGATGCGCGGCGGTTGGTCTGTCCCATCGAGCCATTCCCCGTTGATGCGGATGGCCAGATGCTGTGCCGCGCTCTCGCTTTGCGCCGCAGGGAATGGGAACTACGGCATGACCGGATTCCCAGGCCGAACTGGCCATCAACTGCGCAAGGCTTCCCGGATCGCGGAGTTGGCCAGCGCCTACCGCGGCCTGGTAGAATTGGCTAAACTTGGCAATCCAAGGCTACGAAAGGCCAAATCGGATGGTTTCCGGATGACTGAAGTCGAGAGCGAAATCCTCACGCTGGAGGAGGTCGCGGCCTACCTCAAAGCCGGGAAACGGACGGTCTATCGCCTTGCCCAGAAAGGAGAGATTCCGGCGTTCAAGCTTGGAGGTACCTGGCGCTTTCGCCGCTCAGAACTGGATCGCTGGATCGCCGAAAGCATCAGCAAGAAGAAGCCGGAGGCCGAGTGAGCGTGCGCCAAGTCAACGACCGAATCGCATTCGGAAAAGAACAAGGGGGGGATCGCCGTTGACAACACAGCAGCTTCTGACGCCGCACCAGAGCCAGTACTTCGCCTGGCTGCTGACCCGACGCGCGGCGGGCGACTCTGTGGAGTCGCTGGCCTCAACCTTGGTCGATTCGCAAGTCGATCTNAAT
>JGI25317J35169_1000794_pt1 | contig 23194 bp, 20 predicted proteins | sample AutmiccommunBRH5_FD_35169 | JGI IMG/M metagenome (IMG submission 35169) | reverse complement strand
GGGGAGGGGGGGGCGCTCCCCCCCCCTGCGCCTGCGGCGCATTCCCCCCCCGGAGTATTTTCCCCAAGGTGAAGGGGCAGGGCGATGGCGCTGAAGCTGGGGGTGCCCTCGAAGGGCCGGCTGATGGAGCAGTGCTTCGCGTGGTTCGGGGCGCGCGGGGTCGAGCTGGTGCGCGACGGCGGCGCGCGGGAATATGCCGGCGCGGTGCGCGGGGTCGCGGGGGTCGAGCTGGTGCTGTTGTCGGCGGGCGAGATCCCGCGCGAGCTGGCGGCGGGGCGGCTGCACATGGGCGTCACCGGCTCGGACCTGGTGCGCGAGAAGATCCCGCGCTGGCAGACGCGGGTGGTGGCGCTGGCGCCGATGGGGTTCGGCCATGCCGACCTGGTGATCGCGGTGCCCGACGCGTGGGTGGACGTGACCACGCTGGACGATCTTGATGCGGTGGCGGCGGCGTTCCGGGCGCGCCACGGTTTCCGGCTGCGGATCGCGACCAAGTATCACCGCCTGGTGCGCGAGTTCCTGCGCGCCGCCGGGGTGGCCGAATACCAGCTTGTCGACAGCCAGGGGGCCACCGAGGGCGCGGTGCGCAACGAGACCGCCGAGGCGGTGGCCGACATCACCTCGTCGGGCGAGACCTTGCGCGACAATCACCTGCGGGTGCTCGACGACGGGCTGATCCACGCCAGCGAGGCGACGCTGTTCGCCGCGCGCGGGGCCGCGTGGGGCGCGGCCGAGCGCGCCGCCTTCGCGGATCTGGCCGGCCGGCTGGCGCTGGCGGGCCCCGCGCCGTGGGCGGCTAGCGGCGGGTGAGGCGGTTGACGTGGCCCATCTTGCGGCCCGGCCGGACTTCGGCCTTGCCGTAGAGGTGCAACCGCGTGGCGCCCTCGCGCGCAAGGGCGGGGACGCGGGCGACATCCCCGCCGATCAGGTTCTCCATGGTCACGTCGGCGTGGCGCCGGCCGTCGCCCAGCGGCCAGCCGGCGATGGCGCGGATGTGCTGCTCGAACTGGTCGACGGCGCAGCCGGCCTCGGTCCAGTGGCCGGAATTGTGCACCCGCGGCGCGATCTCGTTCACCACGAGGCCGCCGGGTGCCACGAACATCTCCACCCCCATCACGCCGACATAGTCGAGCGCGGTCAGGATGCGGCCCGCCGCCAGCACCGCGTCGGTGACGAGCGCGTGGGGCAGGCTTGCGGGCACGGTGGTGGTGCGCAGGATGCCGCCCTCGTGGCGGTTCTCGCCGGGGTCGTAGCAGACCACCTCGCCCGACAGCCCGCGCGCGGCGATCACCGAGATCTCGGCCGTGAACGGCACCACGCCCTCGGCGATGGCCGGTGCGCCGGCCAGGTCGGCCAGTTCGGCGCGCCCGTCGCCGGCGGCCACCCGCACCTGCCCCTTGCCGTCGTAGCCCATCCGTCTGGTCTTGAGGATCGCGGGCAGGCCGGTGGTGGCCAGCGCGGCCGCCAGGCCCGCCGCCCCGTCGACCGGGGCGAAGGGCGCGGTGGCGAGGCCAAGCCCGGCGAGGAAGGTCTTTTCCGCCAGCCGGTCCTGCGCGATCTTGAGCGCGCGGGCGTCGGGGCGCACCGGCAGGCGGGCGGCAAGGTGGCGCAGCGTTGCCACCGGCACGTTCTCGAATTCCAGCGTCACCACCGCGACCGACGCCGCGAAGGCATCGAGCGCGGGCCAGTCGTCCCAGGCGGCGGCGGTGTGGGCGTGGGCCACGTCGGCGGCCGGGGCGGCGCGGTCGGGGTCGTAGACGTGGCAGCGGTAGCCCAGCCGCGCCGCCGCCATCGACAGCATCCGCCCAAGCTGGCCGCCGCCAAGGATGCCGATCGCCGCGCCGGGCGGCAGTGCCTCAGTCATCCTGCGGCACCTCGGGCACCTCGGCGCTCATCCGGTCGCGCCAGTCGGCCAGCCGCGCCGCCAGGCCGGGGTCGGACAGCGCCAGGATCTGCGCCGCCAGCACGCCGGCGTTGGCCGCCCCCGCGGCCCCGATCGCCATCGTCGCCACCGGCACCCCGCGCGGCATCTGGACGATGGAATACAGGCTGTCGAGCCCGCCCAGAGCGCGCCCCTGCACCGGCACCCCGATCACCGGCAGCAGGGTTTTCGAGGCCATCATCCCGGGCAGATGCGCCGCCCCGCCGGCGCCGGCCACGATCACCTTCAGGCCGCGCGCCGCGGCCCCGGTGCCATAGTCCCACAGCCGCGCCGGGGTGCGGTGGGCCGAGACGATGCGCGCCTCGTGCGCGATCCCCAGCGCGTCGAGCACCTCGGCCGCCGCGCGCATCGTCGGCCAGTCGGACTGGCTGCCCATCACGATCCCGACCAAAGGTTGTACCATGCCGCCGCCCCATCCGGTGTTGCGCCCTTATAGCCGCGCCGTCTTCAACCGCAACGCCCCTGCCGTCCCTTCACCTTGGGGAAAATACTCCGGGGGGGAATGCGCCGCAGGCGCAGGGGGGGCAGCGCCCCCCTTCCCCGCCCGCCGCAGGCGCACAACGCACCCGGGGGCCCTGCACGCCGCCCGGTGCCTTGCGCGGCGCGCGCAAACGCCCTAGACCGCTGGCGGACGACGAAGCGGAGCGACAGCCATGCTCGACCTGGCCCATTCTTCCCCGGAACCAAGGCGCCTCGCCGGCCTGCATGGCGCGTGGGAACTGGTGATCGGGATGGAGGTCCATGCCCAGATCGCCTCGAAGGCCAAGCTGTTTTCCGGCGCCTCGACCGAATTCGGCGCCGAGCCCAATTCATGCGTCGCCTTCCTCGACGCCGGGATGCCGGGGATGCTGCCGGTGGTGAACGAATTCTGCATCGAGCAGGCGGTGCGCACCGGGCTGGGGCTGAAGGCCGCGATCAACCTTCGCTCGGCCTTCGACCGCAAGAACTATTTCTACCCCGACCTGCCGACCGGCTACCAGATCAGCCAGCTCTACCATCCCCTGGTGGGCGAGGGCGAGGTGCTGGTCGAGATGGGGCCGGGCGTCGCGCGCCGGGTGCGGATCGAGCGCATCCATGTCGAACAGGACGCCGGCAAGTCGATCCACGACATGGACCCGGCGCTATCCTTCGTCGATCTCAACCGCACCGGCGTGGCGCTGATGGAGATCGTCTCGCGCCCCGACCTGCGCGGCCCGGAAGAGGCCGCGGCCTATGTCGCCAAGCTGCGCCAGATCCTGCGCTATCTCGGCACCTGCGACGGCAACATGCAGAACGGCAACCTGCGCGCCGATGTCAACGTCTCGGTCTGCCGCCCCGGCCAATACGAGAAGTATCAGGAAACGCAGGATTTCGCCCATCTCGGCACCCGCTGCGAGATCAAGAACATGAACTCGCTGCGGTTCATCCAGGCCGCGATCGAGTTCGAGGCGCGCCGCCAGATCGCGCTCCTGGAAGATGGCGGCACGGTGGTGCAGGAAACCCGCCTCTACGACCCCGACCGCGGCGAGACGCGCTCGATGCGCTCCAAGGAAGAGGCGCACGATTACCGCTATTTCCCGTGCCCCGACCTGCTGCCGCTGGAAATCGAGCAGGAATGGGTCGACGCCATCGCCGCCGGCCTGCCCGAACTGCCCGACGCGAAGAAGGCCCGCTTCATGGCCGATTTCGGGCTGACCGACTACGACGCCGGGGTGCTGACCGCCGATGTCGAGGCGGCGGCCTATTTCGAGGCGGTGGCGGCTGGCCGCGACGGCAAGCAGGCCGCGAACTGGGTGATCAACGAATTGTTCGGCCGCCTCAAGAAGGAAGGCCACGAGATCGCCGAAAGCCCGGTTTCGCCGGCGCAGCTTGGCGGCATCCTCGATCTGATCGCCGCCGGCGACATCTCGGGCAAGATCGCCAAGGATCTGTTCGAGATCGTCTACGCCGAGGGTGGCGACCCCGCCGCCATCGTCGCGGAGCGCGGCATGCGCCAGCTCACCGATACCGGCGCGCTCGAGGCGGCGGTAGACGCGGTGATCGCCGCGAACCCCGCCCAGGCCGAGAAGGCGAAACAGAACCCCAAGCTTGCCGGCTGGTTCGTGGGCCAGGTGATGAAGGCGACCGGGGGCAAGGCCAACCCGGCGGCGGTGAACGCGCTGGTCACCGCCCGCCTCGGCCTCTGAGCCGGCGGCCACGCGCCGGCCGGGGCAGGGGGCCCCTTGCCCCTTCACCTTGGTCCAAATACTCACCGGCGCGCCATCGCCACCCGCGCACCGGTGCGGGCGGGCGCCCCGGCTTCAAAGCCCCTTGGCGCGGTAGGACGCCGCGACCCGCCCGATCGCCACGATATAGGCCGCCACCCGCAGGTCGGTGACGTCGCCGCGCCCGTGCCAGACCTCGCGCATCGCCTGGTAGGCGGCGCGCATCGTGTCGTCGAGGCCCGAGCGCACCAGCTCCAGTTCGTCGGCGCCGCGCAGGTAGCGCTCCTTGAAGCCGGGCGACAGTGTCCAGCCCAGTTCCTTGTCGGCCGACAGCCGCTCCAGTTCGGTGATGATCAGCTCGTGGCGCGCCTCTTCCTGGCGGCGCTGCATCCGGCCGAAGCGGATGTGCGACAGGTTCTTGACCCATTCGAAATACGACACCGTGACGCCGCCGGCGTTGGCGTAGAGGTCGGGGATGATCACGATGCCCTTGTTCCGCAGCACCTCGTCGGCGCCGGCGGTGATCGGGCCGTTGGCGGCCTCGATGATCAGCGGCGCGCGGATGCGCGCGGCGTTGGACAGGTTGATCACGCCTTCCAGCGCGGCGGGGATCAGGATGTCGCACTCGGCCTCGAGCAGCATGGCGCCGTCGGCCTCGAAGGTGCCGTGGGGGCAGCCCTGCACGCCGCCGTGCGCGGCGATCCACGCGCGCACCGCGTCCACCGGCAGGCCGGCCTCGTCCCACAATGCGCCGTCGCGCTCGACGATGGCGACGACCTTCGCGCCGTCCTCGGCCGACAGGAAGGCGGCGGCGTGGTAGCCGACGTTGCCGAGGCCCTGCACCACCACCCGCTTGCCGTCGAGGCTGCCCGAAAGGTTGGCGGCCTTCACGTCCTCGGGGTGGCGGAAGAACTCGCGCAGGGCGTATTGCACGCCGCGCCCGGTGGCCTCGACCCGTCCCTGGATGCCGCCGGCGTTCAGCGGCTTGCCGGTGACGCAGGCGCGCGCGTTGATGTCGGCGGTGTTCATCCGCGCATACTGGTCGGCGATCCACGCCATCTCGCGCTCGCCGGTGCCCATGTCGGGGGCGGGCACGTTCTGGGCGGGGTGGATCAGGTCGCGCTTGGCCAGCTCGAAGGCGAAGCGGCGGGTGATCTGTTCCATCTCGTGCTCGTCCCAGGCGCGCGGGTCGATGCACAGGCCCCCTTTCGAGCCGCCGAACGGCGCCTCGACCAGCGCGCATTTGTAGGTCATCAGCGCGGCCAGCGCCTCGACCTCGTCCTGGTTGACCGCCAGCGCGTAGCGGATGCCGCCCTTGACCGGCTCCATATGCTCGGAATGGACCGAGCGGTAGCCGGTGAAGGTTTCGATCTTGCCGCGCAGGCGCACCCCGAAGCGCACCGTGTAGGTGGCGTTGCAGACGCGGATCTTCTCTTCCAGCCCCGGCGACAGGTCCATCAGCGCGGCGGCGCGGTTGAACATCAGGTCGACGGAGTCGCGAAACGACGGCTCGGCCAGCAGAACCATGCCTTCCTCCCCATGACGGGGCGCCCGGACGCCCCCTGGCGTCACCCTAGGCCGGTTCGGTTGCGATTTCATCACCGGTTTTCGGGCCGGGTGATTCGCGCCGCCGCGGGCGGGGCCGGGGCCGGTATCGTTTCCCGGCACGCATCCATTGCCGCCGCCCGGGAAGGATCGTTGCGGCGGCGGGCCGCGATCACCGGGAAGAACCGCATTTGCCATATTTGCGCCGCAGGGTTGGGGCACAAGCATCGCGGGGGAATGTGTCCGTGATGACGGGGTGTGAGGGTATGAAGACGATGGACAAGGTTCTGCCCGTTCGGGTGTCCCACCCGCAACCGGCCGCCGGCCCGCTGCGCCGGTTCGCGCAAGCCGGCCCGCTGCGCCGGTTCGCGCAAGCCCACCCGCTGCGCCGGTTCGCGCAAGACGAGGACGGGGGCGTGATCGCGCTTGCGCTCTACATGTTCGTGCTGATGCTGATGCTTGGCGGCATGGCGGTGGACGTGATGCGCCACGAATCGTTGCGCACCCGGCTTCAGAACACCGCCGACCGCGCGGTGCTGGCCGCCGCGAGCCTCACCCAGAGCGAGGATCCGGTATCGGTGGTCGACGATTACTTCGCCAAGGCGGGGCTTTCGGAATACCTTGCCGACCGTTCGGCCGTCACCGTGTTCGGCTCGCGCACCGTCGACGCCACGGTAAGCGGCATCCAGAACAACCTGTTCATGGGCCTGCTCGGGATCGACACCCTGCCGGTGGCCACCTTCGCCGCCGCCGAAGAGGCAATCAGCGAGGTCGAGGTTTCGCTGGTGGTCGACGTCTCGAACTCGATGAACTCCAACAACCGCATCCAGAACCTGCGCGTGGCGGGCGAGAACTTCATCGACCTGCTGATCGGCGACAGCACCGACGGCGACATCTCGATCTCGCTGGTGCCGTATTCGGGGCAGGTCAACGTCGGCTCGGCGCTGCTGTCGCAATACAACGTCGCCGGCGACCACACTTATTCCAACTGCGCCGAGTTCGATGCGGCCGATTACTCGTCGCCGGCGCTGTCGACCACCCAGCCGCTGGCCCGCGCCCCGCACTTCGACCCGTGGTATTCGTCGAAAACCCCGTCGCTGCGCTTCTGCAGCACCGATTCCGCGCAGGAGATCCTGCCGCTGTCGAACAACGCGCCACAGCTCAAGTCGCGGATGCAGAACCTGACCGCCGACGGCAACACCTCGATCGACATCGCGGTGAAATGGGGCGCGGCGCTGCTCGATCCCGGCACGCGGCCGGTGATCGCCAGCCTCGCGACCGCCGGCGTCGTGCCGAGTGCGTTCAGCGACCGCCCGTTCGACTATGGCCAGACCCAGGTGCGCAAGGTGATGGTGGTCATGACCGACGGCGAGAACTGGGACGAGTTCACCGTCAACTCGCCCTACCGCAACGGCCTTTCGCCGATCTGGATCAACACTCAGGACAACCGCCCCTCGATCTGGCACGAATCCCGCGGCCAGTATTACATCGAGCACCTGAACGAATGGCGCGACTATCCGTGGGGCGCGTCGATCACCGGGCAAAGCTGCGGCTGGGTCTACAACTGGGGCTGGCAATGGGTGTGCTCGGGCGGCACCGTCAGCGCCGGCACCTCGCAACAGCAGACATGGCCGGAGGTGTGGAACCGCTTCACCCCCTACTGGGTCGCGGCCGAGCTTTACGGCAATGCGCTCGGCTCGTCGTCGTGGGAGCGCCAGCAGATCCGCAACCAGTGGCGCGCCAATTTCGTCTCGTCCACCGCGCCCTCGACCAAGAACACCCGGCTCGAGGCGATCTGCACCGCGCTCAAGAACGCCGACGACAACCTGCTGATCTTCGCCATCGGCTTCGAGGCGACGACGACGGGCCGCCAGACGATGCAGAACTGCGCCTCGTCGCCCGGGCATTACTACGATGCCGACGGGCTGGAACTGAACACCGTGTTCGGCGCCATCGCCCGCCAGATCAGTCAGTTGAGGCTGACCCAATGAGCCGCGGCGCCCGCCTGATCGGGCGCGCCGCCCGCCGCCTCGGACGTGCCGTCGGGCGCGTCCGCCACGGCGCCGGCGCGCTGCGCCGCGACGACGGCGCGGTGACGGTCGAGTTCGTGCTCTACTTTCCGCTGTTCCTGATCGTGTTCATGTCGGCATTCGAATCCGGCCTGCTGACCCTGCGCCAGGTGATGCTCGACCGCGGGGTCGACATCTCGGTGCGCAACCTGCGGCTGGGGCTGTGGGACAATCCCACGCCCGAGATGCTGCGCGACGCGATCTGCGAGAACGCGGCCATCATCGCCGATTGCGACAACGTCCTGCTGCTCGAACTGCTGCCGATCGACGCCAGCACCTGGGCGCTGCCCGCGCCCGGCGCGGTCTGCATCAACCGCGACGAAGAGGTGCAGCCGGTCACCGCCTTCGTGCCCGGCGGCTTCAACCAGCCGATGCTGGTGCGCGCCTGCGCGATCATGGACCCGATCTTTCCGTGGACCGGGATCGGGCAGGCGATGGCCGTCGATACCTCGGGCGGCTACGCCGTCACCGCCGCCTCGGCCTTTGTGAACGAGCCCTGATATGGTCATGTGCCCCTTCCCCGGCCGCCTCGGCCGCTTTCTTCGCGACGACGACCGCGGCACCGTCGGCGCCGAGTCGATCATCATGCTGCCGCTGCTGCTGTGGGCGTTCCTGGCGATGTTCGTCTACTGGGATGCGTTCCGCACCCAGAACGCCAGCGAAAAGGCCGCCTACGTCATCGGCGACATGATCTCGCGCGAGAGCAATCCGATCACCTCGGCCTACGTCGACGGCATGGGCGATCTGTTCGACTACCTCACCCAGGAACGCTTTCCGACCAGCGTGCGCATCTCGTCCATCGCGTGGGATGCCGTGACCGAGGATTACGCCGTGATCTGGTCCGACACGTCCGACGGCAGCCCGGTGCTGACCACCGATATCGTCGAGCAATGGGACGCGATCCTGCCGATCATCCCGGCCGGCGATACCGTGATCCTGGTTGAAACCGTGCTCGATTACGAGCCGGTGTTCGCGGTCGGGCTTTCCGCGCGCCAGTTGCGGCAGTTCATCTACACCCGCCCGCGCTTCGTGACCGCGATCGGCCACGCCGACGTGCCGGGCTCGGCCACCGGCATCCCGGGCGAGGTGCCGGTCGCGGGCTGACCCCCCGGCGATGTGCCCCCGCGCACAGCCCCCTTGCGGGCTGCGGCGTTGAGACGGGGCGCCGCGCGCACTACCTTCACGGCATCCGGGCACACACCGCCCGGCCCCAAGGAGGATGCGATGTCGCTGCGCCCCGTCACCTATTCCGCCCAGGCCGCCCCGACGATGGAGGGCGCCGGTGTGCGCCTGCACCGCGCCTTCGGCTTCCACGACCCCTCGCTGATGGATCCGTTCCTGCTGTTCGACGATTTCCGCAACGAGCGCCCCGAGGATTATCGCCGCGGCTTTCCGTGGCATCCCCACCGCGGGATCGAGACCATCACCTACGTTCTGGCCGGCACCGTCGAGCATGGCGACAGCCTTGGCAACGCCGGCCGGCTCGGCGCCGGCGACGTGCAATGGATGACCGCCGGGTCGGGCATCCTGCACCAGGAGATGCCGCAGGGCGACGCGACCGGGCGGATGCACGGCTTCCAGCTCTGGGCCAACCTGCCGTCGTCGCTCAAGATGACCGCGCCGCGCTACCAGGACGTGAAATCGGCTGACATCCCCGAGGTGATCGACGACGACGGCACCCGCGTGCGGGTGATCGTGGGCAGTTTCTGGGGCAGGACGGGCCCGGTGGACGGGATCGCCGCCGATCCGCAATACCTTGACATCTTCGTGCCCGCCGGGGTGCGCAAGAGCTTTCGCATCGACACCCGCCGGCGCGCCTTCGCCTATGTGTTCGAGGGGGCGGGGGCCTTCGCCGACGCCTCGGCGCCCGCCGGCGTGTTGCTGGAAAAAGAGGTCGCGGGCCGCGAGGTCAACCTTCGCGACCTGTCGGGCAACCGCACCGTGATCCGCTTCGGGGCGGGCGACGAGGTGAACGTGCAGGCCGGCCCCGAGGGCGTGCGCTTCCTGCTGGTCTCGGGCGCGCCGATCCAGGAGCCGGTCGCCTGGCACGGGCCGATCGTGATGAACACCCGCGCCGAATTGCAGCAGGCGATGGCCGACCTGCGCAACGGCACCTTCATCCGCCCGGCGCATTAGGCGCGGCGCGCGCGGAAAGGGTGAAAGAAGCTGGAACAATAGCGGAACAAACCCTTTCCACCGGCGGCCTGCCGGGCTAGGATCGGGCAATGATGCCGCCCGACGACCACGACCACGATCACGACCACGATGCCTTCGCCCGCGCCGATGCGGGCGCGCCGTCGCTGTCGGCGCGCGCCATGGCGGCGCAGCCGGCGCCCTACCTCGACGGGCTCAACCCCGGCCAGCGCGCCGGGGTCGAGGCGCTGGATGGTCCGGTGCTGATGCTCGCCGGCGCCGGCACCGGCAAGACCCGCGCGCTGACCGCGCGCATCGTGCACCTGCTGACCACCGGGCGCGCCCGCCCGAACGAAATCCTCGCCGTGACCTTCACCAACAAGGCCGCGCGCGAGATGAAGGGCCGGGTGGCCGACATGCTCGGCCACGGGATCGAGGGGATGCCGTGGCTGGGCACCTTCCACGCGATCTGCGTCAAGCTGCTGCGCCGCCACGCCGAACTGGCCGGCCTCAAGTCGAACTTCACCATCCTCGATACCGACGACCAGATCCGCCTGCTCAAGCAACTGATCGCGGCCGGGGATATCGACGAAAAGCGCTGGCCGGCGCGGCTGCTGGCAAGCCTCATCGACGGCTGGAAGAACCGCGCCTGGACGCCCGAGGCGGTGCCCGCGGCCGAGGCCGGCGCCTTCAACCACCGCGGCTCCGAGCTTTACGCCGCCTACCAGACCCGCCTGCGCGAGCTGAACGCCTGCGATTTCGGCGACCTGCTGCTGCACATGCTGACCATCTTCCGCGCGCACCCGGACGTGCTGGCGCAATGGCAGCAGCGCTTCCGCTACATCCTTGTCGACGAATACCAGGACACCAACACCGCGCAATACCTGTGGCTGCGGCTGCTGGCGCAGGGGCATCGCAACATCTGCTGCGTCGGCGACGACGACCAGTCGATCTACGGCTGGCGCGGCGCCGAGGTGGGCAACATCCTGCGCTTCGAGAAGGATTTTCCCGGCGCGGTGGTGGTCCGGCTGGAACAGAACTACCGCTCCACCCCGCATATCCTTGCCGCCGCCTCGGGGCTGATCGCGGCCAACGCCGGACGGCTGGGCAAGACCTTGTGGACCGAGGCCGAGGGCGGCGAGAAGCTGCGCCTGATCGGCCATTGGGACGGCGAGGAAGAGGCGCGCTGGATCGGCGAGGAGATCGAGGCGCTGGAACGCGGCACCCGCGGGCTCGATCCGGTCAGCCCCGACGGCATGGCGATCCTGGTGCGCGCCAGCCACCAGATGCGCGCCTTCGAGGACCGCTTCCTGACCATCGGGCTGCCCTACCGCGTGGTCGGCGGACCGCGCTTCTACGAACGGCTCGAGATCCGCGACGCGATGGCCTATTTCCGCCTGGCGGTCAGCCCCGACGACGACCTCGCGTTCGAGCGGATCGTGAACACGCCCAAGCGGGGGTTGGGCGACAAGGCCCAGCAGGCGCTGCGCCAGGGCGCGCGGGCGGCCGGTGTCAGCCTGCTGGACGGCGCGCGGCGCGCGCTTTCCGACGGGGTGCTGGGCGGGCGCGGGGCGGCCAACCTGCGCCTTCTGGTGGCCCAGATCGACCGCTGGCACGACGCCGTGCAGCGCGGGCAGGTCAGCCACATCGAACTGGCCGAAACCATCCTCGACGATTCCGGCTACACCGCGATGTGGCAGGCCGACAAGACGCCCGAGGCGCCGGGCCGGCTGGAAAACCTCAAGGAACTGGTCAAGGCGCTGGAGGAATTCGAGAACCTGCAAGGCTTTCTCGAACATGTCGCGCTGATCATGGACAACGGCACCGAGGATGCGGCGCCCAAGGTCACGATCATGACGCTGCACGCGGCCAAGGGGCTGGAATTTCCGGTGGTGTTCCTGCCGGGGTGGGAGGATGGCCTGTTCCCCTCGCAGCGCTCGATGGACGAGAGCGGGCTGAAGGGCCTGGAGGAGGAACGCCGGCTGGCCTATGTCGGGATCACGCGGGCCGAGCGGCTGTGCACGATCTCGTTCGCCGCCAACCGCCGCGTCTACGGGCAATGGCAATCGGCGCTGCCCTCGCGCTTCATCGACGAACTGCCCGAGGCCCATGTCGACGTGCTGACGCCGCCGGGCCTTTACGGCGGCCGCGCGGCGGCAGCGGCGGCCGGCGCCGGCGAGGCGCCAGGGCTGGAAGACCGCGCCGCGCGGGCCGACGTCTACAACTCGCCCGGCTGGCGGCGGATGCAGGCGCGCGGCGGCACCCGCCCGATGGCCCAGCCGCGCGAGGCCCGCCATGTGGTGATCGACCTCGACGCCGTCGCCGCCTTCGACGAGGGCGAGCGCGTGTTCCATGCCAAGTTCGGTTACGGCACCGTCGTCGGGATCGAGGGCGACAAGCTCGACGTCGATTTCGACAAGGCCGGCGCGAAGAAACTGGTCGCGCGCTTCGTGGTGCCGGCGGCGGCGGCCGACGATGTGCCGTTCTGAGGCCCGTTGATCACGCCCCCGTCAGCGGGCATCATCGCGGCGGATCGGACAGGGGGCGAACATGCGGGTGATGGCGATGGTGGCGGCCGCGGTGGTGCTTGGATCGTGCACGACGCCGGAATATCGCGCCGAGCGCGACATCTGCTCGGCCGAATGGCTCAAGCGCATTCCGCCGCTCTACGAGCGGCAGACGGTCAACCGCATCCGCTACGAACAGCGCCCCACCGGGGTGACCCATTGCACAACCACCGGCACCACCACCACCTGCGTGGACGAGATGCGCTCGGTCGCCATCCCCTATGTCTCGGTCGAGACGGTGGACGTGAACGCCGGCCGTCGCAAGACCCGGATCGACGCCTGCGCCGCGCAGGCCTGCCTCGCGCGCTACGGCAACACCACCTGCGAGGCGCCGGGGGCCTGACGGCGGAACCCGCCGTCGGGGCGCCGGCCGGATGGGCAATATTGCCCATCCTGCGCCAGCCTACGCGTTGCCGCGCCGCACGAACTGGCCCGCGCCCTCGGCCGCCCGCATCAGCGCGCGCGCCTTGTTGACGGTCTCTTGCCATTCCGCGTCGGGGTCGCTGTCGTGCACCACGCCGCCGCCGGCCTGGATGAACAGCGTCGCGTCCTTCACCACCCCGGTGCGCAGCGCGATGCAGAAATCCATGTCGCCGTCGGCCGAGAAATAGCCCACCCCACCGCCGTAGACGCCGCGCTTCTCGGGCTCCAGCTCGTCGATGATCTCCATCGCCCGCACCTTCGGCGCGCCCGACACGGTGCCCGCCGGCAGCCCCGCCAGCAGCGCCGACAGCGCGTCGTGGCCCGGCGCGATGGTGCCGACCACGTTCGAGACGATGTGCATGACGTGGGAATAGCGCTCGATCACGAATTCCTCGGTCGGGTGCACGCTGCCCACCGTCGCCACGCGCCCGACGTCGTTGCGGCCGAGGTCGAGCAGCATCAGATGCTCGGCCAGTTCCTTTTCGTCGGCCAGCAGGTCGGCCTCGTGGGCGCGATCCTCGTCGGGGGTGGCGCCGCGCGGGCGGGTGCCGGCGATCGGGCGGATGGTGACTTCGCCGGCGCGCAGGCGCACGAGGATCTCGGGGCTCGCGCCCACCACCTGGAAGCCGTCGAAGTCGAAGTAGAACATGAAGGGCGAGGGGTTGGTGCGCCGCAGCGAGCGGTAGAGCGCGAACGGCGGCAGCGGGAACGGTTGCGCCCAGCGCTGGCTTGGCACCACCTGGAAGATGTCGCCGGCGCGGATGTAGTCCTTGGCCTTCGCCACCGCGGCCTTGTAGCCCTCGCGGGTGAAGTTTGACACCGCCTCGCCCAGCTTTTCGCTGGTGCCGAGGTCGCGGCTGTCGCCGGCGATGGCGCGGTCGAGGTCGCGCAGCGCGTCCATCACCCGTTCGGCCGCCTGGGCATAGGCCGCGCGCGCGCTCAGCCCCGAGGCCACGAAGGCGGGGGCGACCACGATCACCTCGCCCTTCACCCCGTCCAGCGCCGCCACCACCGAGGGGCGCAGCAGCACCGCGTCGGGCAGGCCCAGCGGGTCGGGGTTGACGTGGGGCAGGTGCTCGACCAGCCGGATCATGTCGTAGCCGATATAGCCGTAAAGCCCCGCCGCGATGGCCGGAATGTCGGCCGGCATCTCGATCCGGGATTCGGCCACCAGCGCGCGCAGCGCATCGAGCGGGGCCTCTTGCTGGTTCTCCCACGCGGCGGGATCGTAGCGTGCCTGACGGTTGATCCGGGCCTGCGTGCCGTGGCACTGCCAGATCAGGTCGGGCTTCATGCCGACCACCGAATAGCGCCCGCGCACCTCGCCGCCGGTAACCGATTCGAGCAGGAACGCCTCGGCCCGCGCGCCGGCGAGCTTGAGCATCAGCGACACCGGCGTGTCGAGGTCGGCGGCCAGGCGGGCGTGCACGATCTGGTTCTTCCCGGCCTCCCAGCCGGCGGCGAAACTGTCGAAATCGGGCGAGAGGATCATGCTGCGCTCACATCCCGCCCGAGTGCTGTGCCCCGCCGCCGGTGGCGGTGCCGCCGATCTGGGCGTGAACCGCATTGATGGCGGCGGTGTTGAACGAGGCACCGGCCCGCGCCACGAGGCCGAGGCCGAAATAGCCCGCCACGTCCTGCGCCGTGCCCTGCGCCACCGCGTCGCGCAACTGCCCGGCCAGGGCGGCGACGTCGGGATCGTCGCGGTCGGGCGGGGCCACGGCATCGAGCCGCACCACCGCCACGCCGCCGCGCGCGGTGGTCACGGCGCGGGTTTCGCCCGGCTGCATCGCGAACACCGCGTCGGCCACCTCCTGGCCGACCCCCGCGACGAAGTTCTGCCGCGTGGTTTCGGTGACGACCTCGCCCTCGACCCCGAGTTCCTCGGGGCTCTGCCCGCCCTCGAGCCCGGTGACAAGGCCGCCCGCCTGTTCCAGCAGCCGGCGGCTGGTTTCGGCCGCGCTCCAGTGGAAGATCACCTGGCCGGTGACCTCTTCGAACGGCTGCAAGGTGGGCTCGCGGATGCCGTCGAGGCGCAGCGCGACGATGCCGCCGTCGGAAAGCTCGATCACCTCGGGAAAGTCGTCTTCCGTCACGCTTGACGCCGCGGCGCGGAAGGCGGGGTAGGCGGCGATGCCGCCGCTGACCGCGGGGTGAAAGTCGATGCTGCCCAGTTCGAGCGGGGTGTCGGCGGCAACCTCTTCCAGCGTCGCGCCGCCGGCCAGCATGTCGTCCACCTCCTGGCCCAGATCGGCGATCCGGCGGCGGGCCTGGTCCTGCCCGATCTCGGCCTCAAGCTCGGCGCGCACCTCGTCCAGCGGCACGATCTGCGCCGCCAGCACCCCGTTGACGCGGTAAAGCGCGGGCCCGAACGACGATGGCAGCGGGCCGACCACCGCCGGCGCCTCGGCGGCGAAGACGCCCTCGGCGGCCGCCCCCAGGTCGGCGCGGGTCACGTCGCCGATGTCGGTATCGGCCAGCTCCAGCCCGCGTTCGGCGACGATATCCTCGAAGCGCGCCTCGCCGGCGTCGATGCGGGCCATCGCCTCGGCGGCGGCGGCCTCGTCGGGGAACACCAGCCGCTCGACCAGCCGCCGCTCGGGCAGGTTGTATTGTTCGGCGCGGCTGTCATACAGCGCCTGCACCCGCGCCGGGTCGATCTCGATCTCGCCCAGCAGGGCGTCGGGCGTGGTCGAGACATAGGTGATCCGGCGCGCTTCGGGCAGGGTGTAGCTTTCGGGGTGGGCCTGGTAATAGGCGCGCAGTTCCTCCTGCGTGGGCGAGGGCAGCGGCGTGGCAAGATCGTCGGGGCCAAGCGTGACCAGCGTGAAGCTGCGCCGCTCGGCCAGATAGCCCAGGATCAGGTCGATCCACGCCGGCGGCGCCTCGATGCCGCCGAACACCGCCGCCTGATACAGCCGCCGCGCCGCGTCCTCGCGCAACCGGGTCTCGAAGCGGGTCTCGGTCAGGCCCGCGTTGCGCAGCCCGGCGCGGTAGGCTTCGCGGTCGAAGGCGCCGTCGAGGCCGCGAAAGGCGCCAAGCTGAAGCAGATCCTGCTGCACCCGCGCATCGCCCACCGACAGGCCGATCTCGTCGACCTCGTGGTCATAGGCGGCCTGCTCGACCAGCGCCTGGCGCACCTGCCGGTCGATCCCGAAGGCGAAGGCCTCGGCCATGGTCAGCGGCCGGCCGACCTGCCGGCTCAGCGTCTGGACCTGGTTCTGAAGCGCGTTGGCATAGTCGTTGACGCGGATCTCGCGGTCGCCCACCTTGCCGATGGTCGACATCGCGGTGCCGAAGCCGTCCACGCCGAACCCCGCCAGCCCCAGCACCAGCAGCCCGATCAGGGCCAGGCCCACGGTATGCTTGTGCCCCTTGCGCTTCTTCTCGGCCATGCTCGCCCCCTGCAATCGGTCCGAAACTACCTAGTCGCTCGGCCCGGCGCGGGCAAGCGTCAGCCGGCGAGCGCGCCCGCCGGCGGCGGCAACGTGGCGCGTGCGGCCCTTGCCGCTTCATCTTGGCAAAAATACTCCCGCCGGAGGCGCAGGTTTCCAGCCGCGCGCCGGCCCGCCCCAGAGCGGATCGCGTTCATCCGCATTCACGCGACCCGCTCCAACCTTCTGATTTCGCATGTCCGAGAAGCGCAAGACCGGTTCCCACTTTTGCGCGACATGCTCTAGTCGCGCCCACGGTAGGGCTCGACGTATTGCAGCGCCATGTCCCAGGGAAAGAAGATCCAGGTGTCCTGGCTGACCTCGGTGATGAAGGTGTCGACCTGCGGCCGCCCCGCCGGCTTGGCGTAGACGGTGGCGAAATGGGCCTTGGGATAAAGGCCGCGCACCAGTTCCAGCGTCTTGCCGGTGTCGACCAGATCGTCGACGATCAGCACCCCCTCGCCGTCGCCCATCACCGTGTCCTGCGGCGCCTTGATCAGGCGCGGCTCGGTCTGGTCCTGGTGGCTGTAGGACTTGACGCTGATCGTGTCGACCACGCGGATGTCCAGCTCGCGGCTGACCACCATCGCCGGCACCATGCCGCCGCGCGTCACCGCCACCACCGCCCGCCACGCGCCGTCGTCGGGCCCGTGCCCGTCCAGCCGCCACGCCAGCGCGCGGCTGTCGCGGTGGATCTGGTCCCACGAGATGTGAAAGCCCTTCTCGTGCGGCAGCCGGTCGGTCACTTCGCGTCCTCCGGCCCGTTGCCGTTGCCGTTGCCGGCCTGCCCGGCGGTGACGATGGCGATGTCGGGGGCGTCGATCGCCTTCATCCCCACGGTGTGATAGCCGGCATCGACATGCAGCACCTCGCCCGTCACCCCCGAGCCGAGGTCGGACAGCAGATACAGCGCCGAGCGCCCGACATCCTCGATCGTGACGTTGCGCCGCAGCGGCGAGTTCAGTTCGTTCCAGCGCATGATGTAGCGGAAATCCCCGATCGCCGAGGCCGCCAGCGTCTTGATCGGGCCGGCCGAGATCGCGTTGCAGCGGATCCCGTCCTTGCCCAGATCCTCGGCGATGTAGCGCACGCTGGCCTCGAGCGCGGCCTTGGCCACGCCCATCACGTTGTAATGCGGCATCACCTTCTCGGCGCCGTAATAGGTCAGCGTCAGCAGGCTGCCGCCCGGCCCCATCAGCTTTTCGGCGCGCTGGCACACGGCGGTGAAGGAATAGACCGAGATATCCATCGTCACGCGGAAATTCGCCGCCGAGGTGTCGATGTAGCGGCCGCGCAACTCGCCCTTGTCGGAAAAGCCGATGGCGTGGACGACGAAGTCGAGCCCGCCCCATTCCGCCTTCAGCCGCGCGAACAGCGCATCGAGCGAGGCCGGGTCGCCGGCGTCGCATTCCACCACCAGCCCGGCGCCAAGCCGGTCGGCCAGCGGGCGCACCCGCTTGAGGAACTGCTCGCCCTGGTAGGACAGCGCCAGTTCCGCCCCGGCCTCGGCACAGGCTTGCGCAATGCCCCAGGCGATGGACTTGTCGTTGGCAAGGCCCATGATCAGCCCGCGCTTGCCCTGCATCAGCCCTGTTGACATTGTTCGCCCCTGTGCCACCTGCGTGCTGTCGGATGGCTTTAGGCGATTGCGACAGGCGCATCAAGGCCGGCCACCCCGGCCCGAGCGGAGAGAACGAGACCATGAGCGACCGCAGCGGCATCTTCGCCGGCGACGACCCCTTCGCCATCGCCCGGGCCTGGCTGGCCGAGGCCGAACGGCTCGAACCCAACGATCCCAACGCCATCGCGCTGGCCACCGTTGACGCAAGCGGCATGCCCAACGTGCGGATGGTGCTGCTCAAGGAGATCGAGGCCGATGCCTTCGTCTTCTACACCAACTACACCAGCGCCAAGGCGTCCGAGATCGACGCCTCGGGCACCGCCGCCTTTGTGCTGCACTGGAAGTCGCTGCGCCGCCAGATCCGGGTGCGCGGGCATGTCTCGCGCGAGGACGGGACGCTGGCCGACGCCTATTTCGCCTCGCGCTCGCTGAAAAGCCGGCTTGGCGCCTGGGCCTCGCGGCAGTCGCAGCCGCTGTCGTCGCGCAGCCACCTGATGGCCGAGGTGGCGAAGGTCACCGCCACCCACGGCACGCGCCCGCCGCGGCCGCCGTTCTGGGGCGGCTACCGCATCGCCCCGGTCGAGATCGAGTTCTGGGCCGACGGCGCCTTCCGGCTGCACGACCGTTTCCGCTGGCGCCGCGATGGCCCCGCACAGCCGTGGCCGGACCCGGTGCGGCTGAACCCCTGAGGGCGGCCGTCCGCCGGCATGGCGGCGGCTATCGAACGATATGGCGTGGTGCCCTTGCATCCGCGGCGCGGTCGTTGCCAATCTGTCGCCGGGTTGGGGAACCCGCGCCCGCGGGCGGGGCCGAGGACATGACAAGGAATGATGGAAGACACTGAAAAGGCGCTGGAACACGTTGCCGGGCGGGTCAAATGGTTTGATCCGGCAAAGGGTTACGGCTTCGTCGTCGCCGACGACGGCGGCCCCGACATCTTGCTGCACGCCAACGTGCTGCGCAATTTCGGCCGCTCGTCGGTGGCCGACGGGGTCGAGATCGAGGTTTCGGTGCAGCACACCGAGCGCGGGGTGCAGGCGGTCGAGGTGCTTTCGATCGCGCCGCCGCCGCAGCCCGAGGGCGTGGCGCCGATCGCCGATCTCGAGGCGCTGTCGCCGGAGGAACTCGCGGCCCGCCCGCTGGAGCCCGCGCGGGTCAAGTGGTTCGACAAGGGCAAGGGATTCGGGTTTGCAAATGTCTACGGCCGCAGCGAGGATGTGTTCATCCACATCGAGGTGCTGCGCCGGTCGGGCTTCGCCGACCTGCAGCCCGGCGAGGCGGTGGCGCTGCGCATCATCGAGGGCCGCCGCGGCCGCATGGCGGTGGCCGTCGCGGCGTGGGAAGAGGGATTGCACGCAGAGGGCGCATGATGGGTTGGTTCAGGGGTGCGGCGGTTCTGTGGGCCCTGACGGCGGGCATGGCGGCGGCGCAATGCGCCCCCGACAGCGTCAGCATTCGCGGCGACTTCGGGGTTGCGCGTTTCTCGGTCGAGATCGCCGACACCGACGAGACGCGGGCGCGGGGGCTGATGTTTCGCGAGAAACTGCCGCGCTCGGCGGGCATGCTGTTCGTCTATGACGCCCCGCAGCGGGCCTCGTTCTGGATGCGCAACACGCTGATCCCGCTCGACATGCTGTTCGCGGACGAGACCGGCCGCATCACCCGCGTGCACGCCATGGCGGTGCCCGGCGACGAAACCCCGATCCCCGGCGGCGACGGCGTGCTGGCGGTGCTCGAGATCAACGGCGGGCTGGCGCGCCTGCTGGGGATCGAGGAAGGCGCCGAGATGCGCCACCCCGCCTTCCCGCAGGATCGCGCCGCGTGGCCCTGCGACGGCGAATGAAGCGCTTCCCCTTGCCGGCGCCAGCGTTTATGGCAGGGCCGTCGGGGCGTGGCGCAGCCTGGTAGCGCGTCGGTTTTGGGTACCGAAGGTCGTGGGTTCGAATCCCGCCGCCCCGACCACCCCCCGGGGGCCCGTGCCATTCGCAGATCCCGGTTGCGCGGGATCACGGCGTCTGGTTCCCTTGCGGAAAACGGAGGGGATCGTGGCCACGGGTTCGGGCGGTTTCGGGGATCGCGCCGGCGACATCGGCTTCACGCGGTTCCTGCGCAACCCGGCGGTGCGGCGGTGCCCCTCGACGCGATGGTGCCCCTCGACGCGATGACGGCGACGGCCGTCGCCCGGCCCCATCGTCATCCTGCGCGGCTGGACCGGGTTCCTGACCCTGCAACGCGGCGCAGCCCTCGGACGGGCGATGATCCAGAGGGGCGGTCTGGATGTGCGAATCCGATAGGCCAGCGGGCCGGGTGGGGCGGGCGCTTCCCGGCGTGGCGCCGGGCAGGACCGCAGAGCGGGTTCGTGCCGCGGTCGTGAGGCAGGAAAGCCGAATGCGATAGAGCATGTCGCGCAAAAGTGGGAACCGGTTTTGCGCTTCTCGGACATGCGAAATCAAAAGGTTGGAGTGGGGCGCGTGAATGCGGATGAACGCGGTCCGCTCTAGCCCTGGGCGGCGGGGCGCGGCGGGCTTGCGGCGGCGCGGGCGGCGTGAAACATTCGCCGGACCAAATCCTTTCCGGACCGCCGCCATGAACCTCACCGCGCCCGCCCGCAAGATGCCGCCGCCGCTGCGCCCGCAACCGCGCCCGGGCCGGTGGCGGCGGGTGCCGCCGGCGGTGTTCTCGGCGCTGCTGGGCTTCGTCGGGCTGGGGCTGGCGTGGCGGCGCGCCGCCGCGCCCTACCTGCTGCCCGAAGGCATCGGCGAGGTGTTGCTGGGTGTGGCCACGGCGCTGTTCGGCTTCGCGGTGCTGGCCTATGGCGCCAAGGTGGTGCGCCGCCCCGGCGTGCTGGCGGCCGAGGTCGAAACGCTGCCCGGCCGCGGCGGGCTGTCGGCGCTGTCGATCTCGCTGATGGCGGTGGCGGCGGCGCTGGTGCCCCATGCGCGCGGGCTTGCCGAGGCGCTGGTGTTCGTCTCGCTGGCGCTGCACCTGGGATTCGCGCTGCTGATCGTGCGCCGGATCGTCAACGCCGCGCCCGAGGGGCGGTCGGTCACGCCGATGTGGCACCTGCATTTCGTGGGCTTCATCGTCGCCGCGATCCCGGCGGCGGCGCTGGGGCTGCGGGGGCTGGCGTTGGCGATCCTGGCGATCACCGTGCCGGTGGCGGTGCTGATCTGGGCGGCGAGCGCGCGGCAGGTGCTGCGCCGCCCGCCGCCGCCGCCATTGCGCCCGCTGGTGGCGATCCACCTGTCGCCGGCCAGCCTGTTCGCCGTCGTCGCCGCCGACACCGGCCTGCCCGACCTGGCCTTCGCCTTCTCGGTGCTGTCGGTGGCGATGTTCCTGGTGCTGCTGCTGGCGGGGCCGTGGATGTGCAGGGGCGGCTTCACGCCGATGTGGGGCGCGCTGACGTTTCCGCTGGCCGCCTTCGCGGTGGCGATGATGGTGCAGGCAACCCCGCAGGTGCTGGTGACGATGATGGGCTTCGATGCGGTGGCGCCGTTCTGGCGGCTGTGCGGGGCCGGGGCGCTGGCGATGGCCTCGGTGTCGATCCCGTGGATCACCTTCCGGGTTCTGCGCGGCTGGGCCGACGGCTCGCTTGCCGCGAAGACCAACGCCGCGATCGCGTGATCCGCCCTTTCCAATCCGCCCGCCGCGTGGAATAGGGAAGCGCCAAACGAAACCATCCCTGGAGGCCCCCATGGAGATTCGCGAGGCGCTTACCTTCGACGACGTTCTGCTGGTGCCGGGGGCAAGCTCGGTGCTGCCCGCCACCGCCGACACCCGCACACGGGTGACGGCGCGCATCGCGCTGAACATTCCGCTGATCTCGTCGGCGATGGACACCGTGACCGAGGCGCGGATGGCGATCGCCATGGCGCAGGCCGGCGGGCTCGGGGTGATCCACCGCAACCTCGATGTCGCGGCGCAGGCCGACGAGGTGCGCAAGGTCAAGCGGTTCGAATCGGGGGTGGTCTACGCCCCGGTCACGCTCAGCCCCGACCAGACCCTGGCCGACGCCCGCGCGCTGGCCGAGCGCTACGACATCACCGGCTTTCCGGTGGTCGACGGGCAGGGCCGGGTGGTGGGCATCGTCACCAACCGCGACATGCGCTTCGCCTCGGACGACGCGACGCCGGTGCGGGTGATGATGACGGCCGACAACCTCGCGCTGCTGCGCGAGCCGGCCGACACCGCCGAGGCGCGGGCGCTGATGCGGGCGCGGCGGATCGAGAAGCTGCTGATCGTCGACGCGGCCGGCCGGCTGACCGGGCTGATGACGCTGAAGGATCTCGAGAAGGCGGTGCTGAACCCGACCGCGTGCAAGGACGACATGGGCCGGCTGCGGGTGGCGGCGGCGACCACGGTGGGCGACGCGGGGTTCGAACGCTCGGAGGCGCTGATCGACGCCGGCTGCGACCTGGTGGTGGTCGACACCGCGCACGGCCATTCCGAGGGGGTGGCGCGCGCGGTCGAGCGGATCAAGCGGCTGTCGAACGAGGTGCAGGTGGTGGCCGGCAATGTCGCGACGGCCGAGGCGACGCGGGCGCTGATCGGCGCCGGCGCGGATGCGGTCAAGGTCGGGATCGGGCCGGGCTCGATCTGCACCACGCGGGTGGTGGCCGGGGTGGGGGTGCCGCAACTGACCGCGATCCTCGATTGCGCGGGCGCGGCGGGCGCGGTGCCGGTGATCGCCGACGGCGGCATCCGCGCGTCGGGCGATTTCGCCAAGGCGATCGCGGCGGGGGCGTCGTGCGCGATGGTGGGCAGTGCCATCGCCGGCACCGACGAGGCGCCGGGCGAGGTGATCCTGTATCAGGGCCGCAGCTACAAGGGCTATCGCGGGATGGGCAGCCTGGGCGCGATGGCGCGCGGTTCGGCCGACCGCTATTTCCAGCAGGACGCGGCCAGCGACAAGCTGGTGCCCGAGGGGATCGAGGGGCAGGTGCCCTACAAGGGCACCGCGGCGGCGGTGCTGCACCAGTTGGTGGGCGGGTTGCGCGCGGCGATGGGCTATACCGGCTGCGCCACCATCGAAGAGATGCGCCGCGAATGCCGCTTCGTGCGGATCACCGGCGCCGGGCTGCGCGAAAGCCATGTCCACGACGTCCAGATCACCCGCGAAAGCCCGAACTACCGCGCCGGCTGAGGCATGACGCGCAAAACCGGGAACCGGTTTTGCGCTTCCCGAACATGCGAATGAACGCGGTCCATGCCAGGCTGTTGCCGGAGGGGCGCATGTGTCCGTTCTGGCGGGGGTGGCCGGGCGGGGCGGGGCGCGTT
>JGI25317J35169_1000764_pt1 | contig 23975 bp, 19 predicted proteins | sample AutmiccommunBRH5_FD_35169 | JGI IMG/M metagenome (IMG submission 35169) | reverse complement strand
GCCCGCTGCATGGCGTTGACGGCGCGGCCGAGCTGCGCGCGCGACACCGCGTATTCGTCCTCGTTGTCCGCAAGGGCCATCTGCCCGGCAAAATGGGCGATGCGGTTGGCCTGCCCGTTCTGGCCGCCGGCGATGAAGATCAGATGCGCGTAGTCGGACTGCTTGTCGATGATGAAGTGCATGGTGACNAACGACGCCGTGACCAGCAGCGCGATGGCGGCCAGCCCCAGGACGTAGCGATATCGTAGGCTTTTGACAGCCGCCAGCTCCGACATTTCCCGNCCCGTCCATGTCCCCGTTGATCATCCACTCGAACGCATCCTAGCGGCGGCATGTGACAGATATGTTTCGCGGAAATCGTCTAGCCAGGGTCCTTCACGCAGAATGCCAGATAGTTGACGGCAAGATCCTTGGCGTCCAGGCGCCAGGTATCGCTCAGGGGATTGAACACCATGCCCTCCAGGTCGGCGAGCCGCACGCCATGGGCCGCCAGCCCNTCCGCCAGTTCCGACGGGCGCACGAACTTGCGCCAGTCATGGGTGCCCACGGGCAGCCAGCGCAGGATGTATTCAGCCCCGATCTTGGCCAAGGCCAGGGACTTGAGCGTGCGGTTCAGGGTCGTCACGATCATGCAGCCGCCCGGCCGNACCAGCCCGGCCGAAGCGGCCAGGAAGGCNTCCAGATCGGCGACATGTTCGACGACCTCCATGTTCAGGACCACGTCGTAGGTCTGCCCCAGGCTGGCCAGGTCTTCGGGCAGGACGTGNCGGTAATCGACATTCAGGCCCATCTGNTCGGCATGCAGTTTCGCCACCGCNACGTTCCTTTCGCCGGCGTCGATGCCCGTCACCTTGGCGCCCAGCCGGGTCATGGGCTCGGCCAGCAGGCCGCCGCCGCAACCGATGTCGAGCAGCGTGAGGCCCGACAGCGGCTCCGGCTTGCCCGCGTCCAGGCCGAAATGCGCCGCCACCCGGTCACGGATATAGGCGATGCGCACCGGGTTGATGCGGTGCAGCGGGCGGAACTTGCCCTTGGCGTCCCACCACTCGTCGGCGATGGCCTGAAAGCGGGCGACCTCACCGTCATCGGCGGTGGTCGGTCGGGACGATGTCTTCGGGGCGGTCTGGGTGGTCATGGGGTGCCTTTGCGTTGTTGGCGGCGCGGGCACCTTGCCCGCGACGCCGATTAAGAGTAAGAAGGCGCCGCCCGACAGACAAGGGCAAGTAATTCCGACGGAAATTTCCGGTTTTCGGGCATCTTTCAGCAATCGGGAGAGACACCGGTTCCATGGCGTTGATCGTGCAGAAATTCGGCGGCACTTCGGTGGCTGACGTCGACCGCATCAAGGCGGTGGCGCAGCGCGTCAAATCCGAGGTCGATGCGGGCCACCAGATCGCCGTGGTGGTGTCGGCCATGGCCGGGGTGACCAATCAGCTCGTCGGGTATGTGGACGACATCTCCAAACTCTACGATGCCCGGGAATACGACGCCGTGGTCGCCTCCGGCGAACAGGTGACGTCGGGCCTTCTCGCCCTGGCGTTGCAGGATATCGGCGTTTCCGCACGGTCCTGGCAGGGCTGGCAGATTCCGATCCATACCAACGATGTCCATGCCAAGGCGCGCATCACCAGCATCGACACGGACAAGATTCTGGCGCGTCTGCAGGAGGGCGAGGTCGTGGTCGTCCCCGGGTTCCAGGGCGTGGCCCCGGACGGCCGCATCACCACTTTGGGCCGCGGCGGCTCGGACACCTCGGCGGTGGCGCTCGCGGCGGCGCTCAAGGCGCACCGCTGCGACATCTACACGGACGTCGACGGGGTCTATACCTGCGATCCCCGGATCGTCACCAAGGCCCGCAAGCTGAGCAAGATCACTTACGAGGAAATGCTGGAGATGGCCTCCCAGGGTGCGAAGGTCCTGCAGACCCGCGCCGTGGAAATGGCCATGAACCACGGGGTGCGCACGGAGGTCCGCTCAAGCTTCTCCGCCGAGCGCGGCACCCTGGTTGTGAACGAGGAAGAAATCGTGGAAAAGCAAGTCGTCAGCGGTATCGCCTATTCCCGGGACGAGGCCAAGATCACCCTGGTCCGCGTCGCCGACCGGCCCGGNGTGGCGGCCAGCATCTTCGGCCCGCTCGCGGAGGCCAGCGTCAACGTCGACATGATCGTGCAGAACGTGTCCGCCGACGGCAAGGCCACGGANATGACCTTCACGGTGACCAAGGCCGACCTGGAACGCACCAAGTCGATCATCCAGTCGAAAAAGGACGAAATCGGCTACGAGGACCTGATCGCCAAGGACGGCGTGGTGAAAATTTCCATTATCGGCGTCGGCATGCGATCGCATGCGGGTGTCGCCCAGACCATGTTCCGCACCCTGGCCGACAAGGGCATTAACATCCAGGTGATCTCGACCTCTGAAATCAAGGTCAGCGTGCTGATCGCCGAGGAATATACCGANCTGGCGGTGCGCGCCCTGCATACGGCCTACGGGCTGGACGCNGCTTAAGGACGCGCCCGTTTCGGGGTATGCAAAAACCCCGGCGGTGAATTTTCCGGCGGCAGTGTGGTCGCCTTCACGACTGTTTGATCCTATATGATAGCGATGCCGGGGGGGAACGGACCCGGGCAGGCCGCGCATGCAGATCAGGGCAGGGGTCCTTTATCCAGTGAACGACAAGTCCAACCCGCAAAACCCGGCTGCCAAGTCAGGGGGACAGGCGCCGAAGAAGGCGCCCATCGTCGGCCGCCGGCGCACCGACGTCTCACCCGTGCCCCGGCGCATGCTGGGCCGCGTGCGCGCGGTCATGGCGGCGGCGGCGACGGCGCAGGAACGGCTGGACCAGATCGTCAAGATCATCGCCCTCGAAATGGTCGCCGAAGTCTGTTCCATCTATCTCCGGCGTGCCGGCGACGTGCTGGAACTGTTCGCGACGCAGGGCCTGCGCAAGGACGCCGTGCACAAGACGCGGCTCCGCGTCGGGGAGGGCCTGGTCGGCGAGATCGCCGCCCATGCGCTGCCCTATGCCCTTGAGGATGCGCAGTCGCACCCCAGCTTCGCCTATCGTCCGGAAACCGGCGAAGAGATGTTCCATTCCCTGATGGGCGTGCCGGTCCTGCGCGGCGGCCGCGTCACCGGCGTTCTGGTGGTGCAGAACCGCACGCGCCGTGCCTATGAGGACGAAGAGGTCGAAACCCTTCAGACCGTCGCCATGGTGCTGGCCGAACTGGTCGCCGGCGGCGATCTGGTGTCGGCGGACGAACTGCTGCCGGTCGACGGCATTGCGCTGAAGACGCTGCGCATCGAGGGGCTGAAGCTCAACGGCGGCATCGGCATCGGCGTCGCCGTTCTGCACCGCCCGCACCTGTTTATCGAGCGGATCGTCGCGGACGATCCGGCGGCGGAACGCGAACACCTGCACAAGGCGTTCAAGGCCATGCATGGTGCTCTCGACGACATGCTGGCCTCCGACGACATGGCCAAGGGCGGCGAACACCGCGACATTCTGGAAACCTACCGTCTGATCGCCCAGGACGCGGGCTGGCTGTCGCGCATCGAGGACGCCATCGATTCCGGTCTGTCGGCCGAAGCCGCCGTGCAGCGTGTGCAGAACGACCTGCGCGCGCGCATGGCCGGGATCGACGATCCCTATCTTCGCGAACGGGCCCACGACCTGGACGATCTGGGTTACCGCCTGACCCANCACCTGATGGGGTCGGAGCCGGGGCCCCGGGAAATGCCCGACAACGCCATCCTGATCGCCCGCAACATGGGCCCGGCGCAGTTGTTGGACTACGACAGCCAGAAACTGCGCGGCCTGGTCCTGGCCGAAGGTTCGCCCAACGCCCATGTCGCCATCGTCGCCCGGGCGCTCGACCTGCCTGTGGTCGGACGGCTCGACACCATTCTCGACCGGGTCGAAGAGGGCGATCCCCTGATCGTCGACGGCGACCANGGCCAGGTCTATCTGCGTCCCGGCGACGACATCCGCATCACCTTCGAGGACAGCCTGCGGCTGCGCGCCGAACAGCGCGCCCAGTACGCGGAACTAAAGGANATGCCGGCGGTGACCCGGGACGGAATCGCGGTCAACCTGCTGCTCAATGCCGGGTTGCGCGTGGACCTGATGCATCTGGACCACACGGGGGCCGTCGGCATCGGCCTGTTCCGCACGGAAATCCCCTTCATGGTGGAATCGGAAACCCCGACCGTCGACCGCCAGCAGGAAATCTACGCCACGGTTTACGAGCGTGCGGGCGACCGTCCGGTGACCTTCCGCACCCTGGATGCGGGCGGCGANAAGGTNCTGCCCTATTGGGACGCCGAGGAATCCGAGGAAAACCCCGCCATGGGCTGGCGTGCGATCCGGGTATCGCTCGACCGTCCGGCGCTGATGCGCGACCAGTTGCGTTCGCTGATCCGCGCGGCGGCGGGCAAGACGCTGCGCGTGATGTTCCCCATGGTCACGGAAGTCGCCGAATTCGACATGGCGAAAAAGCTGCTGGATGCCGAACTGNCCCGCGCGCGGCGGCGCAGCCAACTGATGCCGTCCACCGTGCGGGCCGGGGTGATGCTCGAGGTGCCGGGCCTGATCTTCCAGATGCAGGCCCTGACCGAGCGGGTCGATTTCATTTCCGTCGGTTCAAACGACATGCTGCAGTTTCTGTTCGCCGCCGACCGCGGCAACCCCNTGGTCGCGTCCCGNTACGACGATCTGGCGCCCGCCGCCATCAATTTCCTGAGCCAGATCGCGCGACAATGCCGGGAAACCCAGACCGAGCTCAGCCTGTGCGGCGAAATGGCCGGCGATCCGTTGGCCGCCATGACGCTGATCGGCCTGGGATACCGAAATCTGTCCATGTCGGCGCCGTCGATCGGCCCGGTCAAGGCCATGGTCCGGTCGCTCGATGTGGGGGCCTTGGAAAGCTATCTTTCCGGGTTATCGCAGTCGCCGGCCCATTCGCTTCGGGAGAAATTGAGGGCCTTTGCCGCCGATCATGGTGTAATGGTTTAAAGCAACCGGTTTTGTTCTTGAATCTACATGACTTTTTGTGGGACTATTAANGCTGCGGAAAAGACGAGACGATTCGCCTTTTAATTCGGCCGCTGCGTGACCCCGGGGGGCGTCATCGCCGCGGCCATCCAGCCGCCGGGCTCCGGTTTCGGGTCGCCCGGGCGGTGGGATTCCAGGGGGCGGACGTTGGGGCAAAGGGATGACCTACGCGTGAACCACGATCCCATTTCACGGGTGACGCCGGGGGGCGCCGCCACTGATCGCCGTACGGGCGTCGGGGGGCTGTTGCGGGCCTCGCGGCTGCGTTGCGGCGAAGACCTGGACGTCATCGCCCAGGTCCTGCGCATTCGCCGCCGTCATTTGCAGGCCATCGAGGACGGCAATTTCGACCAGCTTCCGGGTACGACCTACGCTGTCGGTTTCATCCGTACCTATGCGGATTACCTGGGCCTGGACTCGGACGAAGTGGTGCGCCGCTTCAAGGGCGAACAGACTCTGCAGCCGGGCAAGACGCCCAAGGCCGATCTGGTGTTCCCGTCGCCGATGTCCGAGACGGGCATCCCGCGGGGTGCTGTTGTGTTTCTTGGCGTGGTGATCGGCGTCATNGCCTACGGCGGCTGGTACAGCTCGACCGTCGACAACGATTTCTTCAAGCAATGGATCGAACCCGTGCCCGCGCGCCTCGCGGCCCTGCTGCCGGGCGGCGCCGAGAACCGGGGGCCGGACCGCAGCCAGGCCGTCGCCGCCGACAAGCCCGCGCCAGTATCCTCCGCGCCGGAACCGGCGGCCGTGGNCGAAGCCGCCACGGAGCCGACCGCGGCGACAGGCGTGGGCAGNGATGCCCTAGCCTCCGGTACCCAGGCCTTCGATACCCAGGCCTCCGATCAGCCGGCCGTTGCGGCCGAAACGGCATCGGCCGCTGGTCCTGAGAGCCCGACGGAACAGGCGCAACCGGAATTGGCGCAACCGGAATTGGCGCAGCCGGCGCCGGCTGCCGAACCCGCCGTCACCGCCGCGCCGACCAGCGAACCCGCCGCCGTGTCCCCGCCGCCGGAATCCGTACCTGCCGCCGCGCCGGTGAGGGANACGGAAACCGTGCATGCGCCCGAATCCATTGCCCAGCCCGTGGAAACCGCCGAACTGCCCGCGCCCTCGACGTCGGCCGCATCGGGCATGCCGGTCCCGGCCGCCGAGGCCTCGGAAACCACATCCACGCCGGCGGTGACGGAAGTCGCCAGCACGCCGGCCGAGACCGCCGAAGCCCGCATCGTCCTGACGGCAATCAGCGACAGTTGGGTCGAAGTCCGCGAGCAAGGCACGGATGCCTGGATCTGGGGCAAACTGCTGCGTACCGGTGAATCCTACGCCGTGCCCGACCGCCCTGATCTGAAGCTGAAGACCGGCAACGCCGGCGGCCTGACCATCACCGTCGACGGTGACAGNGCCCCTGCGGTCGGCGCCAGCGGCGAGGTCGTGCGCAACGTGCTGCTCGACCCCGAGCGTCTGAAGGCCGGCACCGCCGTTTTCCGCTGATCCCCGGTATTTACCCCGCCCCTGACAGTTACCGCGGTTCCGTCGTCTGCGGAGGGGGGGCTATGGCGGCAGGCGCCAGAGCGGCCTGTTCCGCGCGGCGCAGGTGCACGACAATCCGCCAAGTGTGATAGGCGCTGCGGTAAAGCCAGCGCGCGCTGTCCAGACGATCCAGGATATCCGGTTCCCCGCCTGTCTCCATGCGTGCCGCCGTGCGGTCCCGATAGATATGGTACTGGCGATGAAGCAGAGCGGTCAGGCGTTCGAGCCGCCCCTCGATCAGGCCCAGATTCTCAAGGCCGGACACCCCGTGAACGACGTTGCGCAACACGCCGGACAGGCGCCGCAGACGGGCGTCGCTGCGCAGCGTCCGCATCCGCTCTTCCTGCCGGCAGCGGTGGTGGAGCCGCATGATGTGGTCGAGAACATGGACGGTTGCCGTCCGCCGGTCGCGCAGGGCCTTGTCATGAGCGTCCACATGGATGCGGTCGATGAACTGATGGACCGGCTCCAGGGCCTCGGTCACCCGGTCCAGGCCGCTGGGAGGGATGCCTTCGAGGGATTTCGGATTGAGCCCCGTCGCCAGGACATTGAACAGGCGCGACGCGATCTGGCGCAATGCCGTCGCGGCCCCGTCAGTAGCCGCCCGCCGGTCGGCCAGCAGCCGGTCGTCCAGGGCCTCTATCAGCGGCGGGCCCGCCGCCGGGATCATTATTGCGATCAGTTTGGCAAAGCGTCCGGCGAAAGGCAGAACCAGGATGACGCCGAGGATGTTGAACGACGAATGAAAGGCGACCAGCGCGATCTGTGCGGTGCCGGCACCGCCCGCCGCAAGCAGGGGAGAGGCCAGGGCGAACCATGGGGTCAACAGAGCGAACGCCATGACGCCGGTCATCAGGTTGTAGATTACATGCGCGAACCCGGTCTGGCGCATCGCGGTCGACCCGCCCACGGTTGCCAGGGCGGCGGTCACCGTCGTGCCGACGTCCATGCCGATGACCATCGCCGCGGCTTGGGGGAACGATATGGCGCCGGTGCCGAGCGCGACCATGGCGGTCGCCACGCCGGCGCTTGATGACTGAATGACCAGGGTGATGCCGATGCCGATGCCGACCAACTGCAGTCGGCCCCAGACCGTATCCGGGGGGAACGTGTCGGGGGTCACCTTGTCCTCGAACGTCGCGATGCCGTGTTGCAGGGCGTCGAGTCCGATGAACAGCAACGAAAAGCCGGCCAGGGCCATGCCCAGATGGCGGACCCGACCGGAACCGAACAGGCGCATNAGAACGCCGGCCAGAATTAACGGCAGAACCAGGGTGTTCAGCTTCAGTTTGAAGCCGACGATGGCGACCAGCCAGCCGGTGACCGTGGTGCCGACGTTGGCGCCGAAGATGACGCCCAGGGCCTGGGGAAAGGTCAGCAGCCCGGCGCCCACGAAGCTGACGGCGGTGACGGTGGTGGCGCTGGACGATTGAATGATCGCCGTCGTGACCGCACCCGCGACCGCGCCCGACGCCGGGCTGGTGGTCATACCCGCGAGAATCCGCCGCAAGGCGTTGCCGGCCAGCCCGCGCAGCCCGTCGGTCAGAACCAGCATGCCTAAAAGGAAAAGACCGATGCCCCCGGCGGCGATCAGGATATTCTGTATCATCGTTATGAAGCATATCCCAACGCGGTTCGGATTGTGATTGATCTATGGCAGACCGTGGTAATATGACGACCGCGATGTTGACCGCGGGCCGGGCGTCGGGCAAAACATGCCCCACGGGCTGTGCCGGCGCGGTTTCTCGCTTGCGCGCCGTCGCGGTCGGGCCCATGTAGGTTGCCGTTGAGCGTTTAAAGGATCCACTTTCATGTCTCAGGAAGCCACGCTTCCCGCCGACCGCGCGTTCGCCTTTGGTCCCAAGGCGCGCCGGGTCAGCGTGCCCGTCCAGATCGGCAAGGTCGCCATGGGCGGCCTCAACCCCATCGTCGTGCAGTCCATGACCAACACGGACACCGCCGACATCGACGGCACGGTCGAACAGGTCCATGCCCTGGCCCAGGCGGGATCGGAAATTGTCCGCGTCACCGTCGATACGGAACGCGCCGCCGCGGCCATCCCGTACATCAAGGAAAAGCTGCTGGCGCGGGGTGTCGACACGCCGATCGTCGGCGACTTCCACTACATCGGCCACAAGCTGCTGGATAGCCATCCGGCCTGCGCCGAGGCCCTGGACAAGTACCGCATCAACCCCGGCAACGTGGGTTTCAAGGAAAAGCGCGACACCCAGTTCTCCAAGATGGTCGAAAAGGCCATCGAATACGGCAAGCCCGTGCGCATCGGCGTCAACTGGGGATCGCTCGACCAGGACCTGGTGGTCCGCCTGATGGACGAGAACGCCAAGTCGGCCAATCCCATGACGGCCGCGGAAGTGACGCAGGAAGCCCTGGTCCAGTCGGCGATTTCCAACGCGCTCAGGGCCGAGGATTTGGGCCTGGCGCGCGACCGCATCGTGCTCAGCTGCAAGGTCTCCGAGGTTCAGAGCCTGATCAAGGTCTACCGCGAACTGGCCAACCGGGGCGATTGGGCCCTGCATTTGGGCCTGACCGAGGCGGGCATGGGATCGAAGGGCATCGTCGCCTCGACCGCCGCCATGGCCGTGCTGCTGCAGGAAGGNATCGGCGACACCATCCGCGTGTCCCTGACGCCGTCGCCCGGCGGCGACCGNACCAAGGAAGTCATCGTCGCCCAGGAAATGCTGCAGACCATGGGCCTGCGCGCCTTCACGCCCCTGGTCACGGCCTGCCCCGGCTGCGGGCGCACGACCTCGACCTTCTTCCAGGAACTGGCCGACACCGTGCAGGGCTACGTGCGCGGCATGATGCCGACCTGGCGCGAACAGTACGACGGGGCGGAAAACCTGTCGCTCGCCGTCATGGGCTGCATCGTCAACGGCCCCGGCGAAAGCAAGCACGCCGACATCGGCATATCGCTCCCCGGCACCGGCGAGGCGCCGACGGCGCCCGTGTTCGTCGATGGGGAAAAGGTCGCGACCTTGCGCGGTGCGGCCATTGCCGAGGACTTCAAGAAAATCGTCGACGACTATGTCGCCCGCAAATACCCGCGTAAGACCGGCAAAGCCACATCCGGCGCCGACGCGGCGGAATAGCGGGACCGGCGGCGATGGCAGACCTGCAACCCGTTCGCGGGACCCACGACATCCTGGCCGACGAGTTCCGCCTGCACCGCCATATCTGTGACCTGGCGGCGGCCCTGGCCGCGCGCCACGGATTCCAGGAAATGACCCCGCCGATCTTCGAGTTCACGGAAGTGTTCTCGCGGACCCTCGGCGAAACGTCCGACGTGGTGACGAAGGAGATGTACACCTTCGACGACCGGGGCGGCGATTCCATCACCCTCCGGCCCGAATTCACGGCCGGCATCGCGCGCGCCTTCATGTCGAACGGCNTGGCCCAGGAAGCGCCGCTGAAGTTCTTCGCCCGCGGTCCCGTGTTCCGCCACGAACGCCCGCAAAAGGGCCGGCTGCGCCAGTTCCACCAGATCGACGTGGAAATTCTGGGCGTGCCGGGGGCGCAGGCGGATATCGAGGTCATCGCCCTGGCCGCNCATATCCTGGACGACCTGGGCGTGGCCAAGGACGTGCGGCTCGAGCTCAATACCCTGGGCGATCCGGACAGCCGGCAGGCCTACCGGGGCGTGCTGCTCGACTACCTGGCCAAATACCGCAACGACCTGTCCGAGGACAGCCGCACGCGGATGGACAAGAATCCGCTGCGCATCTTCGACAGCAAGGACACGGGCGACCAGGAAATCATGTCCTCGGCGCCGCTGCTGCAGGACCATCTGAACGACGCCTCGCGCAAATTCTTCGACGACGTGCTGGCCGGGCTCGACGCCCTGGGCGTCGCATACGAGGTCCAGCCCCGTCTGGTCCGCGGCCTCGATTACTATTCCCACACCGCCTTCGAATTCGTCACCGGCACCCTGGGTGCCCAGGGCACGGTTTTGGCCGGCGGGCGTTATGACGGCCTGATGGAACAGATGGGCGGGCGGGCGACGCCGGGCATCGGCTGGGCCGCCGGGGTCGAACGCCTGGCCATGATGATCGGCGAGGCACCGGCGGGCGAGCGCCCCATCGTGGTCATCCCGCTGGGCGACGATGCCCTTGCCCCGGCCATGAAGGCGGCTCTTGACCTGCGCCGGTCCGGCCATACGGTCGACATGGGCTATTCCGGTAACCTGAAGAAACGCCTGGCACGGGCCGACAAGGCCAACGCCAAGGCGGTGCTGATCCTGGGGTCCGACGAACTGGCGCGGGGGGCGGCGACCCTGCGCAACATGGAAACCGGCACCCAGGCCGAAGTCAAACTGTCCGATATCGTTGAAACCCTGAAGCTTCACTTCTAGCGAGGCCGCCCCATGCCCGAAGACCGCGCGCATTCCGCCCGGCCCTTCGTGGCCGGGGTCAATCACCGGACCAGTTCCCTCGGCCTGCGTGACCAGATGTTCATTGAGGACGACGCCGTGCCCGGCGTGCTCGCCCGTCTGCGCGACGCCGGCGTGGCCGAGGCGGTGCTGCTGTCGACCTGCGACCGGGTCGAGGTCGTGGGTGCGGACCCCGATCCGGCGGCGGCGGCGGACAGGGCGCTGGGCGTGCTGGCGGCGGAAACCCAGGTGCCGCTTGCCGACCTCAAGGCCCAGGCCAACATCGCCGTCGACGAGGCGGCGGTCCTGCATCTGTTCAATATCGCGGCGTCCCTGGCCAGTCTGGTGATCGGCGAGCCCCAGGTTCTGGGNCAGGTCAAGGCGGCCCATCGCCAGGCCAAGGAGGCGGGTCTGCCTGCCGGCGTGCTCGAAGCCCTGTTGCAGGCGGCTTACGGTGCCGCCAAGCGGGTGCGCACGGAAACCGGCGTCGGCGAAGGGCCGGTATCCATCGCCGCCGTGGCGACCATGCTGGTTCAGGATCTGCACGGCGATCTGGCGGACGTGTCGGCGCTGTTGATCGGGGCCGGCGACATGGGCGAGATGGTGGCCGAGGACATGATCGGCGAAGGCCTGACCAACCTGACCGTGATCCACCCCCGCGAACGCCGGGCCAGGCGCACGGCACGGGTGCTGAACTGTAACTTCGATCAATTCGAAAACCTGGCCGATCTGGTGCCCAAGACGGACGTCCTCATCGCGGCCTTGGGCGGCGGCGGGCGGATCGTCGAGAAAAGCCTGGTGGCGGCGGCGCTCAAGGCGCGGCGGCGGCGGCCCATCCTGGTCGTCGATACGGCGGTGCCGGGCGACGTGGATCCGGCGGTCCATGATTTGGACGACGCCTATGTCTANGACTTCGGCGATCTGGAACGCATCGCCATGGAAGGGCTGGTCGGCCGCGGCGCCGAGGCCCAGGCNGCNCAGCGCATCGTCGACGAGGAAGTGCGGGCGTTCCTCAACGGCCGGCGGGAACGGGACGCGGGGCCCCTGGTCGCGGGCCTGCGCCGGTATTTCGAGGACCAGCGCGACCAGGCCCTTTTGGAAGCCGGCGGCGACGCCGAAAAGGCGACCCATCTGCTGGTCGGACGCCTGCTGCACGGGCCGTCGACGCGGTTGCGCCGGGCGGCGGCCGAGGCCGACCTGGACCTGGCGGCGGCGGAACGCCTGATCGCCCATCTGTTTCAGCCCGATCCCCCCGATGCCGACGGCGGCACGGGCGGCGGCGGCAAGGAGAACGGTTAAGTGAGCCTGAACGAGAGCCTGGACCGGGTGCTGACCCGCTACAAGGAATTGGAAGCCCTGATGTCCGAGGGCGGCGCCGGCGGCGACAAGATCGCCAAGCTGGGCAAGGAGTATTCCGACCTGGGCCCGGTGGTCGCGGCGGTCAAGGCCTACCGCAAGGCCCAGGCCGACGCCCAGGGCATGGCCGACCTGCTGGCCGATCCCACGACCGACCGCGACATGCGCGCACTGGCCGAGGAGGAATTCCAGGACTTGAAGGAAACCCTGCCGGCCCTGGAACGTCAGGTGCAGTTGCTGCTGCTGCCCAAGGACGAGGCCGACGAAAAGAACGCGATCCTCGAAGTGCGCGCCGGCACCGGCGGCGACGAGGCGGCATTGTTCGCCGCCGATCTGTTCCGCATGTACCAGCGTTACGCGGAAACCCACGGCTGGCGGTTCGAGGTCATGAGCGTCAACGAAACGGGCATCGGCGGTTACAAGGAAGCCATCGCCACGATTTCGGGCACGGACGTGTTCGCGCGCCTCAAGTTCGAATCCGGCGTGCACCGGGTACAGCGGATTCCGGTTACGGAATCGGGCGGGCGGATCCATACCTCGGCGGCGACCGTCGCGGTCATGCCCGAGGCCGAGGAAGTCGACATCGACATCGCCGATAAGGAATTGCGCATCGACGTGTTCCGCGCGTCCGGGCCGGGCGGCCAGTCGGTCAACACCACCGATTCCGCCGTGCGCATCACCCACCTGCCGACCGGCCTTGTGGTCATCCAGCAGGACGAGAAATCCCAGCACAAGAACCGGGCCAAGGCCATGAAGGTGCTGCGCGCGCGGCTGTACGAACGCGAACGCCAGATCCGCGACGACGCCCGCGCCGCCCAGCGCAAGGGTCAGGTCGGGTCCGGCGACCGGTCGGAGCGTATCCGCACCTATAACTTCCCCCAGGGCCGGGTCACCGACCACCGCATCAACCTGACCCTGCACAAGCTGGACCGGGTGATGGAAGGTGACCTGGACGACCTGATGGACGCCTTGATCAGCGAAGACCAGGCGAGCCGTCTGGCCGAGATCGCGTGACGCTGACCAGGAGCCGCTTTGCCCCGGGCACCCTGGGCCATGCCGTGGACCAGGCGGCGGCCGATCTGGCGGCGGCGGGCATCGACACGGCCCGCCTCGACGCCCGCCTGCTGACCGCCCATGTCCTGGGCCGGGACGCATCCTTCGTGTTGACCCATCCGGAAACGGAACTGAGCGACGAACAGCGCGGCGCGGCCCAGCGCCTGATCGCCCGCCGCGCCGCGCACGAGCCCGTGTCGCGCATTCTGGGGGAGCGGGAATTCTGGTCCCTGACCTTTCGGGTGACCGGGGCGACTCTGACGCCGCGCCCGGAAACGGAAACCCTGGTTGAAGATGCCCTTGCCCGAATTCGCGCCATGGGCCGGGAAGGGGAGGCGCTCCGCATTCTCGACCTCGGCACCGGCACGGGGTGCTTGTTGCTGGCCGTGCTGTCGGAACTGCCGCGGGCCGAGGGGCTCGGCATCGACATCAGCCCGGACGCGGTCACCGTGGCGGCGGACAACGCCCGGCGCTTAGGCCTGGGCGGGCGGGCGCGCTTTCAGGTCGGGGACTGGACGGCCGGCCTGGCGGGGGCGTTCGATGTGATCTTGTCCAACCCGCCCTATATCGCCGAGGCCGACCGCGAAACGCTGCCGCCGGAAGTCCTGGGGTTCGACCCCCCTGGGGCCCTGTTCGCGGGACCGCGCGGGCTTGACGCCTATGCCGCCATCGCGCCCCAGGCGGCCAAGCTTCTGGCACCCCGGGGAATCGTCATCGTTGAATTGGGCCAGGGACAGGAAGTGGCGGTCGCCGAAATCTTTCGCCGCGCCGGACTGGTCCCCGATGGGACGCGCGCCGATCTGGCGGGAATCCCACGCTCATTCGCCGCCGTGGCGCGGCGCGGATGACCCCGCAAAAAAATGTTGGAAATGCGGGGGAACCGGTCTAGGGTGCCCATGGTGGCTGTAAGGCCACTTGGGCGGATCGTCCTGTGTGACGCGTCATCGATATCCGAAAATCAAATGAAATTCGGAACCAGGTCGCGGCACCGGACAGGCCCCCCGGGATTTCCCTGAGCAAAGTGACGTGCGTCTCCGTTGGGTAACGAGGCGGTCGTTCTTTGAACAGCCGATACGGCGGACAGGCGTGGTTTGTCTGTCACCGTGGCGGGTGGGGCTGGACCTTAATTCGGCCGGCCGAAATGGGAAGCGTACCCAGCAGCCCGCTAACAGCAGTGTTGCAAGGAAAATGAACAAGAACACCAACAACAGACGGTCGCGCGGCCGCGGCGGAAAACAACGTCACGGCAACGTTCGTAATCAAACCTTCGAAAGCAACGGCCCCGGCGTCAAAGTCCGCGGCTCGGCCCAGCAGGTTCTCGATAAATATCTGCTCCTGGCGCGGGATGCTTCCTCCGCCGGCGACCGGATCATGGCTGAATCCTACTTTCAGTTCGCGGAACACTATTTCCGACTGCTGAACACGGATGAGCAGCGCAACGCCGACCGCAACGGCCAGAACCGGGGACGTCCCGACGGCGGTGTCCGTCAGACCCCTGGCGGCGCCGAAGGCGGGCCCGAGGATAACATGGGCGGCGATTACGACGACGACATGGACAACGACGGCGATCAGGACGACGACGCCGACGCAGAGGTCATTCGCACCGACCGGCCGCAGGCGAATACCGGCGATAGCCGTGACGACCGTGGCAGCCGCGACGACCGCGGCAATGGCCGAAACGGTTCCGGTAACGCCGCCGAGGCCATGGATGACGCCGATGCGCCGGAGGCGAAACCCGCCCGTGCCCCCCGTGGACGCCGTCGCAAGGCGCCGGAACCTCGGCAGGACGGCCAGCAGGCCGAACTGCCCATGGATGCCCAGCCCAACGCGCAGCCTGACGTGAAACCCGAACAGCCCGCGGCTACAGACGCCGCCGATTGACTGCCTGAATTCCTCAAGCGCGATCCCTGATCGCGCCGCCTTAAAGATCAACGAGGCGAGAGGAACTCTCCGACGGCGACCGGTCCGGCTTTCGTGACCCGGACGAACACGCCCATGTCGATATGGCCGAATCCGGCCTGCAGGAACTTGACGATGTTCAGGTCGCGCTCGGCCGTCGCCGGGTTGACGTTGATCGCCGCACAGCGGTCGATGCGTTCGGTCACCGTCGCCTCGGCGGCGCCGAGGACGACCGTCTTGCCCAGCCATTCGAACTCGGCCCAGGGCTCGATCCCGTCGATGTAGACATTGGCGCGAAAGCGCAAGGGGTCGACGGTTGCCTGGACGACCCGTTCCAGGTCGCGGATCGACGCCAGATTGATGACGGAAATCACCGGGTCGGGTTGGTCGGTCAGATGCTGGCCCGGATTGGCCTCGACCAGGTGCGGCCGGCCTTTGGCCTCGTCCTTCATGTAGGCGGTGAAGAAATCCTCGATCATGGTGCGGCCGATGCGGTCGGTGATGTTGCCGCGCGCGACCTGACGGCCCTGACGCTTGACGGTCAGCACGCCGGTGGCGTCGTCGAAGGACGTTTCCAGGGTCGCCAGCTTTTCGTTCTTCACCAGNGCCAGGAAGTTGCGCTTGGGCATCCATTCCAGGTGGTGGCCGCCGCTGACGGGGGTCGACCCCAGGGCCATGGCGAAGCGCCGGTCGCCGGGCAGATATTCATCGACCGCAAGCGTGGTGGCGTCGAGCGCCTCGGGCGTCAGGCCCTTCACCGGATAGCGGTAGATATGTTTGATTTCGGCCTTCATGGGAGGGCAAGGCTCGCCCTTTCATCGCCCGTCGTCAACGTTTGAAATATTAATCCGTTCCGACATTGCATGCGCGACGCCATAACCCTATTTCAGTTGCGGGAATAGGCGGTCTATTGCCCTGCACATTGCCGCCGCAAANGNCTATGTTTGCATGGGATGTGCACTAACCCTTGAGAGGGGCGGCCGGTTCGCCGATTATCGGGAACGCACCGCTCTGTCGCCAAAGGACGGGACAGATGGAATTTGAAAAATTTACCGAGCGCGCGCGCGGNTTCATTCAGAGTGCGCAATCGCTTGCCATTCGCGAAACCCACCAGCAGTTCACGCCGCTGCACCTTCTCAAGGTGCTGTTGGACGACAAGGAAGGCCTTGCCGCCTCGCTGATCGAGGCCGGCGGCGGCAACGCCCAGCGCGCGCTGCGCCTGACCGAAGGCGAATTGAAGCGCCTGACCAAGGTCGAAAGCGACACGGTGCAGATCTATCTGGCGTCGGAAACGGCCAAGCTGTTCGATCAGGCGCAGCAGATNGCCGACAAGGCCGGCGACAGTTTCGTCACGGTCGAAATNCTGCTGCTCGCCATGGTCATGGCCCAGGGCACCAAGGCCGCCGATATCCTGAAGGAAGCGGGCATCACCCCGCAAGACCTGAACACCGCGATCAAGGAATTCCGCAAGGGCCGCGCCGCCAATTCGGCCAATGCCGAGGACGCCTATGACGCGCTCAAGAAATACGCCCGCGACCTGACCCAGGCGGCCATGGACGGCAAGCTCGATCCGGTGATCGGCCGCGACGAGGAAATCCGCCGCGCCATCCAGGTGNTGTCGCGCCGGACCAAGAACAACCCGGTGCTGATCGGCGAGCCCGGCGTCGGCAAGACCGCCATCGTCGAGGGCNTGGCGCTGCGCATCGTCAACGGCGACGTGCCGGAAACCTTGAAGCAGAAGCGCCTGATGGTACTCGACCTGGGGGCGCTGGTCGCGGGTGCCAAGTTCCGCGGCGAGTTCGAGGAACGCCTGAAGGCGGTCCTGGCCGAGGTCACGGCGGCGGCCGGGCAGATCATCCTGTTCATCGACGAGATGCACACCCTGATCGGCGCCGGCAAGGCCGAGGGCTCGATGGATGCCTCCAACCTTCTGAAACCGGCCCTGGCGCGGGGTGAGCTGCACTGCGTCGGCGCCACGACCCTGGACGAATACCGCAAGCATGTGGAAAAGGACGCGGCCCTGGCCCGCCGGTTCCAGCCCGTGTTCGTGGGCGAACCGACGGTCGAGGACACGGTCTCGATCCTGCGCGGGATCAAGGAAAAGTACGAACTGCACCACGGCGTGAAGATCCACGACAGCGCCCTGGTCGCGGCGGCGACTCTTTCCAACCGCTACATCACCGACCGTTTCCTGCCGGACAAGGCCATCGACCTGATGGACGAAGCCGGNTCGCGGGTGCGCATGGCCGTCGATTCCAAGCCCGAGGAACTGGACGAACTCGACCGCCGGGTCATTCAGTTGAAGATCGAGCGCGAGGCCTTGAAGAAGGAAACGGACAAGGCGTCCAAAGACCGGCTCGGCAAGCTCGAGGTCGAGTTGGCGGACCTGGAAGAAAAATCCGCCGCCATGACGGGCGAGTGGGAAAAGGGCAAGGCGTCGCTCGCCGATACCACCAAGCTGAAGGAAGAGTTGGAAAAGGCCCATCTGGCCCAGCAACAGGCGCTGCGCGCCGGCGATTACGAAAAGGCCGGCGANTTGCAGTANGACCTGATNCCCCGGCTNGAGGACAAGCTGAAGAAGGCNGAGGAGGCCGACGGCTCCGTCGTCGTCGAGGAAGCGGTAACGGAAGAGCATATCGCCCAGGTGGTCAGCCGCTGGACCGGTATTCCCGTCGACAAGATGCTCCAGGGCGAGCGCGACAAGCTGCTGCAGATGGAAGCCAACCTGGGCCGCCGCGTGGTCGGTCAGTCCGAGGCGGTGACCGCCGTGGCCAATGCCGTGCGCCGCTCGCGCGCCGGGTTGCAGGACGCCAACCGGCCCATGGGCTCGTTCCTGTTTCTGGGTCCGACCGGTGTCGGCAAGACGGAACTGACCAAGGCGTTGGCCGAATTCCTGTTCGACGACGANACGGCGATGGCCCGCATCGACATGTCCGAATACATGGAAAAGCATTCGGTTTCGCGGCTGATCGGCGCCCCTCCGGGCTATGTCGGCTATGACGAGGGCGGGGCGCTGACCGAAGCCGTGCGCCGCCGGCCCTATCAGGTCGTGCTGTTCGACGAGATCGAAAAGGCCCATCCGGACGTGTTCAACGTGCTGTTGCAGGTGCTTGACGACGGCCGCCTGACCGACGGTCAGGGCCGCACGGTGGATTTCCGCAANACGCTGATCATCATGACCTCCAACCTGGGCGGCGAAATCCTCGCCGGGCAGGAAGACGGCCACGATTCGGCCGAAGTGCGNGGCCCGGTCATGGANATCGTGCGCCAGGCCTTCCGCCCGGAATTCCTCAACCGCCTGGACGAGATCATCCTGTTCCACCGNCTGTTCCCCGAGCACATGGGCGGAATCGTGGACATTCAGCTGCAGCGCCTGCGCAAGNTGCTGACCGACCGCCACATCGCGCTGGACCTCGACGCGGCGGCGCAGGACTGGCTTGCCGAAAAGGGCTATGATCCGGTCTATGGTGCGCGGCCNCTCAAGCGGGTGATCCAGAAGGAATTGCAGAANCCCCTGGCGTCCATGATCCTGGAAGGCTCCATTGCGGACGGCTCCAAGGTCAAGGTCTCGGTCGAGGGCGGCAAGCTGACCATCAACGGCAAGGCAGTGGAGGCGGAAGCGGCCTGATGAACATGACACCTGCATCGGCCCCGCATTGTCCCGTCTGTGACGGGGCCGAGCAGGCGTTCGAAATGACGGCCCGCGGCCACGATCTCTACCGCTGCGGCGCCTGTGCGACGGTCTACGTCCATGGCCTGCCGTCCAATGCGGAGGTGGCGGCCGGGTACGACGATTCCTACGACGGCGCCACCACGGGTTACTTCGCCAAGGTCGACAAGAAGATGCGCCGCTCGCGCGGCCGCATCCGCCAACTCAAGAAGCTGGTGCCCTCGGGGGCGCGGTTCCTCGACGTCGGCTGCAACGGCGGCTTCGTGGTCGAGGCCGCGCGCGAGGCGGGTCTCGACGCCTGGGGGCTGGAGGTCGATGGCGTGTCCCTGGCCTATGCCCGCGAACACTATCCCAAGAACACCTATTTCCTGGGCCTGGTCGAGGACTTCCAGCCGGACCAGGGGTTCGATCTGATCTATACCTCCGAGGTCATCGAACATGTTGCCGAGGTGCGGCCGTTCATGGCGGCGATCGTGCGGCTGCTTAACCCGGGCGGCGTGGTCTATGTGACGACGCCGGACATCAGCCATTGGCGGCGGCCCCGCGACCTGGACAGATGGGACGGCTTCAACCCGCCGGTCCATTGCGTCTATTTCAACCCGGCCAGCATGCGCCGCCTGCTGGAAAGCCTGGGGCTTGAGGTCGTGAAGAAGCTGCCGGCCTTCAAGCCGGGCATGAAGTTCATCGCGCGGAAGCCTCGTTAACCTTCGAAAGCTTGTGATTTCCGTCACTTTATCGATTCCGGAATGATATTAGCCTGATCCCCAGAAAGGATCGGCGTGATGGCTGATGTGACCCTCAGCAAAGGCGTTCGGGCCAACCTGCTGCAATTGCAGCGGAACGAAGCCCTGCGCCTACAGGTCGCCGACCGTCTGACGACGGGGCGGCGGGTCAACCGCGTCGCCGACGATCCCCAGGATTTCTATGCCGGCCGCGCGGCGGCCAACCGGGTCGGCGATCTGTTCGACCTGAAATCCGGCATCAATCAGGCCCTGTCGTCGGCCGAGACCGCGTCGGTCGGTCTGCATGCGGTCGAGGATCTGACCCGCCAGCTGCGCGGCATCGCGACCGCCGCCCGCGGCGGCACGGCGGAACAGCGCCAGGCGGCGGCGGAACAATTCGACCAGATTCGCACCCAGATTTCCGACCNCGCCGGCGATACGTCCTATGCCGGGGTCAATCTGATCGACGATCCGGCGGACGACCAGACGACGCGGGTCGGCGATCTGTCCGGCGCCACGATCACGGTCGAGGGCGGAGCGTCCTCGGCCGATGCGCTGGGTATCGGTACGGCCGCCGGCGATTACAACGGCTTCGCCACGGACGCGGACATCGACGCCGCCCTGGCCGACCTTGCGGGCGCGGCCCGGCAGGTACGCTCGACCGGGCAGCGCGTCGGCTCGGACATCGCGGCGCTGACGACGCGCGGGCAGTTCACCCAGAATCTTTCCAACACTCTGCGGGCGGCCGAGGACAAACTGACAGGCGCCGACCTGAACGAGGACGCGGCGCGCCAGATGGCGTTGCAGCTTCAGGACCGTTTCGCGACCGCCGGCCTGCGCTTCACCGTGCGCACGGAAAGTCTGGTCGCCGATCTTCTCAATACGGGAAGGCCGTGATGCATTTGATCCGACAACATACCGCCGCCTCGCGCGCCTACGGCCGGGCGCACCATTCGGTCATCTGCGGCCGCCCGGCCGAGGCCGAGGCCTTCGCCCGGGCCGCCGCCCACTGCGCGGGGCCGCCGAACGGCCCCATGACCGGGCCATCCTGGTTCGGGCCCTCGGCTACAATCAGAAACTTTGGACGATCATGCAGGCCGAAGCCTCGGATCCGGGCCACCCCGCGCCGGCGGACATGCGGGACGACATGCTGTCCCTCGCCCGGTTCATGGACCGCGCCATGGCGGCGGCACTCTCGGCGGCGCACCCTGATCTGGACGGCATGATCGCGATCAACGCCAGTCTCTCTTCCGGCCTGTTCGGCCGCCNCGCCTAGGCTGCGCGTCAGACCCGGTCGGCGAGGCTGTAAGCCCGCGCCACTGGGCGATCGCCTCTTTCGGCATCCCGGGCGTTATGCGTCGAGGAAGCCTTTGACGTGGTTCAGGAACAGCGCGGGCGCTTCCGCATGAGCCCAATGGCCGACGCCGGGCAGGACCTCGACGCGGGCGGCGGGAAACAGGCGTTCGATCTCGCCATGATGATGCGGGCCGATGTAATCGGACGCCCCGCCGGCCAGGAACAGGGCCGGTCCCCGATAGCTGTGGCCATGGGGCGGCGTCTCGAAGNCCAGCAGATCTTCCATGGCGGCACTCAGGGCGTCCAGGTTGACCCGCCATTTGAAGCCCCCGTCCCCGCTTTCCAGATTCTGNAGCAGGAACGCGCGGATGCCGGAGTTCCGTTCCGCAGATGCCAATTGGGCGTCCGCGTCCTTGCGCGAGGCGATCCGGGACAGGTCGATGGCNCGCAGCGCTTCGACGTAATGGATGAAGGTGCCCGGCGAGGGGGCGGGCGCGATATCGACCACGGTCAGGCTGCCGACCAGTTCGGGATGGGCAAGCGCCAAGGTCATGGCCGCCTTACCGCCCATGGAATGGCCGATCACGTCGATCGGTCCCAGGCCGTGGGCGTGGATGAAGTGAGCCACGTCGGCGGCCAGGGCGGGGTAGGTCATGGCCGCGTCCCAGGGGCTTTCGCCGTGGTTGCGCAGGTCCAGGCAGAGCACCCGGCGGTGGGCGGAAAGGGATTTGGCGATGGCTCCCCAATTGCGCTTGGAACCGAACAGGCCGTGCAGAATCACCAGCGGCTTGCCGGCGCCGCTGTCCGTGAAGGCAAGGGGGAGAGGGATTGGGTCCGCCATGAGGGGGGCTCCGCCTGATCCTTGGGGGCGCGGCGCCCGGTCGGATTATCGGGCGTCCGCCACGTCGCGTTGTCTGTCGGTCTTCTGGTTATCGTCCAGGCGGGCGAACTGCAAGTCCATCTGGTCCTTGGCAGCCAGGAAGCGTGCCAGTTCCTTGCCCGTCAGCTTGCGGCCCGACGGCATGCGCACGCTCAAGGGATTGACCTGTCCACCGTCGACCAGGATCTCGTAATGCAGGTGCGGGCCCGTGGACCGGCCGGTGGTCCCGACATAGCCGATGACCTCGCCCTGACGCACCCGTTTGCCNTGGNCCATGCCGCGGGCGAAGGCCTTCATATGGGCNTAGGCCGTGTGATAGCGCCCGTTGTGGCGGATGTTGATGTAGTTGCCGTAGCCGCCCTTGCGCCCGGCAAAGGTGACGACGCCGTCGCCGGCGGCATAGATCGGCGTGCCCGGGGGGGCGGCGAAATCGACGCCCCGGTGCATCTTGGTATAGCCCAGGACAGGATGGCGGCGCTTGCCGAAACCGGACGACAGGCGGGCGCCGTCGATGGGCGTGCGCATCAACGCCTTGCGCGCGCCTTGGCCCTTGTCGTCGAAATAGTCGACGTCGCCGGCGGCGGTGACGAAGCGGTACAGCGGCCGGCGNTCGCCGGACAGGGTCAGGGCCGCGAAATGCACGGTGCCGGCATGGACCANACGGCCTTCCTCGTCGCGNACTTCCTCGTAGGTGACTTCGAAGGCGTCGCCCTCGCGGATGTCGCGTTGGAAATCGACGTCCCAGGAATAGATTCGAATCAGCTCCGCCAGCACGTTGGCCGGCAGGCCTTGGGCCTCTCCCGCCAGATAAAGGGAACTGGTGATGGGGGCGGCGACGCGGGCGAGCGATCGTTTGACCTTCTTGGCTTCCTTGACGGCGGTGAAACTGTCGTCCANGTGGCGCTTGACCACGATCTCGTGGCGGAAGTCCGGCTCGAACCCGAAGCCCAGGAAGGTGCCGGGCTTGGCGCCCGTGCGCGGGCCGTCGGGCCCACCCTCGGGCGCGCGGAAACGGACCACGATCTTCTGGCCGGGCAGCAGGCGGCGCGGGTCGTAGGCGTCGGCGAAGGCGCGCATCGCCGCGTCGGCGTCACCGCCCGTGACCCCGGCCCGGGCCAGTACGCCGGCCAAAGTCTCGCCGGCGCCGATGGTTTCCGTGGCGCTGATCACGGCGGGGCCCTGGTCGGGCGATTCCGTCTCGCGGCTGCCGGGATGAATGATGCGGTGGGTCGCCAGACCCGAGGCCGCGGCCGGATGGCCCAGGCTCAAGGGGGCCAATGCGAAGGTCGGCTCGCCGTCGCCGCCAAGCAGCTTGCCCATATTCTGAGGGGTCTTCAATACCAGTCCGGCCGAACCCAGAACGACACCGAAGAACGCTCCCGCCGCAAGGAGTGTCCGCATACGCATAAGAGAAGTCCGCCACCTTGTCTGCCCAGCCGGTTGTCCGCTACCCAGCCAGACCACCGTCGTTTGCCCCGTCAGAACGCCGCCGCTGTATCCAGACGGCGATGCCTGTTCGCACTTTCAAAGCCCCTTGGAATCGGCCGGCCAGCCTTGTCCGGCGCTGAATTCCCTTACGCTTTTGCCCAACAATGTGTGGGGAGGCTGGTGTTGTCAAGTATCGATCGGGGATTCATTCATAGGAATCAATATTATAGAAGATGACTCTTATATATTGTTTCATATAAGGCGCTTACGGCACCGNAATCCCAGGGGACTTGCTCTCCGCGCGCTGAAGAAGCCGCTCCGCTGCCGGCGAAGCTGCCGATGGGGTGNNGATTTGCCCCCTGGATTCGTCGGGCAGGGCGGATTTTTACCCTCCGTTAAGGCCTTGCGCGGCGGATTTCCGGGCTTTCCCCGCCATTGCAATAAAATGACAAAAGGGGTTTGACAGGGCGCGGCAGCCTGCGTATAACCCCGCCTCCACCAGCGACGGGGGCGACGGCGACAAACCGGGCGCCCCTAATATTTGCTTCGGTGGCGGGGACTTAGGTTCCTGAATAAGTTTCGCGGCTTCGTCCGCACGGCTGTTTGACATTGTGGTTTAAGGAAGGGATACGCGGGCGGCGTTTTGTGCGCTGTACGGGTAGGACCGGTCGCTGTTTAGGTTTAGGTGGCGATAGCCT
>JGI25317J35169_1000746_pt1 | contig 24499 bp, 28 predicted proteins | sample AutmiccommunBRH5_FD_35169 | JGI IMG/M metagenome (IMG submission 35169) | reverse complement strand
GTGACGACCAACGTCTGAAGCTTGTTAGGCGTCGGCTCGATAGCCAGAACCGAGTAGGCCTGACCGAAGCTATTCCGATCCGAGACACTCCCCTGCAGGTATCCGGTGTTCTTCAACATCGTGGTGGTGATAGTGGCCGGCGTGGTTGGGCCTGCTGCGGCAACCACTGCGGCGTAGTTGTCCTTGATGTAAGCTGCAGCTGCGTCGGAAATGATCTTCTGGTGATCGGCAGTGGTCTGCGCGGCCATGTTGTCCGCGTGGTCGAACATTGCTTGGGCACCAATCCCGAGAGCAGAGATCACAAGGATCAGCACCACGATCATTTCGATCGCGGCAAAACCCTGCTGCTTTCTTGCGCCACGCAATACCCTGCCTCTCGCCTTCATGATCTTGTCCCTCCAAATAGGTTTTCGGTGCTCCAAGAGGCCTGTCGGAGCTGTTGATCGATATCTTGCTGCAGTTGGCCGAACTCGCCCTTTCGGATCTTGGCCCGGATCCCCGTATCGTTCGCCCCGATTGAGAGCGTCTTAACCATCAGGCGCCCAGGCTGGCCTGTCTGCCGCTTGATGGTCTGCCAGATAACCGCGCTCAGGCCGTCGGCAAGCAGGTCGTTGTTGTTCGGCAATTCCGCGCACCAGGTCGAAATCCTCGACAGCGCATCCGGGATGTCACGGCCGTGTACGGTTGCGATGACCAAGCGACCATTGGTGCTCGCCGTCACTGCCTCGACGCCGGCAGCCGAGTCACGGATCTCGCCGATAAGGATCAGGTCTGCGCTGGCTCGCATGGTCTTAATTAGGTGCTCGCGGTACCCACCAGCCTTACGCGAGGCCGGCACTTGGATACATCGACCAGGGCCATGGAGCCCGTTGAGAGGCGTCTCCGGCGGATCCTCGATCGCGATAGCAACGCCGCCGTGGATCATCAGACGCTCCACCACGAGCGATGCAGCCGAAGTCGTCTTCCCGACCCCCATCTCACCGGCGAAGAGGATCAATCCCCGCGTGCTCTTATCGAGCAGCAGCTTCACTGCGTGCGGCGGCAGCCCCAGAGTCGCGAAACGGCGGATCTCGGCCTCCGGCCGCCGAATGAAGAACACGTTGCTGTTAGTCACGTCGGTCATCTGGGTGACCCGCAGCATCGTGCCCTCGTGAATCACTGCAAATTCAGACTCACCATGCGTGGCGTAGCCTTCCATGCACTTCTGCCGAAGTGCATGGATGAGCTCTTGCATGTTGTCCGGGACAGGGATCCGAGGCGCGTGCGCCCCGGCTACCTGTTTCATGTCGCTGTAGCCCTCGCCGATATAGAGATCGATCCAACCGAACTCTTTCTGCGAAGAGCTATCTGGGCCACTCATACCTATCCCCTTACTGCCGGCAGCAGATTAGGTGTTGCTCGCCCAGGTGATGGTGTTGCTGGTAGCACTGCTGCAGCCGGAAGTAGCAGCGGCTTGAGTGACCTCACCGATGATCGCGGTACCGGAGTTGAGCCTGGTGGAATACACACCGCCACGAGCCAGCTTGGTGGCCAGAGTCATGCACACACCTTCGGGAATCGCAGCGGAGGTCACAGTGAAGCCGGTGCCAGTGGATACGACAGTCACAGCACCACCCCAAGCGTTGTAGATCGCACTGGAGGTCACTGTCATGTTCTTCGGCACAGCGTCTGCTTTGATTAATGCAGGTACCAGGTTCGTTCCGGACGCCCCGTAACCGGAAGATGTCTTCAGGTTCTTGGCTCCGGCCATGAGCATGTTGACGTTGGAAATCTCTTCGGCAGCCTCGTTGCTACCGAACAAGGTGTCCCAGCGGCTCGCCGCCAGGGCCAGCAGGCTGATCACGATGATGAGCACCACGATCATCTCGATCGCCCCGAAACCCGCCTGCTTCTTCGCCCGTGCCGTGCGCTGGATGCTGGCTTTTACTGCTGCTTCTTTTTCCATAGCTACCTCTGTGGTTGGGATTTTGCTGTTGTTCACTTCGCTACCGCCTGAATCGCGTCCTGGATGCCTGACACCCCCGAAATCACTGTCATCAGAATCACACCGACCGTAATGATCCCGCCGGCAATTGCTGCCTTCGCAGCCGACTGGATCTGCTTGATGCTCTTCTTCAGCCAGCGCTCCCCGAAGTTGCTCAACGCATCTTCGAAGCCGTCCTTACCAGACAGGATCATCAGGAACTGCACCGCCTTCTTGTCTGGGAAGTCATACCCTGCCTTGCTCAAGGCAACGCCCAGGTTGCCGCCGATGCCCAGGCCGTAGAAGGCAGCATTAAGGCGCTCGCGTAGCCACGGGCTTGCTTCCGAAGCCATCATCCGGAGGGCGTCCTGCAGGGAGACGTTCGCCTGGATCATCACTCCGACGTTGAGCAGAAACGTCGAGCCGTGGAGCATGCGATACACCGACCAGGGCGGGAGCTTGTCGAGGTGAACGCGCAAACCGCCTCGCAGGTACGGCAGTGAGGCGAAGACCATAACCAGGAAGGCAAGGATGCCCACCAAGGTGATCGCCCCGTAATGGATGACGTACTGCGACATTTCGTAAAGGAAGGCCGCGGCACCGGACCAGGTTTCGGGATTGGAAGTCCGAGCCAGCTTTGGAACCAGCTTGGTCGACACCATCACCAGCATCACGCAGACCATCGCCATCAGGAACGTCGGGTACACGGTGGCCAACAGGATCGCTCCCACGATGTCCTGCTTGGCCGTGATGATTTTCCCGCAGTTATCGAAAGAGGTTTTCAGATCGCCCGAGCGCTCCCCAGCGGCGATCAGCGTGTACTCCTGGTAGGGAACCCATTTCGCCAAGGCCTTGGAAAGCGGCTTTCCATCAGCCACTTCGCGGTAGCAGTCGTAAGTCACCGAAGCGAGCGCCCGCTTCGGCTTCTTCCCGTTCTCGCTGTAGATCTTGTACATGTCCTTCAGCGCGACATCGAGGAGCACCCGGTTTTCGAGTAGCAGCGATAGGGCCTCGTAGAGCTCCATTCGCACAGCGCCGTAGAACTGCAGCCGAATCACTGCGAGATCCAGCCTGGCCATCAGATCGTGCAACTGCATTTCAGTCCCTCAAAGTGATTTCGTCTTCGTCGAGCGTGCAGATGTCACGCTCGCCGTGCAGCGGATCCACGCAGCCTTGGTTCACTAGGCGAATGAGGTGAGCGTTCTTGGTGATGCCGCCCATCTGGTCGACCCAGTAGGCCCTGGCGTCGGCCTTCCCCTTTTCGCGGAAGGCCTTCATGAAGCCCTTGTTCGGCATCATGACCTCGGCGACCACCGTGCGGCCGTGCACACCGGAGCCGTTGCAGTCAGCACAGCCAGGGCCGCAGACGTAGACGGTATCGGGCGTACAGAAGCGTTCCACCCGCTCAATGAGGTCGGCAGGCAGCTGCGCCTTGCCCTGTGCGAACGGCAGCTTGCAGGTGTTGCAGAGGGTTTTAACCAGTTCCTGGTTGATGAGCCCCGTCATCAACATGGGATCCGTCAGGAGACTCTGTTCAATCCCGAGATCCTTCAGGCGCTCGACAATCGCGACGAGATCATTCGCGTGGAGCGTCGTCCACAGCTGGTGTCCCGTCATCGCAGCAGTGAATCCCGCCTTGGCGGTCGCGAGGTCGCGGATCTCGCCCACCATCAGCACATCGGGATCAAGACGAAGCGTGTTGGAGATCGAGCGCGCCCACTCCTGCGACACTGCCTCGGCATCGTCCGAGTCGCACAGGATCGGAGTTTGGATCGCTCGCCCCTTGCCGATCTCGTACTCCGGTGGGTTCTCGATCGTCAGCAGGCGGATCTTGTACTCGAACAGTTCCAGCAGATCGCTCAGCACGCGCTGCAGAGTAGTCGATTTGCCCGAGCCGGTTGGCCCGGAAAAAATGATGATTCCTTTGCGGCGCTGGATCATGCGGGTGATCAACTGGATCTGGTCCAGCAGATAGCCGAGCTCTTCCAGCGACCCGCCGGACGAGGTCCGCAACAACCGCATGACCATCAGCGAGCCTTTGTCGGTCGGCCTGGTCGCAATCCGGGCGCCATACAAGCCCCAGGCCTTCACGAAGGACTGTTTCAAGCGGGCATCCTGGGGCTGCAGATCGTTGTAGGTCGGATCCGCGACATCGCACATCGACTGGTATATGGTCGAAGCGATGGCTTGGCCGTCCTCCGCCCGGATCTGGTCCTTCACGACCAGGTCCCCGTTCACCCGGTATTCGACCAGTGCCGTATGGCGCGTCTTGTCGATGGTCAGGTGGATATCGCTCGCACCGCAGGTCATGGCGTCCTTGACGAGACGTTGTACCTGCACCTGCCGAGGTGTGGTTTCTTCGATCAGGCCGACTGGCTTGGCGACAGAGATAGCCGGCCGCACGGCCGCTGCGTTGGCATAGAGCTCGCGAATCTCCGGCAGCGGATGCTTCTGCAGGGTATAGCGGATCTTGCTGCGGCCCAGACGCTCCATGAAGCCGAGCACATACGGATCGCCGAGGTGCGAAGCCGAGACATGAAGCACCAGGTCATCGGTCAGACACACCAGATCCCGCAGCTTCTCATCGATAGCGTATTTGCCGCCGGGGGCGGTGAGCACCTCACGAGGTGTTTCGATGGATGCCAGTGCAGGAACGCCCATATGCTTTCTCCGATCGTCCTTACGGATTCAAGCCAGGAAGCATCGGCTGAGGTACGCCGTACCCCGGCTGCCCCATCCCAGGACTCATCCCGGGGGCGACGCCGGTCGAGGGCGCGTGCGAAGCGAAGCCCACCTGAAACCGGCGGCCTCCCTTCTGCAGCCCGACTTTGTCCACGGAGACATGGACAACCTTGAATCCCCCGGGGATAGTCTCCCCTGCAGCGGCGTCAGCCGTGATCCCGGAGGGGTAAACGAACGTCGCGTACAGCTTGCCGTTGACCCCTGCTACGGAACGAACCGAAGGGGTGCCCGCGTCCACGCTCCCGTTGGACGAAAGCCCCATCGGAACACCACCAGCAGCGCTCCCATTGAGCTTGCGCAGCTCATCTTCCTGCTTCGCCAGGTCAACCTGCGCCTTCCTGAGCAGTACCTGCCCTTGCAGCTGAGTCAGGTCACCAACAGTGGCATCGTCTGCGATCGCACCAGACGAGGCAGCCAACAGCGCGACTACGAGCGCTGCTGGCATCTTATTTTTGGGCATAGATCTCTCCATCGACCTTCCAGGTCAGTTGGGCCGATTCGAAGTTGAGGTTTACCGAAATCTCGGTTAGCCGAAGCCCGGGACCCGAGAGCCCGGAAAGCGTGTCGTTTGGCGCCCGCAGAGACTCGTAGCTGAAGGTGAACGTGCGCCAAAACGGCTCGGGCTTCTTCGGCGCATTGGGATCGTTGGGATCCTCGCCGGGCATCACCTGCCGCTGCTCTTCCGTGGCCTTTTCGTTGATGGCAGGCTTCAACCCGAGGCGCTGGAAATGCGAAGAGAACTTGTTCAGCAGCGGATTCAGCTGCTCCAGGCCTTCATCTCCCCCGACCCCCATATCGAGAGGCACATGAACGGCTGCAGCCTGCCCTTCTTCGAAGAAGGCCGGCTCGGCACCGGGGAAGCGCGGAGCGGCGCCGATGATGAAATCGCCAACCGTCGCGTTGCCCGTGCGAGAGTAGGTGACGTCGACCTTGTCAAAGGAGCAACGGGCCGACTGGAACACCCACCCATCGAAAGCCAGAGGCAGCTTGGTAATCTGGGCAAAGCAGACGCGCCAGAAACCATCGATTTCGGCCATCTTGGCCCACGGGTGCTCCAGTGCCTGCAGCGTCTGCTCTTGCATGGCCTTTTCGTTCAGGCGCTCCAGTTCCAGACGCTGCTCTTCTGCAATACGGATCCGCTCCTCGCGAATTCGCTTTTCCTCTGCGGCCTTCCATTGGAAAAACCCAATGGCGCCGACCAGGGCAAGGATGCCCAGCACACCGACAATGCCCCACTCCTTGGAGGTAAGGCCAAAGGTGAGCTGCTTGAGCCGGTACTCTTTCTTGAGGCTGGAGGCGACCAGTACCTTGTCGAGGTGGAGCTCGTTGCTCGACAGCCCAAACTCGGAAGGAGAAAAGAACTTGTCGTTCTCGTCAGTGAAGAACGCTGAAAAGACCTGCAGCTTCTCTTGTATCTCCGCCTGATCGCCCACGACGTCGCAACCCGGAAGGATCGCACCGTCCTTCACGCCGACCAGCGCGTAACGCTCGCCGCCAAGGGCAAACACTCCGAGCCAGGACTCGCCAAGGGCACCGGCCAGCGCTGCCGCCAGGCTGTACATACCCTTGGTCACACCAGCATTCTTCGAGACGAACCCGGCCTGGATGATGCTCCCGTGGCGGATCGCCACGATATCCATCTTCTCGCGCTTGCCAATCTCCCGGGCTTCCTGCATGTAGGCCCGCGGCTTGCTCAGCGGCTGCCAGAAAAGGCCGCTGACAAAGCTCTGTCCGTTCACCACTGTCACGGTGACCGGCGTCGAGATGACCTCATCCTCCATCGGGCCCATGTTCAACCTTCCACGATCGGAGTGATCAGGACGACGATGACGTCCTTGCTGTTATCGCGCTTGAGGCTGCCGCCCATGAGCCAGTTGCTCGCGCTCCCCACACCGGCCTTGCTGCCGTTGTCCACGGACTGTTCGAAGCCCGAAAGGACCAACGTCTCGCCGGACCGCAGCTTGACCATCTGCGAGAAAATTCGATTGTCCACCTCCGGGATCTCGATCGTGTTGTCACCGCTGGAGACCTGACGAATCTGCTTCAACGAGCTGAGGTTGATCGAGTAACGCAGCAGGAGCTCTTTACCTGGCATCACATAGGGGAGCAGGTTCATGTTGAACCCGGACGTGACGGTGCCCGGAGTCAACGAAGTGGTCGAACCTACGTCAGCCGTGTTGGTCGTCTGAATGCTGGCCAAGTAGCTCGTCTGGCGGGCGACTTGAACCGGTACCGGCTGCAAGTTCAGCGTGGTGACCGACGGGCTGGTGATGGTCGACACGCGACCTTGCTGAGCCAACGCCTTGACCAGCAAGGTCGAGCCGGCCCATTGGCTGCTCGTGTCGAGAATGCTGACCGAGCCTTCTACGGCTGCAGCGTCAGCCTGGGTGACGTTCTTCCAGCCAAGGCCCCATTTGCCGTTCACGGCCTTGTAGACCAAGTTCCAGTCGATGCCGAGGTCGTCCTTGTCGGTCAAGGTCACACTTAGCACCTTGACGTTGAGCAGGACCTGCTTGGTGATGTTGCTGTTCTCACCATTGAGGAAGTCGCCGACACGAGCGAGCACTTCAGGAGTGTCCGTCACCGTCATCGTGCCAGTGGAGCTGGACATGGACATGCGGCCGACGCCCGGGGTCAACATCGACTGAACACTGTTGCCGATGTCTTTCGTGATATCCGTGTTGATGGTGACACCGGTGGACTGCGAACTACCGGAGTTACCGGAAATGCCACCGCCGCTACTGGAGCTGCTGGTACCGGAGTTGCTTACGCCGGCAGCAGTGGTCGTCCCCGACTGCACGACCGATGTCATGTCGGTAACCGAAGGGATGGCGTAGAAGCGGAACGTCTTGGTGTCGACGTAGAAGATGGTGACCAGATTCTCAGCCGCGCTGTACTTCCAGGACAGGCCCAGGCGCACGGTAGCCATGTCGAGCAACCCTTTGGCCGGGCCACCCTTCCATTTCAGTCCGCTGATGGTCAGATTGCGACCGCCAGACGATGCCCCGAGTACCGAGCCCCCCTGAGGCAGGGCCGGTAAGGGCGGAAGCCCCATATTGCCGCCTGGATTGGCGGCGCCCTGCTGGCCCACATTCAGCGACGGCAGCGAGATACTGGAAGCGCTGCTGCCAGAAAAAGTGACATCCGGGGTGACTCGAACCGGAATACCGCACCACTTGGTGATCTCCTGGCCAACCTGGAAGATGTCCACGTCAACCTGCGGTGAGTAGGTGATGTCGCAGTTCAGCGCGTCCGGAATGCCATCGATCTTCAGGTTGATCGGGCGAGTCGAAACCCATGGGGTGTCGGAGTAGCGAACAGTCGGCCTAGCCGGCGTATCCTGGCGAGCACGCATACTGGCAGCCAGGCCCTCCGCCGACTCGCTCGCATCCTCGGCACGGCGCATGGTGTCGTTGACATTGCCGATCGAGCAGCCGCCCACGGCGACGACCAGGACGCTAGCGATCAAAGGCTTCAAATTCATGGTTAGTTTCTCGCTGAGATGGCCAGAACGGGCGGAGTTTGCTTCTGGTACACGTCGACCCAGAACGGCTTTTCAGCCTTCTCGTAGCTCCGGAACAGCGTGGTAATGGCGTCGAGGAAAGACCCCTCGAAGGTGAGCGATGCCTTGATTGGGTAGTCGTAGTCGGCGCTCCAGACCACATTCCAACCAGCCTTTTTGCCCCACTCCTGGACGGAGGTTTTGAGCGTGCTACCCGGCTTGGCCACCCACTGAGGTTTCGGCGGCGGCGCCTTGGCTACGGCAACGACACTTGGCGGCGTGTACACCGGGCGTTTCTCGCCGATGAAGATCTCGCGTTTGTTCCAGTCGACCTCTGCCGAAAGTCCCTGCTCGGTTGCCAGAATGTCGAGGACCTCCACCCAGCGGCGGCCACCTCGCCAATCGACCATCTTGCCTTTGTCGACACGACCAACCATTTCCGCCTTCAGGTACCCATGCCAACCCACCGGCGCAATCTGCTTCAGCGCTTCGGTGAGCCGCACTTGGCGGCCGAAGCCACGGCGAATCTCGACTTCCCCAGAGGGCTGTCCAACGAAGGTGACAGCCAGGAGGGTGAAGCCGCCGACATTCGCAGGCGGCACCGACGCAACCGACAAACCGCTGATTGCGCCTGGTTGAATTCCGGCTGCAGGCGGCGCAGCAGAGACTACTGCAGCGGATGCAGGACGACTGAGCGCCGCCGGCACAGCAGGAGACGGTGCAGGCCGCACCGGTGGTTCCTCCGTGACGAAGAAACCCGCATGAGCCGCAACGGGCAACATCGCCGCCACAATCAAAACTAATTTTTTCATCCGCCTTGAAGCCCCTATGTCTTGTGTCTAGCCGTGCCTCATGAGCCCACCAAGGAGACCCTTGGCGGACGGTGCCCTGCCCTGTTCGGCAGCAGGCGGAGGTGTCGCCTCGCGCACCTGCTGAGCAATGTTCCGGGGCACGCTCGGCGACTCCGGCTCCTGGGCTTGCTGCTGCCCCACAACTGTGGTTTCCACGCGACTTTCATTGCCTGAAATTCGCGCTTCGTCTTTTTGCGTATTATTACTTTCGTTGTTTGATAACGCAACACTAACAGAGCCTAAAGCCTTTGCCGAAAGGATTTGATTTCCTACAGAAAGGCAAAGCTTTAGATACTCTTTGTCCGGCTTACCGAGCTCGGCTGATCGGCGATCGAACTCATCCATAACAGCCAGCTCGGCAGGACGCTTGAACGAAAGCCGGAGAAGGAATCTCCGACCGTAACGCTCCCAACTTTTGCTGGTCGTCCTGGCCATGAATCAGGCCCCCTGCCCCGAGGAATCCGCCATTGCCTCCAGCGCCTGGATCGCCCGCTGCTGCTCTGCAGGGGATTTCCCGGCCAGCTCCTGGAGAAGCGCCTCGACATCAATTTCCATCTTCAGGTACTTGAGCATTCCGCGTGCATTGGAGAACTCCGGACGCTCAGGCACGAGCAAATGCGGGAAAGCTTCCTTCAAGCAGTCGGACATGAGAGCGGCACCGCCACCCACCAGGACCACCGCCTGCATCTCAGCGGCGTCGCCGATCCGGCGCTTCGACTCCCGGATAATTTGCTGCGAGATCTCGGCAACCGCGGCGTCGACAATGTCGCCAACATCGTGCTGCTGCCCTCTCAGACGGATGTTGCGGTGCCGGGCCACGTGCTCCAGCGTGGAGAGGCGGATCTTGCTGGCCCCGAACTTGCGCTTGAGTTCGTTCTCGATGATGTCGTAGACATTGCTGATGCCCACTACACCGGTACCGGACGCCGCATGGTCGAGCTTCCCGCCGCCATAGACGGTGACGCAGTCAGTGGTGCGGCCGCCGATGTCGATCACTGCAACGGGCGCGTCCAGCTCGATGTCGGACTTGAAACTGCCGTTGTCGTCGACGACGTAATCGATGTAGGCCACCAGGCCCTGAGCCGTCACCCGCTGCTGGATGATCTGGATGGGCTGCAGGCCGCCCAGCGGCTCAACGGGCTGGGCCAAGTTATCCATCTTGCGATCGATCAGGGACTGGTTGGGTTCGCTACTCCCAGCAACAAAGAACGACTGGAACGGCAGACCAGTGGCCAGAACCACTCGCTTGCCGGACAACCCGAGCGTATGAAGGGTGTGGTGCACCAGAACGCGATTGATCTCACTGGTGGAGAAATCGTCGAAGCGGGTGTCTTCGCCGTCGATCTGCGGATCCACGGTGAACTCACGCCCGCTGGTCTGGTAACCGCCCAGCCCGGAATCCCCGTCGCCCCCGCCGATCAGGGACAAGGTAAAGCCTGCCTTGGCCAGGGATGGATGCGCTACGAGGGCTCCGTTGCCCTCCAAACCTTTCATTTGACGGAAGCCGTCATCGACTACAGCAAGAACCACGTCGTCAGCACCGGCCAAGGCCGAGGTATTGTTTTTCGAAGCCATCACGCTCTCCTTACCTGATTTTTCTTTGAGGCTTGTGCCACCACGCGACGCCGTACCGAACTGGTCCGGCGATCCAGCTGCGCAGCATGCGTAGAGCCACCACTACTGAAATGCCCATCCACTCCAACGCTCCGAAGAACACGAACACGGCGAGTGCCGTGCCCATCGTCCACCAGGTGACGTGCAGGAGGCCCAAGGCGAATGGAAATGCTGCTCTAGCGTCGAAGATGAAGAACCGCACCGTGAGGGCGGTATTGCGCCACTCGTTTTTTCTAGGCATGAGCCACCTCCAGCTCCCCCAGCGTTGCCAGGGAGGAAGCATCGGCGGCTTCGCCCTCCGCCCGGAATAGCTCGACCTGAGTGCGATCGATGCGCCCCTCGGCGTGCAGTCGCTCTGCGTCCTGGAGCATCGACTGGCCGAACTGCGCCAGAAGCTGGCCGGCTCGGTACGGCAGAAGCGAGATGTTGGTTGCGGCCGTCTTGAGCAGCTCGTTGCGGATGTAGCTGTTGAACACCAGGTGTTCACGCACTGCGCAGCGCCGACCGTCTGTGGAGCGCACCAGGCGCTGGCAGACGATGATCTCGATGTTCCCGATCACAGCCCCCATGATCGAGTAGAGCTCCTCGACCGGGCAGGCCTGAATCAGCCGCAGGAAAGTGGTCTGTACGCTGTTGCTGTGAAGGGTGCTGAGGACGAGGTGGCCCGTTTGAGCTGCCAGCACCGCCGCCTTGATGGTTTCGGCATCTCGCGACTCGCCNACNAGGATTACGTCTGGATCGCGNCGCAGTGCGTTGACGACCCCCAGGGCGAACGANGCGACGTCGGCCGGCACGTCAGACTGGTCGATCTCACAGGAGGTGGTTGCCAGGGAGTCCAGGCGGTACTCGATCGGCGCCTCAAACGAGACNATGTGCGTNTCGGACTCGGGATCCTCGGCGATCTTGCGAATCCACGAGGCGAGCGTCGTCGTCTTGCCGGCGCCNGTTTCTCCCGTGATGAANACAAGACCCTGCAGCGGGAACAGAGCCCGCCAGAGATCCGCGTGGTACTCCTCTTCTCGCGCTGCAGGCGGAACCTCTTTCAGCTCCCGCATGATCACGGANATNCCGAAAGCACCATCGATTCGAACGCCGGTGGCACACCAGCGGAAACGGTAGTCTTTCTCGCGGTTGACCTTCACTGAGAAGGCCTGNTCCAACGGCGTACCCTTGCGAAGNTCGACCTCGGCGTTNGCCCCGTACATCAGCACCACCAGGCGAACCACCTCAGCATGCTGCAGCGGCCTGGTAGTGAGGCGAACCAGTCGCCCATGTACCCGGGCAACCACCGGGCGGGAAGTCTTGAAGTAGATATCAGACGCTTCCATGTCCATCGCATGGATGAGCACCTGGTCGAAATCGGCATCGTTGAAGCGAGCCGGCTCCCCTTTCATGAGGTAGCCGGTCAACCGATCCCGAGCTACGGTCACGACGCTCATCGCGGCACCGCCACCGGCTTCCAGATCGCCGGATTGGTTTGCAGCTGAGGCTTGGCCGTAATACGGAGAACCCTATCGTTGATGTTGATCTCGTTACCATTCCCGGTAACGCCCATCTTCGACTCGGCAACATAGGGCTTGCTAATCATGCCCTTGGCAAGAAGGCTCTTATAAAGAACCATGCCCTTGTAATCTCGCTCCAGCCGAGCCAACGACTGCCCGAATATCTCGTCAGCCTGTTTAAATCCGATATCCCACCCTTGGGAAACATATTTCTCCCATACTTTCTTTTCGGCGTCGTTTTTCGGTAACAGACTGGTGGCCGGAACTTCGATTTGATATTGGAAATCGCTCAGCAAGTAATCGCGCCAGTTAGTCGGCGCCGTGACAAATCTTGCTTGGCTTTCAATACGGTAAGTTGCGTCCGCGATGCGGATAGTTTCCGTATCAGGCAAGTTCAGACTAGCTTGACCATAGGACAACACCGGAGGCATTACATTGCGCTCAAGAACGAGCGCGGCGAAATTGAAAATGCCGTCGAGAAGCGACTCGTTGGCAGCCAGCATCTTGCCGATTTCATAGGCTCGACGAGCCAAACCGCTACGGACCCCATAACCCAAGGCCGCTTCTTTCAACGAGCTGAGACGAATCGGCGGAATGTCACTTTCAATGCTCGACTCATGAGCCGCATTGGTACTGCCGGTGAGAACACCCGACAAGTCCGGCGGCGGCGCATCCTGTCCGGCAAATGCGCTGGACGCGGCCAACAGGCAAGCAGCCAGCAGACCAAACTTAAACGGCGCCATCGGTGTACCTCACTTCCACAACCCGAAGCGAAGGATTCACTACGATGTCCGCACGCACCCCAGCCTGGATGCCGACATTGCGCAGATGGTCGGAGACGCTCGCCGGGGACTCGCCGATCTGCACAAGGATCGGGACGGCCGGCGGTTTACCCATGAATTTCACTTCGTACCCGGAGAACGATGCGAGCTTGCTCACCGCCTGTTCGAGAGAACCGTGCCAGGGCATGGTCACGACCTGTTCCATGCCGCGGATCTGGGTATAGATCCGCGGCTGCGACGGCCGGTTCTTCATCTTGTCGTACTGCTCGGCTTCAGCGAGCTGCGTGAGCGACTGCTGGATGTTCTTCGCTGTTTCCTGAAGCTTCTGGTAGGCGGGGTCGTCGCTGTAGCTCTTGTCGCCACTACGGCCAGTCCCAGCGCACCCGGACAACAACGTAGCGACAAGCAGAGAGCCAGCAATCACTCGGTTCTTCATCGTATCTGCTCGGTTGGTTGATGAATAAAGCGCTTCTGATCGGGAAAACGCATCACGGTACGTCACTATACATCAACGAAAGTCGAACGATAAAGCAATGATAGTCAGCGGTGACCTACCTTCCGCATCGCTGCGTCCCGATACAGGGAAAATGTGACCTAAACCCCCATGAGCCAACGGAATAGGTCACCTGTGACGCCGCCTCGTACCGGTCTCAGTTGCCCGAGCAGCCTGCCCTCCGGGAGCGAATGCACGATTTAGGTCACATGCGGCATTCAGTTGCAGCCCCGCCCTACTCCGCCGACCAAACCCCAGATACGCCGACACTTTTAGGTCACAGATGGCAGATCACTCGCAGCGGTGATGCACTCGCCGATGCTCCGATGACGAACTCAGCAACGTCCGTTTCCGAACAGGTCAACACAGGTATCGAACGAAGGTTTCTGGCGACAAGAGTCTGCATCTGATACGTTACTTGGAGACGTTTACGGTTCCGAGTAACGGGGGTAGCCAAATAAAACTTATGATTCCGAGTAGACTTCCGGAAACGAATGAGCAGTACGTCATCAAGGCTCTCTCTGTCTGCTCCCAAGCTGCCCAGGCCTACGGCATCGACTCCCCCCATTCGGTACCACCGCTCACGGTGATCGAGCACCTCATCACCCGTAAGCCCTCGATCGCCCGCAACACGTGGAAGCAGTACAAGAACGCCCTACGGCATCTATTCACTGAACGGATGGCGGCGAGTGAAGAGAAAGTCGTCCAGGAAGAGCTCCAGGCCGCTCTCCAGATGCTGGATACGACCTCGTCGGAGGGCACCCTTCGAAAAGGGACTCAGACATCCTCGAAGAAGCAGAAGGGCTTTAAGCGAGCCGACTACCAACGTCTGCTTTCGTACCTCGAACTGCACGAGGGCAAACACCGCTATGCGCGCCCATTGAAGACCTGGTTGAAAGCGACCTACCTGGTCGGTCTGCGCCCGGGAGAATGGAAGTCAGCCGGCGTGACGGAGATCCACGGCCGCCCCGTGCTCAATGTCGAGAACGCGAAGGCCACGAACGGCCGCGGCAATGGAACATTCCGCTCCCTGGATCTGGGAGATCTGACAGCCGACGAGCTGGGGGACATCCACGAGATGATTTCGATGCTGGAAGGCTATGCCGGCGAGCTACCCTTCGACACCCTGCAGGAGAGGATGGGCGACTACATGAAGTACGCCACCAGGCATTGTTTTGGGAAGCGAATGAAGTATCCGACGCTGTACTCAATGCGACATCAGTTCTCGGCAAACGCCAAACTGGCCGGCAACACCAAGGCTGAGGTGGCCGCCCTGATGGGGCATGGCAGTGACGAGACCGCAGGAGAGCATTACGCGAGAAAAGTCTCAGGCGACGCCGCCGGAAAGGTGAAGCCGCTTGCTTCCGATGTCCAGAAGGTCCGATTGAAGTCGAAGACATTCAAGCCGAGGTCAAAAGTTACTTTAGGCGGCGAATAATGATTGGCGAAAAACAGGGGAGCCATGCGCTCCCCTTTCTATTATCGAACTAATATTACTGCAGCCAGGACTCCACCACATCGGCGCCGAACTGGCTTTTCCACTGTTTCAGCACCTTGTTATTGCCGCCCTTCGTTTCAACAACCTCATTGGTATTGGGGTTGAGATAGCGTTTCAATTTCCGCTCACGGCGCCCAGAAGTCGGTTGCGACTTCGAATCACGGGTCTGCGCCTGCGGATCCAGCAAAATGACGATATCGCGGAGGGACTGATTGTATTCAGACATCAAAGAGCGCAGTTTGGTATCGAATTCGAGCTCTGCTTTCATCCGGCTGTCTTGTTGCAAGCTGGCTAATCGAGCCTGAAGCTCTTTGATGGTCTGCTCGGTATTACGGTACTCATTGATCAGAGACATAGCATGGCTCGCTTAATCTAGAGGCCTGATAGTAAAAGAATTTGTGTTCGAATTCAAAACAGGTGCACATATTTGCCGGCGACTTCCTTATATGTGGCCGCGCAAGGAGAAGATAACCCAACCAACAAAGTCATACAGGTATGAATTCTAACGGAGCGGTAAATATTCCGGCGATGAGATATCGCCCAAATGCATGTGTCCGCCGGGGTTGGTAAGCGTGTGAAACAGCAGGTAGGCTGCTAGCACTTTCCCTATTTTGGGGGATTGGCCGAGGGCATCACGCTCGCAATAAAGGCTGCGCCCTTCAGCGCCTCGGTCCAGATGCGGAGGGTTTCGACGGCTTGAGGCTGTGTAAGAATCTCGGCGCGACGCGCAGCCAGGCTGTGCTGCAATTCTTCCAGACGCTGCGCGGGTGTCCGTTCTAAGTCCCAGCTTAAATAGTCACGGAAGGCAGATCGCATATCCGCCATGAGGCCCGTTACCTCACTTCGACGCCATTGGGCTACGGTGTGGTGTGAAGAACGCGGCGGTTCCTCCTGCATCACCCTACGCAGCTGGGAGTGGTCCTGCAAATAGACCGCCTGACCCAAAACGACCCGAGCAACCAAGTAAAGCTCAAGGATCTGCAACTGCTCGCTCACGGTTTCCGCGGGCATGGCAAAGTTCGTCTTGACCAATTGCTCGGCTTGTCGCTCCCACTGCTCGCGTTTTTTGGCTATTGCTTTCTCGTCGCGGGCCTTGCGCTCTTTTGCATGCTGGACGTTGTATTTGACCGAATCCAGCAGCGCCGCGGCGTTGGTCAGAAGCTCGCGTTGCTCGGGGGAAAGTTTCTCGCCCAGGCGGCCGAGGAGCGAGCCGTGCTGGGTCAGGGCACGGACTTCGCGGGCAGCGGTGGTAAGGCCGGTCTGTACCTTACGCATGTCCTGGGCGCTGTAATAGGTTCCAAGCTCCAAGACTAGATCAGCCGTGATGCCTGACGCCTGAGTCAGACCGTTGCGTTTGCTGGGTGCCATGTGGATTTCCTCGTTATCCAGAGCCCCTTGCCCTGGTCTTCCAGCCGGCCCGGTGTCGGTCGCCAGTGGTGATGCTTCTGATTGCCACCGCGGCCCGCTCTGTCGGTGCCTAGCTGACGTAATCCTCCGTTATTAGAAGTCCTGGGCCTACCCCGTCACGTGCTTGCCCAGCGTCAGCCCCTCGGTCGGGTCTTTGGGCTTGCGTTTGCGGCCCAGCACATACGTCACCATCGAGGCTTGCAGGTCGCGCGGGTTATTCCCACCGACAACGGCGAGCAACGTCCAACCATCGGACAACATACGGTTGGCCTGCTCATCGCCTTTTACTTCCAACACTTCGCCAGCTTCGTGCATTTGCATCGGTGTTGCTCCTTTAAATGCCCCAGGCGGGGCGGGTTCCTTTCAGTTCGTTATGCGCAGTCGGCGGGTTACTCGGCCGCGCCCTCTTCAGCCAGCTTGTCGGCCTCGGCCGCATACCAGCCGCGATCCCAATGCTGCACGACCTCGGCGCCTTNGTCGTGCGGCCCGGCCTCATACGGCAGACCTTTCTGATTGTCGTGGTATCCAGCGTCGTACCAATCATCAGCNGTCATGCCGGGGGTGATTTCGGGTGCAGCCATCGGGTCAGCTCCTGCCGGCAGCGCCGGCTTGTGGGTGGGTGCCCCNCGGTCTGTCGGGGGCGGGTTCCTTTCAGTTCGTGANGATCACGGGCAGAGCGGGCAAAGCGCGGTCTTCGGGCGGCGCCAGTTGCGCCCCGTCGCCATCGTCGAATGCCCGCACGCCAATTGGCACCACCAGCCTTGCTTGCCGTGATCGCCGGCAGCCTGGGGCGTACCGACCACCTGGCGCCGCTTGAACACTGCTTTTGCGTTGGCCATCGTTTTGTCTCCGGCCGGCGGCGCCGGCTTGGTTGTTGGCGCCCCTCGGTCTGTCGGGGGCGGGCTACCTTTAATTCGTGACAGCGGCGCCATGCTGCTGCTTGCGCGCCTCGACCTTGGCCCAGGCTTCGGCGCTCGACTCGCTGTGCCCGCAATGGTCGCACTGATAGCCGTCGCTACCTGAATCGCTGTCATCGTTGTGAAATGTCATCGGCGTGAAGTGGCACATAGGCACCGGGCCGCTGTAGTGGNCGCGCATGGCGGCATCGTAGTCGGCCATGATCTGCATATAGCGGGCTTCGTCTTCGGGGGGAATGGGNTGCTCGGTCATGNGGCAGGTTCCATAGGGTTTCCTCGAACTATTCAGTGACCCGCTCGGTAAACCAGGGCCGGAAAAAGCTAACCTCAGGCAGCACGATGCTGGCCGGNTCTCCGAGCTTGTCGGCGATTTTTGTCACAGCTGCCAAAGCTAAATCGNACGCCAGGTGATGAGCTTTGCGGATACCTTCAGGGGTGTGTGGCAATCCTGTATCCAAAATCATCCAGTGCGTGCCAACTCGGTTCCCTCGGATGATCAGCCGGCATTCCTGTGAGTCACGCCCCTTACAGGTAAGCTCGATGCTCAAATACCCCCGGTTAGTGTCGCGGCTGAGCGATTGGCGCAGCTGGTGAATTGCGACGTGCTCCCTGACCAGGGCATTGATGAATTCGGTCTTGGTTAGTGGCTCGTGCATCCTTCCCGTTTTCCTCGATCCGAGTTACTGCCGGCCAATAGTGGCCTTGATCGCATCGGCAGCATCGTAGAGACCGAGGCGGTTGGCGAAAGCATGAAGATCAGCCAGCTGGGCTTTACTTCCTACCTAAAGCGCAAATTCAGTGCGGCTAGGCCAAAGGCGGCCGAAATGACAGTCACCAGCAGAGCAGGAATACCGTCATGCGCAATACGTACTGCGGCGGGCCAACCGGATAGCGGGGAGAGTTGCTGCATGGCAGGATCAATGGCGAATGTCCAAACGCCTAAGAGTCCAGCGAAAGCCACCAGAAGTGCAATTGGCCCGTTCGTGAATTTCATGACGGTTTCCTCACCCGATTCCACAGTGTTCTATTACGGCGCCAGAGCCATGCAGTGATCGAGGCTTACACAACCTCTTTTACCTTCCAGCCAGATCACTGCGGAATGGCCTTCAAGAAGCTGGGCGTCGGTCGTGGACTTGCCCCGATGGGTCTCCCCTTCCCCGCGAATTTCCTCGTAAGCTATCAACGTGCCGATACCATGCAGCTCGTTCCAAGCATCGCACTGGGCCTGAAGCTGAGCGGTGGTTTTTCGTTTAATTGCCATCTGGGTTTTCTCCTCACGATCTTGAACAGTGGCCCGGCGCTACCGGGCCACGCACAAGATCAGTTGTATGCCGAGGCATCCAGAACCAGTTTATGGCTGCAGTTGGTCGGGGTGCCCTCAACAAGGGTGCAGCCACCAAACGCGAACTCCAGGGGCTGTCCCTTTTTGATTTCGAACGACTGACTGAACTCGTTCCGGCTCATCTTCGGCAAATCAATCGCCAGATCAGTACCAGCCAGGGGCGCCTTGTCGAACCCCTCCAACACAGCCAGCGAGCCTTTTACGGAGACGATCACGTTCTCACCAACAACAGCTGTCGGAGTCATCGACATATCGAGGCCCGTAGCAAGCTTGCCCGGAATCAGCGTCGTTTTTTTGCCGTCGCTTACAGCTTTTTCGATATAGCTGTGGAGGACCTGGTCTTTAACGGGAAGGGTATTTCCCAGAAGAGTCGGTGCGGCAAACGAAGCGACAACCTCGTCGCCTTTGAACACCTTACCGCTCAGAAAGATGTTCGACCCGGATTCCGCCAGAGCCGAAGTGGCCAGCATGGGAAACATTACAGCAACAATCAGAAAGCGCTTCATCGCTTGTTATCCTTGGGTTGGTTTTCAGTTTTCACGGTGAAAACAGCAAGCACCTAAGCTTGCTGTCGTTCCTCTTCGGGCGCGTCGGAGTCCTCAGTCGCCAGATCTTTTTCAGCCCTGTCGAGGGTACGCAGCAGCTCATCGAGCAGCAGCCGAGTCTCGACAGCCAGGGAGGTATAGCCAGGATCCTGGCGAACGGTCTTGGCAGCCTGGTAGAGCGAGTCAGAGTGCTTCTTCACCACTCGCTTGATTGCTGCGCCAGGCGCGTGCTTCGCAGTCGCTTTGTTCCGTCCCTGGGCCTGTGCTGCAGCAAGCATCTGCTCAAGAACCTCGACGGCCTTGTCGCCATGCGTCTTCAGCAGCTTGACCGCTTCGGTGGCCGAGATCCGGTCGTCGATAACGGCATCACGAATAGATTTCGGTCCCCCTACGAGCATCAGCAGGCCATCGACATAGGCAGTACCGAGGCCCATCCGATCGGCGACGACTTCGAGCTCTAGGCCGTAGCGAATCAGGCGTTTGCAAACCAGGCCGGTTTCGTAAGGAGTCAGGGGCAAACCGGTGTTGCTGCGGTACAGCTTTACGGTCAGGTCCTCCAGGGAGACGCCGCGCTCTTCCGGTACCGCTGGAATCGTTTCGATCTCGGCGCCTTCTTGAATAGCCAGAAGCACGGCCTTGGTCCGGCAGTGACCATCGGAGACGTACTTGACCTCCTGATCACCTTCGCGAGCGATGTACACCGCGATGGGTTTGTCCATGTAGTAGCCTTCGGACTTCATCGAGTCCGCCAGNGCCCGGATATGCGCTTCCAGACCAGGGCGCGGAGTGCGCGCATTAAAGCCCGACATGAACTTNAGTTCGCGGGGATCCACCTGCCAGAGATCACGGCTTTTCGATCCCGACATAGCCTTCTTCGTGCTGCCCTGAACCAGGTCGCGTTCGAAGCTATCGAGCGGCATCTCAACTTGTTTTGCCATCACTGTCCCCTACCCTGCGTATCCATTGTCTGGTTTGTTGCTATCGAATCACGACTATCAGCGCCCAATCTGCTCTTCGCGTGCGCCAGGATCGTTTCGGGGCAATCACGCCACCGCTTGCTTGCCCGACTCGCCAGGTACGCCTTCCAGGTGCTCACCGCGATCGGCTTGGCCTGACCCACGTTCACCAGCTCCAGCGCTTCCAGCTGTGTCAACCCGGCCTTTTCAATTAGCCTTCGGAGCACTGCCCCGTTGGTTTCCTCGGCAGTCATGCCATCCTCTCCACGGTGCACTTGTGCACCTATACTACACAGCAAACCGAAAAGATCAACTAACGAAAGTCAAAAGTGACCTAAATGTATCGCAGGGGAATATTTAGGTCACACGCGGCCTATCCCTTCCTGCCGAAAATCCTGCTCACCATGGGTTTAAGGCTTGTTTCTACCTAATAAACCCATGGCGACTTCAAAAATATTTGCTTTCGCCTTGGGTTTGCCCTACTTTTTGGCCACCTAACCCAAAGTCGGAGCCATCTACATGGAAAACAATGAGTACGGCGTAGACCACTACCCCTTCGCGGACTTCGAAAACCAGCTCTATCCAGCAAAATTCGTGGCGGAGTGCCTGCAGATCGGCACGGTAAGGCTTGGAGAGATCGTCCGAGAACACAACCTCGACATCCGCCGGATTCCCCGCGGATCGGTCGAGGCTCGTGGTTACGGTGCCGCGGACATATTCCGGATTGCTAATATTCGGCGCGAGATCGGCGGAGTAAAAGCTCTGCAGCGACAGATCACCATGGCTGTCTATGTGCAGAAAGGCGGCACAGCAAAGACAACGACGGCCTGCAATCTGGCCATTCAGTTCAGCCTAATGGGACTGAAGACCCTCATCATCGACAATGATCCGCAGGCCGATGTAACAAGCATGCTTGGCTACGACCCCGATCTCACAGCTTCTGAGCTTGAAGAAGTAGGCGTACCTGGTAATCGCGCAGTAGATGGCCATCTTGGCAACCTCATGCGCGTCGGGAATACCTACGCCCCTATGACACTGGATGAGGTTATCAAGAAGCCGTTCGGAGAGTTTGGCCCGCATTTAATCCCGGCGGAAGTGACCATGGACGAGATGGACCTAGTCCTCAGGAACGCCAATGGCAGCGACTTCCGCTACTCAATTTTTATTGAGCAAGCCAGGACCGGTAAGCTGCCGCATTGTGATCTGTCGAGCTACGACGTGATCATCATGGACAACGCTCCTTCTGGCACGATGCTATCGCGCAATTCCATGATTGCTTCGGACTTCCTCGTCTGCCCAATCCGCATGGACAAGTTTTCTTTCCGCGCCCTCTCCCGCCTTGCATTCCGCCTCAATGAATTCGCGAAGGATTTTCAGCGGTCACCGGAGATAATCGCGATTCCAACAATGTACATCCGCAACCGCCCGCGGATCCAAGCGAACCTGGAACGGCTCTGCGACCTATTCCCAGGCAAGGTGACGAAAAGTCCGCTGTATCATAACGAGGACTACTCCAAGAGCCTTGAAGAGGGTATTCCTGTATCCCTTTGGCGTCAGGCTGGGGAGAACTCGGCAGGAGCGTTTCGAGAAGTCTTCGCCGAGGTGGTTGCTCGAATCCAAACCGTTCTGGAGGCAACCAAATGAAATCATCACGTCCTCTTGGGTCCAGTAAGCCTACTCACATCCAAGGCGTGCCAGTGGCCGAAGCTCCCGCAGCCAACCTTGGCCGATCCATGACCGAAATCCTTGCCGAGCAGGGCTTGCTTGATGAGACTCAGCCCGCTACCACACCGGAGAATGTCTCCCCGGCCTCCACAGAAACTTTTCACCGTGAAAAACAAAGAAGTTTTCACGGTGAAAACTCAGTAGGGCGTGCGGCACTCGAAGGACAGTACATCCCGGCTAAAGAGGGTGTAACCCTCCTCGATATCGAAGTGATCGATCGGAGCCCATACCAGCCGCGCAGAATCTTCAACGAAACCGCCCTCAGTCTGCTGGCGGACTCGATTCAGGCTAACGGCGGGCTCAACAACCCAATCGTGGTTCGGCCTAAGGCCGATGGCCGCTTTGAACTCGTTGGTGGTGAGCGGCGCTGGCGAGCGCATGAGATTCTTCAATGGAACCAAATTGAAGCGTATGTCCGCGATCTTTCCGATGAAGACGCGGCCGTACTNGCTGTAACCGACAATGATTCGCAGGAAGCTCTAACGGACTTCGAGCGNGCCTTGAGTTACAAGAACCTGCTGGACCAAAAGACCGTGAAGAACCAGATGACACTGTCTCGCCGGGTAGGTCGCAGCATGGCGACCATCAGTCGCTGTCTGGCCTATTTCAAGCTCCCCGAAGAGGTGCTTACGCTGCTCGAAGATGACCCGGCATTCATCGGTACCAAGCATGTTGCGGATCTCGCAGCGCTGGCAGATGAAGGGCACAAGGACCTGGTCGTCCAGGCCGCCCAGCTCATCTTTGACGGCAAGCTTTCCCAGGAAGCCGCCGTGGCATGGATCAAGACCTCGGTTAAGAAGAATAGTGAACAGCCTCCGGCACCACCTGTACCAGTGAAGCTCTACGCGAAAGGCCGGGAGGTGGCTGATCTCAAAGTGCGTGGGCAGAAGATCACTCTTGACTGCCCAAAGGGCGTAAACCCGGCGGAGGTTCTGGAGCTCATCAAAAAGCACTTCGATCCACCATCTGAGGATTGAGACCCTCCCAACCAAGGGCGCGCTGAGCGCCCTTTTTTGCGCCCCATATTCTTTCACCTTAGCCGCAATACACCAGCTGATGCGCTTGTTCGGATTGCAGTTTTCACGGTGAAAAACAGCAAATCTCGCCTCCAAAAAACCCCACAAGAACATGCCTGCATACCGCCCCCATATCCTTTCACCTTTCGTATGCCCCGCCAAAATCTTGGTTGTCATGGTGAAGCTTATTTTGCCCGCCGGTTTTTACCGTGAAACCGAGGGATCAGAGCTGATTGAAGAAGCCTGCAACAAGCCATGGCAGCGAAAGAACAGCCGCGGGGGCGCGTCGTAGGTCAGAGAGGAGATGGGACGAGATGGCAGGGGTGGAGGAGGGCGGGGAAAAGAGAAGGGGGCCGAAGCCCCCTATTCATTACTTCAAGCGTTGAGCGACTTTCTGTAGAGCTCAAGCGACTCTTCGTAAGGATGCAGCAGCTTTTCAGCAACGAACATATAGAAGTTATTGACGACCATGGCACTACCTTCGCCTTTGGCGAGGAACTCGGCCCACTTTTTCAGCAAGAGGCGTTGCCCAGTCAGGGTTGCTGCAAACTGCTCGTTGAGCGAATTGCGCATCTCACTATCCATGCCGGCAAGAAGCATCTCAACCTCCGATCGGCGCTGAGCGTTGAACTCACGGCGGACAGCATCGTCATCTTGCAGAAGGCTCTGTTGCCCAGCCGGAGCGGCTTTTGGGGCGGCCTGAGCTCCGCCCTGCAGCAGCTTGTCGAGCCCAGTCTTCGCCAGCTTTACGTCTCCATCACGCAGGACACGAAGGAAGTAGGGGGCAATGCCTTTAGCGCCAGACTTGATCTTCCCTTCAGTGTACTTCTCCTGGACGTATTCCATAACGATGGAGATACGATCCTCCGAGTGCAGTGCCAACGCTTCCTTCGCCTGAGTTTCCGTCAAGCAGAAATCGTCCTGCAACTTCCGCAGCAGCTCGTGGTTGAAGCTGGAAGGAGAGTCGATGGCTAACGCGCCCTGGACGTTCTCCTGGATGCGAAACTTGACGCCGACGACCTTGCGCTTCTCGCGCTGCAGCTCGACCTCAAGGCAGATGTCCGATATTGAATTGATCTCTTTGATCGCAGGCTGGATGACAGCCCGGTTGAGGATCTTGAACTCATCATAACTGGCAGTGTTGTTCACACCGAGCAGCTCACGGAAGAGGGGGAGGGGGAGGACTGGTGTTTGGTTGATTGCTCTGTAACGAGCGCAGTTCTCGTACAAAGCGAGGGCATGCCCTGAGCTGAAGCGCGAGATGATCAGCAGGTCAATTCGAGCATAGAACTCCGGATTGTAGAGCTTGGCCCGGAGCTGCGGGCTGTAGGCGTAGCTGCAGATCCCGTCCTTGATCGAGGCGCTGGCCAGGGCCGTGGTCACACCCCAGTCGCTCTTGCCCTGGTGATCGATGATGTCCCATTTGATCTTGGTGGTGACCATGTCCTCAAGGGCGTCCTTGAGGTATTTAACGTTCTTGCTGTCAAACCCAGCGAGATCCATCAGGTCGCGAACAGGGATGGTATGCAGCTGCAGGTTCACGTCTGGGAAGTCATCGTAGGCATTGTGCAGAAGGACGTTCCAGGCCTTCCGCTGAAGGCACGAAATGTCGTTCTTGATGTGAATCGCCCCGGCGTGCTTACG
>JGI25317J35169_1000734_pt1 | contig 24728 bp, 19 predicted proteins | sample AutmiccommunBRH5_FD_35169 | JGI IMG/M metagenome (IMG submission 35169) | reverse complement strand
CCCGCCAGCGCAAGCGCTGCCTCACGAATTTCGACGTTTTCCTTGCGGCAAGCGGCGAGCAGGACTTCTGCTCGGCCAGGAGAGCGAGGAGCCGGCCCCTGGACTTCGAAGTCGATCGCCACTTCTTCCAGCGGATAGGGAATGTACTGGTCCGCCTCGATCTTCAGCTGATTCTCGAGCTCTTCGTCGGACAAGCCAGCATCCATCTCGATGATCTTGGTGATTACCGCGGAGCCTGAAACAGCCACTACCGCCGACTTGCATCCGGTCTTGGCCTTGGCAACCACCCGCTGCAATGCCTGGCCGACGCCCTCGAGCTCGGCGATGTTCTTTTCAACTACGGCGTTTGCCGGGAGCGGCTCGACAGCATACGCCTCGACGCGGTAGCGACTACCTGATCGACTTAATTCGAGGAGCTTGACTGAGGTCGAACTGATATCGATCCCAAGCAGCGTGTTCGCTTTCTTAGTGAAGAGCCCTAGCACGACCGATTTCCTATCTTTATCCGCAACTTACGGATTAATTATGTTTATCCACATTAGATAACAGCCTTGACAGAAGCGCAAATGGCTACCCGGCAAAAAAACCGCATATAATGTGAACGGTTTTCCCTTTCAGCATCGCCGCAGTCTTCCTCCCCCAAATCCTGGATTCCAAGAACCCTGATGCGTTTTTTGAAATTTTTTCTCTGGTCGTGCTTCGCAGTCTTTTGCGCACTCTTGCTGAGCATCAGCGGCGCATTTCTCTACCTCAGCCCCAACCTCCCCTCCGTCGATTCCCTGCGGAGCATACAGCTTCAAATTCCGCTGCGGGTTTATAGCGCGGATGACAAGCTGATCGCCGAGTTCGGGGAAATGCGACGCTCACCGATCCACTTCGAGGACATCCCTGAGGAATTCATCCACGCACTGCTGGCTGCCGAGGACGACAATTTCGCTAATCATTATGGCGTCGACATAACCGGCCTGATGCGCGCTGCCACGCAATTATTGAAAAGTGGGCAGATTCAGACCGGCGGCAGCACCATTACCATGCAGGTGGCAAAGAATTACTTCCTTACCAGTGAGCGGAGTTTCTCGCGCAAGATCAACGAGATACTGCTGGCATTGCAGATAGAGCGAGAGCTCAGCAAGAACGAAATCCTCGAGCTGTACGTCAACAAGATCTACCTTGGCAATCGTGCCTATGGAATCGAGGCGGCTTCTCAGGTGTATTACGGCAAGCCCATTTCGGAGCTTAGCGTCGCACAGCTGGCGATGATCGCCGGCCTGCCGAAGGCACCTTCTGCATTCAATCCATTGGTTAATCCGACCCGCAGCAAAGAGCGACGCGACTGGATCCTGGGCCGCATGCACAGACTTGGCTCACTGGATGAAACTAGCTATCGGCAAGCACTCGCCGAACCTGAGACCGCTCGGTACCACGGCGCAGCCCCCGAGCTGGATGCCGCCTACATCGCGGAGATGGCGCGCGCCGAGATGGTGGGCCGCTTCGGCAGCGCTGCCTACACTGATGGCTTCCGGGTAAAGACCACGGTGTCCAGCGAGCGGCAGCTTGCTGCCAACCTCGCACTCGACAATGGACTGATTGAATACGACCAGCGGCACGGCTACCGCGGACCGGAAGCGCGCCTCGCAGAACTGCCGCGCGATAGCTGGCCCAGCGAGCTGGCCAAGTACCGAAGCCTTTCCGGGCTGCAGCCGGCCGTCGTCACGCAGGTAGAGACCAGCGGGATTCTGGTGCTGACGCGCGACGGAAACGAGCACGCAGTAGCTTGGGACAGCATGAAGTGGGCCCGTCCCTACCTCGGCATCAACAGCATGGGGCCAAGGCCGCAGCGCCCAGCCGACGTGGTCAAGCTAGGCGACGTGGTCCGCATTCGCTGGCAGGATGATGAAACAGCCGTATTCAGCCAGGTGCCGCAGGCGCAGGCGGCACTGGTTTCACTCGACCCCCAGGATGGTTCGATCGAAGCGCTCGCAGGCGGTTTCTCGTTTGGCCAGAGCAACTACAACCGCGCCATCCAGGCCAAGCGCCAACCCGGGTCAAGCTTCAAACCGTTCATTTACAGCGCAGCGCTGGACGCGGGCTACACCGCCGCGAGCCTGGTCAACGATTCCCCCATCGTCTTTGTCGAACAGGGCATGGACCGCATCTGGCGCCCGAAGAACGACAACAATACGTTCCTCGGGCCGATCCGCATGCGCGAGGCGCTGTACAAATCGAGGAATCTGGTTTCGATTCGTCTGCTGCAGACAATGGGCATCGACCACACGGTCGATTACATCAGCCGCTTCGGTTTCAATCCGCAGGACCTGCCGCGCAACCTATCTCTGGCATTGGGTACGGCGACGCTTACACCTATGGAGATCGCCACCGGCTGGACGACCTTTGCAAACGGCGGGTACAAGATCGAGCCATACCTGATCCAGCGCATAGAAGACCGTGAAGGCAAGCTGCTCTTCGAGGCCAACCCGGCACGCGTGCCATCGCGGAATACCGAGACNGAGGAAACAGAGGCCGAGGCTTACGCAGCGCCTGACACTAGAGACCTGAATGACGGCGAGGCACTCGACGCCGAACCACGCCTTGCCGAGCAGGTACTCGATGAACGTACCGCCTACATCATGACCAGCATGCTGCAGGACGTTATCAAGCGCGGCACAGGGCGACGTGCGCTGGCCATGGGGCGCGGTGACATCGCAGGCAAAACCGGCACCACCAACGACTCCATCGACAGCTGGTTCTCCGGCTATAACGCCGACATCGTAACCACGGTATGGGCGGGCTTCGACCAGCCACAAAGCCTGGGGCGCAACGAGTATGGCGGCACGGTCGCTCTGCCGATCTGGATGAGCTACATGAGCGCAGTGCTAAAGGACATGCCCGAGCACCCGCCAGCGGAGCCGGACGGACTGCTCAAGCTGCGCATCGATCCGGTCAGCGGTCGCTCTGCCACACCCAGCACGCCTGACGCCTATTTCGAGGTCTTCAAGAGCGAGGATTCGCCGCCCCCCATGGGTGAATTCGACTCTGGAACCCAGGCACCTGGAAGCCCTCTTCCGGCCGATGAAGCCGCCCCGCTGGATCTGTTCTGATCGACCGATTTTCGCCAGCCAACAAAAAACCCCGCCTTGGCGGGGTTTGTTTTTTCAGCGCGGTCAGCCGTTGAAAACGTCGTTAACCGACTGCAGCGGATAATGCGACGGGTAAGGCAATGTCGCCACGCCACTTTCGATGGCTGCCTTGGCCACGGCATCAGACACCAACGTGATCAGACGCGGATCCATTGGCTTCGGAATGATGTACTCGCGGCCGAATTCCAGACTATCCACACCGTACGCAGCAGCCACTTCAGCCGGCACCGGCAACTTGGCGAGATCGCGCAGCGCAATGGCGGCCGCGATCTTCATCTCCTCGTTAATGCGCTTGGCGCGAACATCCAGCGCGCCACGGAAGATGAACGGGAAGCCCAATACGTTGTTGACCTGGTTCGGGTAGTCCGAGCGACCAGTTGCCATGATGACGTCCGAACGCGTCGCATGCGCCAGCTCCGGGCTGATCTCCGGATCAGGATTGGAGCAGGCGAAGACGACCGGATTGGCCGCCATGCGCTTGAGACCTTCCGGACTCAGCAGGTTGGCGCCTGACAGGCCGACGAAAACGTCGGCACCTTCGAGCGCATCGTCCAGAGTGCGCTTGTCGGTTTCATGGGCGAACACAGCCTTGTACTGGTTCAGATCGTCACGGCCGGCGTGGATGACGCCCTTGCGATCGATCATGAAGATGTTCTCGATTTTCGCACCCATGCTGACCAGCAGCTTCATGCACGAGGTTGCGGCAGCCCCAGCACCGAGGCAGACGATCTTGGCCTGCTCGAGAGTCTTGCCGGCGATTTCCAGCGCATTGAGCATGCCGGCAGCCGTCACGATGGCGGTGCCATGCTGGTCGTCATGGAAAACCGGGATATCGCACTGCTCGATCAGCGCCCGCTCGATCTCGAAGCACTCCGGCGCCTTGATATCTTCCAGATTGATGCCACCAAAGGTGATCGAGATGCGCTTGACGGTATCAATGAAGGCCTGCGGGCTTTCCGCATCGACTTCGATGTCGAATACATCGACGCCAGCGAAACGCTTGAACAGCACGCCCTTGCCTTCCATCACCGGTTTGGAAGCCAGCGGGCCAAGGTTGCCCAAGCCGAGAATAGCGGTGCCGTCGGAGATAACAGCCACCAGGTTGCCTTTGCCAGTGTAGCGGTAAGCCAGCTCCGCATCGCGAGCGATCTCGCGCACAGGCTCAGCTACACCCGGGCTGTAGGCCAGGGAAAGATCACGAGCAGTGGCGGTGGGCTTGGTCAGCTCGACGCTCAATTTCCCTGGGCGGGGCTGGGCATGGTATTCGAGCGCGGCAGTTTTCAGGTCAGTCATGTGGCATTTCCGCTTATTTTACTGGGACAGACAGGCGGTCGAGCATACGCCAAGAACAAGCGCACTCACAAGCCAGCGGGCCGGCTGACTGTCAAGCCCAAGCCGCTACGACTTTCCGGGTAGATTCACGCGCCGGTACGAACAGCCGATCAGCGCGACAACCCCAGCATCGCCGGATGGGTGACGCGCAGCATCCAGCGGGCCTGCCCGGCCCCCACCCGTCCGCGGCGGTCGACTACCCAGCCCCTCAGCTCGAGTCGCTTCCCGGCAAGTACGGTCATTGTCCGGACATCGAATGCGTCAAGCGCCTGCGGCGGTATGTTCACCACCAGCGGACCATCCATTTCGAGCCAATAGCCGCCGCGATTGCGCTCGACCCGCTCGACCCTGCCTTCGAGCAGCGCGAAGCCACCACGCCTCAACGATTGCGGCGAGCCGGGCTTCAGCTCGCGCCAGACACCCAGACCGTTTTGCCGCGCCTGCTGCTCGGCCCGCTGCTGACAGGCCACCATCCGTGTATTCGGCGCCACCGCGACCATGAAGCCAAGGCCATCGGCAAGCAGCACGGCCTCGAGATTACGTCCCTGCGCGTCATAAGCATGGGCCAGCGTGCGCCCATAGCGATCCTGCCGCTCCTGGCCCAGGACCAGACCGACCCGCCCGTCACTGGCCTGCACCAATGCCTGCAGTCGGCGCCGTGCGGCCAGCGCGAAAGGCTCGGCCTTGCGCCCGTCACGCCCCAGCTCCGGCGTGTTGATGCCGATCAGCCGCACGCTGCGACCATCGACCAGACGCAGCGTATCGCCGTCAACGACCTGGGCCACTTCCAGCGTCGACAAGCGCCCCGGCGACGGGCAGAAGGCAAGCGCTTGAATTTGCCAGAAGACGGAAACGAAAAAGGCGCCCACCAGGGACGCCTTTTTCATGTGCTCGGAAAACCCCATTGGATTCCCGGTACGCCAGCTTACTTGGCGCCGAACACACCGAAACGCTGCTTGAAGCGATCGATACGGCCGCCGGTATCCAGCACCTTCTGCTTGCCGGTGTAGAACGGGTGGCACTCGGAGCACACGTCGAGGCTCAGGTTCTTGCCCAGCGTGGAGCGGGTCTTGATGACGTTGCCACAGCTGCAGGTGGCCTCGATTTCGACGTAATTAGGATGGATATCGGCTTTCATGGTGAATCCTCTAGGATTGTGTGCCGCCACCCGACCCTATGTCGAGTACCGCACGAAGTAGGGCGCGAATCATACCAGAGCGCTAGGGTGATGCAAGCGCGGGCGACAGACGCGCTGAGCCGCTGGCGCGCTCGCGACGACGCCGAATCGCGTCATCGTTTACCATCGCCGCACATCACCAAGGATCATCGAGTGTCTTCCAGCATCCTCCGCCTGGCGCTGCCCTCCCCCCTGCGTCGCCTGTTCGATTACCTGCCGCCGGCTGGCGTGTCACCCGCCGCTCTTCAACCAGGCGTACGCCTGCGCGTGCCCTTCGGTCGACGCGAAGTGGTCGGCATTCTGGTCGAGCTGAGCGACCACAGCGAAGTGCCGGCGGAAAAGCTCAAGCCGGCCCTGGAACTGCTGGATAGCAAACCACCCCTGCCCGCCCCGCTATTCAAGCTTTGCCTGTGGACCGCGCAGTATTATCAGCACAGCCTTGGCGACACCCTCAGCTGGGCACTGCCGGTACTGCTGCGTCAGGGCGAACCCGCTGAAGCGCGACAAGAGCGCTACTGGCACGTAGCCGAAGACGCGAGCCCTGACGATCCGCGATTGGTTCGTGCTCCCAGGCAGCGCGAAGCGCTGAAGGCCATCGCCCAGCACGCTCACGGCTTGCCACATGCGCTGCTCAGCAAACTGCAGCTGAACAAGGACAGCCTCGACCTGCTGCTGGAAAAGGGCCTGGTGCGTATCGAATCCCGCCGCAGCAGGCCGACGCGCGGGCACAGTGGCGGCTGGCTGCTACAGGCCGAACTCACCTTGAATACACAGCAACGCGCGGCCTTCGAGGCGGTGAGCGCGGGCCTCGGAGGATTTCAGGCGTTCCTGCTGGCGGGGGTGACCGGCAGCGGCAAGACCGAGGTCTACCTGCAACTGATTCATCGCGTACTGGAAGCCGGCAAGCAGGCGCTGGTGCTGATCCCCGAGATCAACCTGGGGCCACAGACGCTCGCCCGCTTCGAACAGCGCTTCAACGCCCGGATCGCGCTGCTGCACTCCAACGTCAACGATCGTGAACGACTCGATGCCTGGCTCGCCGCCCGCGATGGCGAGGCGGACATCATCATCGGTACCCGTTCGGCCCTGTTCACGCCGATGAAGAATCCCGGCCTGATCATCATCGACGAGGAGCACGACGCCTCTTATAAACAGCAGGAAGGCTTGCGCTACCACGCCCGCGATCTGGCCCTGCTGCGCGCGCGCCAGGAGAACCTGCCGATNGTGCTNGGTTCGGCCACGCCCTCGCTGGAAAGCCTNCACAACGCCCACAGCGGCCGCTANGCGCTGCTCAANCTGACGCAACGGGCCGGCAATGCNCAGTCGCCGCGCTTCCTGCGCCTGGATGTCAAGAGTCGCCCGCTGGACGCCGGCATATCCGGCCCGCTGCAACAGGCCATCGGCCAGACCCTCNGCGCCGGCCAGCAGGTTTTGGTCTACCTCAACCGACGTGGCTTCGCCCCCACCCTGCTCTGCCATGACTGCGGCTGGCTCAGCCAGTGCCCACGCTGCGACGCGCGGATGACCCTGCATCAACGTCACAACGAACTGCGCTGCCACCACTGCGGGCACGTCGAGCGACCGCCGCGCAACTGTCCGGACTGCGGCAAGGTGGATCTGCGCCCGGTTGGCGCCGGAACGGACGCGCCGAGGAGCGCCTGGGCATCCTCTTCCCCGACTATCCGGTGCTGCGTATCGACCGCGACAGCACCTCGCGCAAGGGCGCGATGGAGCAGATGATCGGCACCATCAACCGCGGCGAACCCTGCCTGCTGGTCGGCACGCAGATGCTCGCCAAGGGTCACCATTTTCCGCGCGTCACGCTGGTGGCGATTCTCGATGCCGACGGCGGGCTGTTCTCAGCCGACTTCCGCGCCAGCGAGCGCATGGCCCAGCTGATTGTCCAGGTCGCCGGGCGCGCCGGGCGCGCAGAGGAGCCTGGCAAGGTCATCATCCAGACGCATCTGGCCGACCATCCGCTGCTGGTGCAGCTGACCGAACAGGGTTATTTCGCCTTCGCCGAGCAGGCCCTGTCCGAGCGCCGCGCGGCCGGCCTGCCGCCGTTCAGCCATCTGGCGCTGCTGCGCGCCGAGGCACAGAAGCCCGGCCAGGCCGAAGCCTTCCTCGACGACGCCTGCAACCTCGCCGAACAGTTGCTCGACCAGCTGCAGCTCAACGGCGTCGACCTGCTCGGACCGGTTCCCGCACCGATGGAACGGCGTGCCGGCCGCTACAGGGCGCAATTACTGCTTCAGGGCAACGCGCGAGCGACCCTGCACCGGCTGATGGACGCCTGGGTCCCGATGCTCGAACAACTGCCCGGCGGTCGCGCCGTGCGCTGGAGCCTGGATGTCGACCCGATCGATCTGTTCTGATCGCCTGATCGAAACCCGGACTTTTGCCGCCCTGCGCGCCACGCACCTTGAAGCGATACCCATCGCGCCCCGATAATGCCGGGTTTTCGCGCACACTTGCGGACTGAGCCGACCATGAAAGACAGCATTCGCCACCTGATCCAGCAAGCCCTCGTCCGCCTGACCGCCGAAGGCGTCCTGCCTGAAGGGCTGACCCCCGCGATTCAGGTGGAAAACACCAGGGACAAGAGCCACGGCGATTTCGCCAGCAACATCGCCATGATGCTGGCCAAACCGGCCGGGCTGAAGCCGCGCGACCTGGCCGAGAAGCTGATCGCCGCGCTGCCGCAGGACGCGCAGATCAGCAAGGTGGAAATCGCCGGACCAGGCTTTCTGAACTTCTTCCAGAACAGCGACGCACTGGCCGAGCGCCTCGAAGCGGCCCTGGCCGATCCACAGCTGGCAGTGCGCAAGGCGTCGGCGCCCCAGCGCGTGGTGATCGACCTGTCATCGCCGAACCTGGCGAAAGAGATGCATGTTGGCCACCTGCGCTCGACCATTATTGGTGACGCCGTCGGTCGTGTGCTCGAGTACCTCGGCGACGAGGTGATCCGGCAGAACCACGTCGGCGACTGGGGCACCCAGTTCGGCATGCTGCTGGCTTACCTCGAGGAGAAACCGGCGGCGGCGGAAAGCGAGCTGTCCGACCTGGAGCAGTTCTATCGCGCAGCGAAACAGCGCTTCGACGAGTCCGCCGAGTTCGCCGACCGCGCCCGCGAACTGGTGGTAAAGCTTCAAGCCGGGGACGCACAGTGCCTGAGCCTGTGGACGCGCTTCAACGATATTTCCCTATCGCACTGCCAGAAGATCTACGACCGCCTCAACGTCAAGCTGACCCCGGCCGACGTCAAGGGTGAGAGCGCCTACAACGCCGAGCTTGCAGATATCGTCGAAGCCCTGCGCAGTAAAGGTCTGCTCACCGAGGACAACGGCGCGCAGTGCGTCTTCCTCGACGAATTCAAGAACGCCGAAGGCAATCCGCTCCCGGTGATCGTGCAGAAGGCCGGCGGCGGCTACCTCTACGCCACAACCGACCTGGCGGCCATGCGTTACCGCAGCCAGGTCCTGCATGCCGATCGCGCGCTGTATTTCGTCGATCAGCGCCAGGCCCTGCATTTCCAGATGGCTTTCGAAGTGGCGCGTCGCGCCGGCTTCGTCCATGCCGGCATGCAGCTTGAGCACATGGGCTTCGGCACCATGAACGGCGCCGACGGCCGCCCGTTCAAGACCCGCGACGGCGGCACGGTAAAGCTGATCGATCTGCTCGACGAAGCCGAGCAGCGCGCCTATGCCTTGGTCAAGGGCAAGAATCCGGACCTCGATGAAGCCGAGCTGCGCCAGATCGCCCGCGCGGTGGGTATCAGCGCCGTCAAATATGCCGACCTGTCCAAGCACCGCACCAGCGACTATCGCTTCAACTTCGAACTGATGCTGAGCTTCGAAGGCAACACCGCGCCCTACCTGCTCTATGCCTACACCCGCGTGGCCAGCGTTTTCCGCAAGCTGGGTCAAGGCATCGATGAGATCGCCGGGCAGATTCAGCTCGAGGCTGAGCAGGAACTGGCGCTCGCCGCCAAGCTCGCCCAGTTCGGCGAAGTGCTGAACAGCGTCGGNGAGAAAGGCGAACCGCACTTGCTGTGCGCTTACCTGTACGATCTGGCCGGGCTGTTCTCCAGTTTCTACGAGCACTGCCCGATCCTCAGCGCCGAACAGCCAGAGCAGAAGCAGAGTCGACTGCGCCTCGCTGCCCTGACCGGCAAGACCCTCAAGCAGGGCCTGGAACTTCTCGGCCTGGAAACTCTGGAGCGCATGTAAGTGGCTGCAAGGAAGAAAGCCGCGCCCAAACGAGGCGCGAGCCGCTATCAGGCGCCGGCCAAACAGGCCGTACCAGGCTGGATCTGGCTGGTCTGTGGCCTGGTCATCGGCGGTTTCATCATGTTTCTGATGAGCCTCGAACCGGGTGGAGAGGAGGTCAAGCGCAACAAGGACGCACCCAAGACCGCGATCAAGGAGCAGCCCAAGCGCACGCCAGCGAGCGAGCAGGCGACCAAGCCGAAGTACGACTTCTATACGCTGCTGCCGGAGTCGGAAGTGATTCTGCCGCCGGAAGCCAAGCAGCCGGAACCGCCGGTTAAGCCGGTAACGCCGGAGGAAGCAGCGAAGATCGACGAAGCCCGCGCGCAGGCCGCACTCAATGGCCAGGTACCACCGCCGCCGCCCACAGTGGCCAAGGCACCAGTTACCCAGTTCTTTCTGCAGGCCGGCTCGTTCCGCCAGCAGGCGGAGGCTGATCGGGTACGCGCGCAGATCATCCTGCTTGGTCAGGACGTGCGCGTGGAAAGCGTCAAGGTGCGTGATGAGCCCTGGTATCGCGTACTGGTCGGACCCTTCGGCAGCCGCGAGCAACTGAATGCCGCACAAAAGACGCTGGCCGCCAGCGGCTACAAGAACCTGCTGTTGCAACAGCGGCAGACGCGCTGAACGAAAAACGCCGGGCTTTCGACCCGGCGTTTTTCATTCTGGCGCAGCAAAGCGAATCAGCTTTCCCGCGGCGCGTAGGCAAACACGTCAGCGCGCATCTGATGCGGGTCCATCCCCGCCTCCACCAACGCATCCAGCGTGCCATAGACCATCGACGGCGAGCCGCTGGCATAGATATGCAACGGTTTGAGATCGTTGAAATCCTCGCGAATCGCTTCGTGCAGCATGCCGCAGCGACCTTCCCAGCCGCAGACGTCGCTGACGACACGGTGCAGATGCAGATTGCTCATGCCCTGCCATTCATCCCAGTGCGACAGCTGGTAGAAGTCTTCGGGATGGCGAACACCCCAGTACAGATGCACCGGATGCGAGAACCCGGCTGCGCGGCAATACTCGATCAGACTGTGCATCTGCGCCATGCCGGTGCCCGCTGCAACCAGCACCAAGGGACCGTCCGGCAGTTCTGCCAGATGCGTGTCGCCGAATGGCAGTTGGATCCGCGCAAAGCCCTGCCGCCGCAGGAATGCCAGCAGCTCGATCGCGGATTCCTCACGCGCCAGCACGTGCAGCTCCAGCTCTCGGCCACTGCCGGGAGCAGAGGCGAGGGAAAACGCCGACCACTCACCGTCCTCCCGTTGCAGCAACAGATATTGACCGGCGTGATAGCGCGGCTGGCGACCGGCCGGCAGGCGTAGGCGCAAGCGCACCACATCGCCACCGACCTCTTCGTAGCCACTGAGCTGGCAGCTCAGCTCGCGTACCGGCAATTCGCCGGGCGCCAGCACGCCATCCCAGAGCAGCACGCAGTCTTCCAGTGGCTCGGCCAGGCAGGCCAGCAGCTCGCCGTGATCGCGCACCTCGCCGGCCTGCCGCACACGTCCTTCGACCAGCAGCGAGGCGCAGATGTGGCAATTGCCGTTGCGACAGCTCTGCGGGCATTCGTAGCCCAGACGCCTGGCGGCATCGAGAAATCGTTCGCCGGGCCGCACGTCGAGCACGGCGCCGGATGGCTGCAAAGTAACTTTCATGTGCACGTCTTATCAGTGAACGGGATGACCCGCCAAGGCTTTCGGGCGGGCTCGGGCCCGCCTCTTCGGATATGTCAGTCGATACCCAGCTGCGACCAGAGTTCATCAACCCGCTGCTTCACCGCCGGGTCCTGAACGATGACCCGCCCCCATTCGCGGTTGGTTTCGCCCGGCCATTTGTGGGTGGCATCCAGGCCCATCTTCGAGCCCAGCCCGGAGATCGGCGAGGCGAAATCCAGGTAGTCGATCGGCGTGTTGTCGATCATCACCGTGTCGCGCTTGGGATCCATGCGTGTGGTGATGGCCCAGATCACATCGTTCCAGTCGCGGGCGTTGATGTCGTCGTCGGTGACGATGACAAACTTGGTGTACATGAACTGACGCAGGAAGCTCCACACGCCGAGCATGACCCGCTTGGCGTGGCCGGGATACTGCTTCTTCATGGTCACCACCGCCATGCGGTAGGAACAGCCTTCCGGCGGCAGGTAGAAATCGACGATTTCCGGGAACTGCTTCTGCAGGATCGGTACGAACACCTCGTTCAGCGCCACGCCGAGAATCGCCGGCTCATCCGGCGGACGCCCGGTATAGGTGCTGTGATAGATCGGGTTTCGGCGATGGGTAATGCGCTCGACGGTGAACACCGGGAAGCGGTCGACCTCGTTGTAGTAGCCGGTGTGGTCGCCGTAAGGTCCTTCATCGGCCATCTCGCCCGGATGGATATGCCCTTCGAGGACGATCTCGGCGTACGCCGGCACCTGCAGATCGGAGCCGACCGCCTTGACCAACTCGGTGCGCGAACCGCGCAACAGGCCGGCGAAGGCATATTCGGACAGCGTATCGGGCACAGGCGTCACCGCACCGAGAATCGTCGCCGGGTCCGCGCCCAGTGCCACGGCGACCGGGTACGGCCGATCCGGGTATTTATTGCACCATTCACGGAAATCCAAGGCCCCACCACGATGGCTGAGCCAGCGCATGATCACCTTGTTGCGGCCGATGACCTGCTGGCGGTAGATACCGAGGTTCTGCCGCTCCTTGTTCGGCCCCTTGGTGATGGTCAGACCCCAGGTGATCAGCGGCGCGGCGTCGCCCGGCCAGCAGTGCTGTACGGGGATTGCCCCCAGGTCGACGTCATCACCTTCGATGATTACTTCCTGGCAGGGCGCGTCCTTGAGCACCTTGGGCGCCATGCTGATGACCTTCTTGTAGATCGGCAGCTTGCTCCAGGCGTCCTTCANCCCCTTCGGCGGCTCCGGCTCCTTGAGAAACGCCAGCAGCTTGCCGATCTCACGCAGTTCGGAGACATCCTCGGCGCCCATACCGAGGGCGACCCGCTGCGGCGTGCCGAACAGATTGCCNAGCACCGGCATGTCGAAACCCGTCGGGTTCTCGAAGAGCAGTGCCGGGCCCTGCTTGCGCAGGGTGCGGTCACAGATTTCGGTCATTTCCAGAACCGGGGAGACAGCAGCCGTGACGCGCTTGAGCTCACCGCGTTTTTCCAGGCCGCTGATAAAGTCGCGCAGATCGCGATACTGCATGCTTGAGCCTCGCATGGGCCGGCAGGGACGAGGCGCAAAGTTTAGCGCCCGCGTCGGGTTTTCCAAAACCTGCAGACANACGAAGGCCGGGTTTCCCCGGCCTTGTTGGCAACGACGAGTCGCTTACTTGCGCTTCATGGACATGAAGAATTCGTCGTTGGTCTTGGTGTCCTTGAGCTTGTCGAGCAGGAACTCAATCGCAGCGCTTTCATCCATCGGATGCAGCAGCTTGCGCAGGATCCAGATGCGCTGCAGCTCTTCCTCNCTGGTCAGCAGCTCTTCGCGGCGAGTACCCGAACGGTTGATGTTGATGGCCGGGAAGACACGCTTCTCGGCAATGCGACGATCCAGTTGCAGCTCCAGGTTACCNGTGCCCTTGAACTCCTCGTAGATCACCTCGTCCATCTTCGAGCCGGTCTCCACCAGCGCGGTGGCGAGAATGGTCAGCGAACCGCCTTCCTCGATGTTGCGCGCGGCACCGAAGAAACGCTTGGGCTTCTCCAGCGTGGGCATCGACACCACCAGTGAGCACTTTGCCGGAGCTCGGGATCACGGTGTTGTAGGCACGCGCCAGACGGGTGATGGAGTCGAGCAGAATGACCACGTCCTTCTTGTGCTCGACCAGGCGCTTGGCCTTCTCGATCACCATCTCGGCGACCTGCACGTGACGGGTTGGCGGCTCGTCGAAGGTGGAGGCGACCACTTCGCCGCGCACGGTGCGCTGCATCTCGGTCACTTCTTCCGGACGCTCGTCGATCAGCAGAACGATCAGGTGGCACTCGGGGTTGTTGCGGGTGATGTTGCTGGCGATGTTCTGCAGCATGATCGTCTTGCCCGCCTTTGGCGGAGCGACGATCAAGCCGCGCTGGCCCTTGCCGATCGGAGCACAGAGGTCGATTACGCGACCGGTGAGGTCTTCGGTGGAACCGTTGCCGGCTTCCATCTTCAGGCGCTCGTTGGCGAACAGCGGGGTCAGGTTCTCGAAGAGGATCTTGTTCTTCGCGTTCTCCGGCCGATCGTAGTTGATCGAGTCGACCTTGAGCAGGGCGAAGTAGCGCTCACCTTCCTTCGGAGGGCGAATCTTGCCGATGATGGTGTCACCGGTGCGCAGGTTGAAGCGGCGAATCTGGCTGGGCGAGACGTAGATATCGTCCGGGCCGGCCAGGTAGGAAGAATCCGCGGAGCGCAGGAAGCCGAAGCCGTCCTGGAGAATCTCCAGCACGCCATCACCGGAGATTTCCTCGCCGCTTTTAGCGTGCTTCTTGAGCAGGGAGAAAATCACGTCCTGCTTGCGCGAACGGGCCATGTTATCGATGCCCATCTGTTCGGCCATTTCCAGCAGTTCGGTGATGGGCTTTTGCTTGAGTTCAGTCAGATTCATAGAGAGAGTCAGGAAGGATGTAGAAAGCGATTAGCTTGAGAAGCCGCGCAGCAAGAGACGAACAGGTTCGTTGTGCTTTATGAGGCTGAAGTGCGTCGGCGACGGCGTGCAGAGGGCGACGGAAGAATGCGTCGCGAGGCCGAATTTAGCACCGTGCAGACGAAGCGTCCACCCTGCCGATGAAAAAAGCCCCCGCGACTGCGAGGGCTTTAGAGGGGAACTTCGGCGAAGTCAGATGTTGCTGTCGAGGAACGCCGCCAGCTGCGACTTGGACAGTGCACCGACCTTGGTCGCCTCGACGTTGCCGTTCTTGAACAGCATCAGCGTCGGGATACCGCGCACGCCGTACTTCGGCGGGGTTTCCTGGTTCTCGTCGATATTGAGCTTGCAAACCTTCAGACGACCTTCGTAGTCCTTGGCGATCTCGTCGAGTACCGGCGCGATCATCTTGCACGGACCACACCACTCGGCCCAGTAGTCGACCAGTACGGGACCGTCGGCCTGGAGGACGTCCTGCTCGAAACTGCTGTCGCTGACATTGTTGATGTATTCGCTCATGGATTTTCTCCAGGGTCGGAACGGAAAGGTCGCCATCATAGCCCTACTGTGAGCGGATCGAAAGCTGCAGACCCTCGGGTCGGCGACGATCGCCCGCGAGCNGCGCCTCCGTGCGTCAACGACTGCGTTGGCGGATGGGGGCGATCATGTCAGGATGTCTGAGTTTTGCATCGAGACTGCCCAATGCGCCATAACACCGCTGAGACCTTTCCCATGATCGCCGCCCTGGATCTGGGCTCGAACAGCTTTCACATGGTGCTCGCGCGCACCAGCAATGGCGAAATGCGCATCCTCGAACGGCTCGGCGAGAAGGTCCAGCTGGCTGCCGGGATCGACGAAAACCGTCTACTCGACGAGGCCGCCATGCAGCGTGGGCTGGACTGTCTGCGTCGCTTCGCCCAGCTGGTCAATCATCTGCCGCAGGGCGCCGTACGCATCGTCGGCACCAACGCACTGCGTGAAGCGCGCAATCGCGCCACCTTCATCCGCCGCGCCGAAGAGATCGTNAACCATCAGGTCGAGGTCATCTCCGGCCGCGAAGAAGCGCGCCTGATCTATCTCGGCGTGTCGCACACCATCCCGAGCAGTTCCGGNCGCCGCCTGGTGGCAGACATCGGCGGCGGCAGCACCGAGTTCATCATCGGCGAAGGGTTCGAATCGCAGCTGCGCGAAAGCCTGCAGATGGGCTGCGTGAGCTACACCCAGCGTTTCTTCCGTGACGGCAAGATCACCCCGGCACGCTACGCCCAGGCCTACACCGCCGCGCGGGTAGAGCTGATGGGCATCGAGCATGGTCTGCGCCGGCTCGGCTGGCAGGAATCCATCGGCGCGTCCGGCACCATCCGAGCCGTCGGTCTGGCGATCAAGAGCGGCGGCTTCGGCAACGGCGAGGTCAACCTCGAAGGGCTGGGATGGCTCAAACGCAAGCTGTTCAAGCTCGGCGACGTGGAGAAGATCGACATCGACGGCATCAAGCCGGACCGTCGCGGCGTGTTTCCTGCGGGCCTGGCGATTCTCGAGGCGATATTCGATGCGCTGGAGATCAGCAGCATGACCCACTCCGAAGGCGCCCTGCGCGAAGGGGTGCTCTACGACCTGCTAGGCCGTCACCATGACGAGGACATCCGCGACCGCTCGCTGAGCTTCCTGATGGAGCGCTACCACGTCGACATGGAACAGGCCGCGCGAGTCGAAGCCAAGGCGCTGGAGGCGTTCGACCAGGTGGCCGAGGCGTGGAGCCTGGATCAGGACTGGCACCGGGAGCTGCTCGCCTGGGCTGCACGGGTGCATGAAGTGGGCCTGGATATCGCGCACTACCACTACCACAAGCATGGCGCCTACCTGATCGAGCATTCCGACCTGCCCGGCTTCTCCCGTCAGGATCAGCTGATGCTGGCGCTGCTGGTGCGCGGCCACCGACGCAATATTCCTCAAGACAAGTTCGGCGAGACCGGGGTCGATGCCGATGCACTGGTGCGATTGTGCATCCTGCTGCGCTTCGCCATCCTGTTCCACCACATCCGCGGTGCCAATGCCGTCTCCGAGGTGCAGCTAAAGGCGACCGAACGGGGCCTGGAGCTGATCTTCCCGACCGGCTGGCTGGGCGCGAACCCGCTGACCAGGGCCGACTTCGAGGCCGAAGCCGCCTGGCTCGCGCGCGTGGGCTACGAACTGCGGATGAAATGAAACAAGGGCCCTAGGGGCCCTTGATGATACAGGTAACCAGTCTTCGCCTCCTGAGCCAGGCCGACGCGGCACGCGCCAGCCACATGCCTGAAAACGCACCGTGGGAAACACCCGACTCAGCGCACGCCGACCTGCGGCCCGGTGAGACGCTCCAGCAACGTACTCTGTATGTTGCGCGCATTCTGATTACCGGTGGGGCTGTTGCGCAGGTAGCTGCCGTCAGGCTGCAGAATCCAGCTCTGGGTGTTGTCGCTGAGGAAGCCTTCCAGCTCCTTCTTAACCCGCATCACCAGTTTCTTGCCTTCCACCGGGAAACAGGTTTCCACCCGACGATCGAGGTTGCGCTCCATCCAGTCGGCACTGGACAGGTAGAGCTTCTCGTCACCGTCATTCTGGAAGTAGAACACCCGACTGTGCTCAAGGAACCGGCCGATGATCGAGCGCACATGGATGTTGTGCGAAACACCGGCGATGCCCGGCCGCAGGCAGCACATGCCACGCACGATGAGATCGACGCGCACGCCGGTCTGGCTGGCCTTGTACAGCGCCTTGATCATCTTCGGATCGGTCAGCGCATTGATCTTCAGAATGATATGCGCGGGCCGCCCCTCGGCCGCGTGCTGGGTTTCCTGCGCGATCAGGTCGAGCAGCGTCTTCTTCAGGGTAAATGGCGCGTGCAGCAGCTTCTTCATGCGCATGGTCTTGCCCATGCCGATCAACTGACTGAACAGCTTGGAGACGTCCTCACACAGCGCGTCATCGGATGTCAGCAGACTGTAGTCGGTATACAGCCGGGCGTTGGCCGCGTGGTAGTTGCCGGTGCCCAGATGCGCGTAACGGCACAGCTCGCCATTTTCGCGACGCAGGATCAGCATCATCTTGGCGTGGGTCTTGTAGCCGACCACGCCATANATCACCACCGCGCCGGCCTGCTGCAGGCGGCTGGCGAGCTGCAGGTTGGATTCCTCGTCGAAGCGGGCGCGCAGTTCGATCACCGCGGTAACTTCCTTGCCGCTGCGCGCCGCATCGACCAGCGCATCGACGATCTCCGAATTGGCACCCGAGCGATACAGCGTCTGCTTGATCGCCAGCACGCACGGGTCCTTCGCNGCTTCACGCAGCAGATCGACCACCGGCGTGAAGGACTCGAACGGGTGCAGCAGCAGGATGTCCTGCTTGTTGATCACACTGAATATCTTGTCGCTGTTCTGCAGCAACTTCGGAATTGATGGTGTGAAGGGGCTGTATTGCAGCTCCGGGTGGCTGTCCAGCCCGGTGATGCTGAACAGGCGGGTCAGGTTGACGGGGCCGTTGACCCGGTACATTTCGCCCTCGCCCAGACTGAACTGCTTGAGCAGAAAATCGGCCAGGTGCTGCGGGCAGGTATCGGCCACTTCCAGGCGCACGGCATCGCCATAACGACGCGAGATCAGCTCGCCACGCAGCGCNCGTGCCAGGTCCTCGACGTCCTCGGTGTCAACCGAAAGGTCGGCGTTACGGGTGAGGCGGAACTGGTAGCAGCCCTTGACCCGCATGCCGTGGAACAGGTCGTCGGCATGGGCATGGATCATCGAGGAGAGGAAGACGAANTTGTCGCCGGCGCCGCCGACCGACTCCGGCACNCGGATCACCCGCGGCAGCAGGCGTGGCGCCGGGATGATCGCCAGACCGGAATCGCGGCCGAAGGCATCGACGCCTTCCAGCTCGACGATGAAGTTCAGGCTCTTNTTCACCAGCAGCGGGAACGGATGGGTCGGATCGAGACCGATCGGCGTGACGATCGGCGCAATCTCGTCGCGGAAATAGCGGCGCACCCAGGTCTTGAGTTTGGCCGTCCAGTGCCTGCGGCGAATGAAGCGNATCTGATGCTCGGCCAGCGCTGGCAGAAGCACGTCGTTGAGGATCGCGTACTGGCGGTCGACCTGTTCGTGGACCAGCTCGGAGATGCGCGCCAGCGCCTGATGCGGCTGCAGNCCGTCGGCGCCCGCCTGTTCGCGGGCGAAGGTGACGCGCTTCTTCAGTCCGGCGACGCGAATCTCGAAGAACTCATCGAGGTTGCTGGAGAAGATCAGCAGGAACTTCAGCCGCTCCAGCAGCGGATAGGACTCATCCAGCGCCTGCTCGAGCACGCGGACGTTGAACTGAAGCTGCGAAAGCTCGCGATGGATGTACAGCGCACTGTCGTCCAGGTTGGTCACCAGCGCGACCGGCGTCTCCTCGNCGACTTCCAGTGGCGCAGACACCACCTCGGGCAACGTCTGTTCCAGCACCTCGCCGACCACGGCGTCCTGCAGATCCTTTTCGCTGAGTCCCTGGTTGATCATCGCTTTGCCTCGAAAGGGCTCACTGGCCCCGTTTTAATTGTTGTGCCGCCTGTTTGGCGAAGTAAGTCAGGATGCCATCGGCCCCGGCACGCTTGAAGCCGACCAAAGACTCAAGGATGACGGCCTCGCTCAGCCAGCCATTCTGGATGGCGGCCATGTGCATGGCGTACTCGCCGCTGACCTGATAGACGAAGGTNGGCGCCTTGAAGGCATCTTTGACCCGCCAGACGATATCNAGGTAGGGCAGACCGGGCTTGACCATCACCATGTCCGCGCCTTCGGCCAGGTCGGCGCCCACTTCGTGCAGCGCCTCGTCACCGTTGGCCGGGTCCATCTGATAGGTATTCTTGTTGCTCTTGCCGAGGTTGGCGGCAGAGCCCACCGCATCTCGAAACGGGCCGTAGTAGGCGCTGGCGTATTTCGCCGAGTAGGCCATGATGCGCACGTTGTGGTGTTCGGCCACTTCCAGCGCCTCGCGAATCGCCTGGATACGACCATCCATCATGTCCGACGGCGCGACCACCTGAGCGCCGGCTTCGGCGTGGGACAGCGCCTGGCGGACCAGCGCGTCGACAGTGACATCGTTCTGCACGTATCCGNTGTCGTCGAGAATGCCGTCCTGGCCGTGCGTGGTGAANGGATCGAGNGCTACGTCGGTGATGATCCCCAGCTCAGGGAAACGCGCGCGCAAGGCGCGCGTGGCGCGCTGGGCGATGCCCTCCGGGTTCCAGGCTTCGGCCGCATCGAGGGACTTCTTCTCCAGCGGTGTCACCGGAAACAGCGCCAGCGCCGGAATGCCCAGCGCCACCAGCTCTTCGGCCTCCTCGAGCAGCAGGTCGATGGACAGGCGCTCCACTCCCGGCATCGACGGCACCGGCTCGCGGCGGTTCTCGCCGTCGAGCACGAACACCGGCAGGATCAGGTCATCGACGGTCAGCACATTTTCGCGCACCAGACGGCGGGAAAAATCGTCACGACGATTGCGACGCAGACGAGTAGCGGGGAACAGCCGGCTGGCAGGAACGAAACTCACGACGGACTCCTGGCCCGCAGAGCGGGCGAATATGACGTTTATAGGCCCGACACATGACGAAATGATGACAACGCCAGGCCGCCGAGCCTCCGAAACCGCGCCCATTGTCGCCAGCCATGCCGGCGACTGCCAGTGCTTTGATCAGGCGCAAACTGCCGTGCCAGACCTGCGGCAATGAACACCGGCGCATCGCGCGAATCCAACGGAACGTGTGGGGCTTACCTGGAACCGTCCCAGGTATTAGCATCGAACGCATCCGCCGTGCCCGACGCAGGGCCGCTGAACTTGACCAGGAGTACCACCATGAACAAGAAAGTCGCCGTGATCCTCTCCGGCTGTGGCGTCTACGACGGCTCGGAGATCTACGAAAGCGTCATCACCCTGCTGCGCCTGGACCAGCGTGGCGTCAAGGTGCAGTGCTTCGCACCGAACATCGCGCAGATGCATGTGATCAATCACCTGACCGGCGACGAGATGCCGGAGTCGCGCAACGTGCTGACCGAGTCCGCTCGCCTGGCCCGCGGCGAGATCAAGGATCTGCGCGAGGCGCGCGCCGAGGATTTCGACGCACTGATCATCCCTGGCGGTTTCGGCGCCGCGAAGAACCTCTCCAATTTCGCTACCGAAGGCGCCAGCAGCAAGGCACTGCCGGATGTGGTGGCGCTCGCGCAGGCCTTTGCCGAGGCACGCAAGCCGGTCGGGATGATGTGCATCGCGCCGACCATGGCCGCGCAGATCTTCGGCGCCGGCGTGGTCTGTACCCTTGGCAGTGACGAGGCCGAGGCCGCCAAGGCGGTCGCGCAGATGGGCGCCGAGCATCAGGCGTGCGAAGTCAGCGACATCGTCGTGGACAAGCAGCATCGACTGGTCACCACACCGGCGTACATGCTGGCGCAATCCATCAGCGAAGCCGCTTCGGGCATCTACAAGCTGGTCGACCGGGTACTGGAAATGACCACCGAAGACTGATCCGAACGCCGCCGAATGATCCCGGGTCCGCCCGGGATTTTTTTGCGCGAAAGCCGCCAAAGCCGCGGCTGCTCGTGCCGCCACTCTGTTCAGCGCGAACATCCTCGGGCAGCTTGATCGCTCATCCACAGGAACGCCGACCATGAACAACGACGACGCCCTGCTCGCCGAGCAGGCCCAGGCGGTACGCCAGATGTTCGAACGAATCCCCTTCAACCAGGCGCTGGGCATCGAACTGGACGAGGTATCGACCTCCCAGGTCGTCATGCACCTGCCGATGAAGCCGGAGCTGGTCGGCAACTTCGTCCACGGCATCCTGCATGGCGGGGTCATCGCCTCGCTGCTGGACGTGGCCGGCGGGGCAATGGCAATGCTCGGCGCCTTCGACAAGCATCGCCATCTGACCACCCAGGAGCGCGCCGCACGGCTTTCCCGGCTGGGAACCATCGATCTGCGCATCGACTACCTGCGCCCAGGCCGAGGCACCCGCTTCAGTGCCAGCGCGATGCTGCTGCGCTCGGGCAACAAGGTCGCGGTGGTGCGTTCTGAGCTGCACAACGAACTGGGCACCCTGATCGCCGTGGGCACCGGCACTTATCTTTGCGGTTGATCAGCCGATAGGAGATTGGCGGCCAGGGTGACCTCTCGTACACTCTGCCGCAGATGGCCATGCGCCACTATTCTCACGAGGCAGGACGCCCGACTGTTCGAGTGCCGCCGCGTGTCCAGACTTCTGTTTTCCGACCTTCCCGCCGACCAGATTGCCCTGCTCGGCCACAGTCACGACCCTCTGCTGGTCGTTCTCTCCTACCTGGTCGCCAGCGCGGCGGCGTTCACCGCACTGGCGCTGGCCAAGCGGGTCAGCCGCAGCGGCAGCCCGCGCGGCCGCGACTTGTGGCGTTGGGTCGGCGCGTTCGCTCTGGGTGGCGGCATCTGGTCGATGCACTTCATCGGCATGCTGGCCTTCAGCGCGCCGCTGGATATCAGCTACGACCATCGCATCACCCTGCTTTCGCTGCTGATCGCCATGGCCGTGTCTTATGTGGTGATGCGTCTGCTCGGCCGCGATCGCCTCAGCGTGCCGCAGTACGCGCTGGCCGGCACGGCCGCCGGCATCGGCATCGCNGCCATGCACTACACCGGGATGGCGGCGATACGNTCGCTGGCNACGCTCTACTACGCACCNCTGGCCTTCGCTGCCTCTGTTCTGATCGCCATCGGCGCCTCGATCGCCGCGCTGGTGCTGGGATATCACTTCCGCGCCAGCCAGAGCCGNNACCAGCACTGGCAGCGCCTGCTCTGCAGCCTNTTGATGGGCGCGGCGATCGTTTCGATGCACTACACCGGCATGCATGCGCTGACCCTGGCAGTCCCCGCCCACATGCTGGAGCACACCGCCCCGTTCGGCAGTCATGGCGGCCAGCATGCCGTCCTCGCCTCGGCAATCGGTCTGGTCGCGCTGCTGGTGATCGTCACCGGCATCGCCGCCAGCTGGGCCGAGCAGCGCTTCAGCGAGCAACGCCAGGCACTCGACCAGGCCGAGCACCAGCTAAACGCGATGACCCATTACGACCCGCTGACCAACCTGTTCAACGGTCGCGCCTTCACCGAGATGGTCACCCAGGTCCTGGCCGCGCGCGAGGAACGTCAGGCGCTGGCCGTGCTGGTGGTGGATCTGGACAACTTCAAGCGCATCAACGACAGCCTCGGCCACCGCAGCGGCGACCTGGCATTGCAACAGGCGGCGCATCGAATCCGCGCGGTACTCGGTCAGCACGACATGCTGGCGCGCTTCTCCGGCGACGAGTTCTGCGTCTTGACCCTCGGCCAGTGGGAGCAGGCCCAGGCGCTGGCCAACCACATCCTCGAACAGCTGCGCCCGCCCTTCACCCTCGGCGACACCCAGCTGCGCCTGACCGCCAGCATCGGCATCAGCCAGTACCCCGAAGACGGCCTGAACTTCGATGCGCTGTTCCGCCACGCAGGCCTCGCGGTCGGCCAGTGCAAGGCCAGCGGCCGCAACCGCAGCCTGCGCTTCAGCCCCGCGCTGGAACTGCGCGCCCAGGAGGATCTGTCGCTGGAACAGGACCTGCGCCGGGCACTGAACGAAAACCTCCTCAGCGTGAACTATCAGCCCATCGTCGATGGCCGCAGCGGCGAGCCGGTGAGCCTCGAGGCGCTGGTGCGCTGGCAGCATCCGCAGCAGGGTTTCATCAGCCCCGAGCGCTTCGTCGGACTGGCCGAGCAACACGGTTTCGTCGCCGAGCTGGACGCCTGGGTCGCGCGCCGCGCCTGTGCCGACCTGGTCGCCTTGCTCGATGAGGGCTACGACCTGCGGGTAGCGGTCAATTGCTCAGCGCTCAACCTGTCCAATCTGCAGATGCCGGAGGTCGTCGCGCGCATTCTCGAACGTACCGGTCTCGACCCGGCGCGGCTGACCGTGGAAGTCACCGAGAATGCNCTGATGAACAGCCTTGGCGCGGCGGTGCGCACCCTCGATGCCGTCCGTGAGCTCGGGGTGAAGGTGTCCATCGATGATTTCGGCAGCGGCTATTCCTCGCTGGCCTACCTGCGCAAGCTGCCGGTGGACACCCTCAAGGTCGACCGCGCCTTCGTTCAGGAAATCGCCGAACAGGCCAATGACCGTGCCATCACCGCGGCGATCATCGCCATGGCGCATAAACTCGGTCTCAAGGTGGTGGCCGAAGGCGTCGAGGAGGAGGTACAGCTGGCCTACCTGCGCGAAAACGGCTGCGATTACATCCAGGGCTACTACTACAGCCGCCCGCTGCCATTGTCGGCACTGCGCGACTGGCTGGCCGCGCGGCGGCCGCTCACTGCGGGCGCGACAATCGCGTGAGCAGGCGGTCCAGGGAATTGGCGAAGGCCTGGCGGTCGCGCTCGCTGTAGGCCCCCTGGCCNCCGCCCATCTGGCCCTGATCGCGTAGATCGGTGAACAGGTTGCGCACCGCCAGCCGCTCNCCCATGTTGCGCTCGTCGAACTCGCGACCGCGCGGGTCGAGCGCCGCGACGCCCTTCTTCACCAGTCGATCGGCCAGCGGAACGTCGCTGCAGATCACCAGNTCNCCNGGNNCGGCATGTTCGACCAGATAGTCATCGGCTGCATCCGGCCCGCTCGGCACCACGATCAGCCGCACGCAGGCGAACGCCGGCTTGACCTGGCTCTGGCCGGCAACCAGCAGCACCTCGAACCGCCGTTTGAGGGCGAACTTGATCACCTGGTCCTTGGCTGCACGCGGGCAGGCATCGGCATCGATCCACACGCGCATGGCGGTTGCCTCGCTCATGCCACCGCGCGCCTTACGGTCGCCAGCAGCGCCGCCGCGCCGGCGAACATTGCGGCGAAACTGCGGTTGACCAGGCGCTGCTGACGCGGCGTGCGCAACAGCCGCAGCACTTTCGCCGCCAGCCCGGTGTAGCCGGCCATGACGATCAGGTCGACCACCACCATGGTCGCGGCCATCTCGCTGTATTGCAGCAGCAACGGCCGCTGCGGGTCGAGAAACTGCGGCAGTACGGCGAGGATGAAAACGATTGCCTTGGGGTTGCTGGCGTTGACCACAAACCCGCGCAGCATCAGGCTCAGCGGCCTGCCGATGGGTCGCGGGGCGGCGGAATCATCCAGCGCCTCGGGCTGCGCCTGCCA
>JGI25317J35169_1000717_pt1 | contig 25219 bp, 20 predicted proteins | sample AutmiccommunBRH5_FD_35169 | JGI IMG/M metagenome (IMG submission 35169) | reverse complement strand
AACCCGGACAGTTCGATCTTCTACCTCAAGGTCAAAGGCGAAATGGAGGCGGCATTGCAGCAGCAGGACTGGCCACAGCTGACCATCGCCCGCCCCTCTCAGCTGATCGGCCCACGCCTGGAGCCGCGGTTGAGCGAACGCATCGCGGCGCCCCTGTCGCAGCTGCTGCCGGGCAAGTACCACGGCATCGAGACCTGCACCCTCGCCCGCGCGCTGTGGCGACTGGCGCTGGAAGAAGGCGACGGCGTGCGCATCGTCGAATCGGACGAGCTGCGCAAGCTGGGGAAATAACTGTCGGCGCCTCGCCAAAAGGCGCCGATTGACCACTGGATGCACGACGCTGCGGCCTCACTCTCACGATGATCATCAGTGACGTAGGGTGGATGTCGCTTTTTACATCCACCTGGCCTCGTCGGTGGATCGGTGAAGCGTGATCCACTACGATCCGCAAACGCGTCAGGCGTTAACGCCCCTTTCAGACCTTGATGAAATGCTCGCGGTAATGCCGCAGCTCGGCGATGGAATCACGGATGTCGTCGAGCGCCAGGTGCGTGCCGCTCTTCTTGAAGCCTTCCATGATCTGCGGCGCCCAACGTGCCGCCAGCTCCTTGAGCGTCGACACGTCCAGATTGCGGTAGTGGAAGTAGGCCTCGAGCTTCGGCATCTGCCGGTAGAGGAATCGTCGGTCCTGGCAGATGCTGTTGCCGCAGATCGGCGACTTGCCCTTGGGTACCCACTGTTCGAGGAAGGCCAGCGTCGCCTGCTCGGCCTCGGCGGTGGAAATCCTGCTCTCACGCACGCGCTGTGTCAGGCCCGAGCCGCCGTGCTGACGGGTGTTCCACTCATCCATGCGCGCCAGTGTTTCATCGCTCTGGTGTACCGCGATCACCGGCCCCTCGGCCAGCACGTTGAGCTGACTGTCGGTGACGATGGTCGCCATCTCGATGATGACGTCGTTGTCCGGATCCAGACCGGTCATTTCCAGGTCGATCCAGATCAGGTTCTGCGGGTTCTGCATGGCGGGCTCCTTGGCTGTGCGGCGCAGTTTAGCCGCTCGTATCGACGCCGTCAGGTGTCGCGCCACCGGGGTACCAGATCAGCAGCCGCGAGCGGCGCCAGTCATTCAATTGCTGCACTTCAACCGGCTCGACCCCTGGCACCGCGAAGCTGTTGCTGATCAGCAATGCACCGGGACGCATCTCGGCGCGTGCCTTTTTCCACAACGCAGGCATGGGCGCCGGCGAGAGGAAGCAATAGACCACGTCATACTCGGCGAGATCGACCCGCCACAGACTGAGCAGGCGAATATGGCAATTGCGCCGCGGCAGGCAGCGCAGCCAGGACAGTGCGAAGGTCAGCGGCGCGGTTTCCACGCCAATGAACTGCGCCGCCGGAAAGTCCCGTGCCAGGCGCGACAACGTGCCGGCCAGGCCGCTGCCCAGGTCGATATAGCGGAAACCCGCCGGCAGCTCGCTCAGCCGGTTGCGCAACTGGCGCTCGGCTTCACGACCGGTCAGGTAGAGCGGCACGCGCTCGGTGAAGGCATTCCAGTTCAACAGCAACAACAACGTGAATGCGCCCAGCGGCAACCAGCCCGGCACGTCGAAATCACGCAGCAACGCCAGGCCAGGAACGAACATCAGGTTGATCGCCAGCCACCAGGCCGACAGCCCGAGCCGGGCCCCGATCAGCGCCGCCAGACAGCCCTGCGCGACTGCCACAAGGATGAGACCGGGACGCACACCCAGCACGCCGACCAGTCCGAGCAACAGCAGCCAGACCACCAGCAGCGCCAACAGCTGGGCCAGCAGCGCACGCAGGATGGGCAGGCGAGTAACGACAGAAGCAGGCATGACCGACAATCGAACGGGTGAAGGAGCACCAGTCTAACCCTCCGGCTTCAGCGCGATACAGGCCGAAGTGGGCGGGTTGCAGCATGCTAGACTCGCTCACCAACCTCAGAGACAACCGAATTCATGGCCAAACGCCAACTCAACCGCCGGCAGAACTGGCGTATCGAGAAAATCCAGGAAGAGCGCGCCGCCCGCGCCGCGCGGCGCGAAAGCCGTGCACTCGAAGAACTCGAAGGCGGCGATCTTGGCCCGGAGCAGACCGGACTGGTCATCGCGCATTTCGGCGTGCAGGTCGAGGTGGAAGCACTGGAAGGCGAACACAGCGGGCAGGTCTTTCGCTGCCACCTGCGCGCCAACCTGCCGGCGCTGGTCACCGGCGATCGTGTGGTCTGGCGCCCGGGCAACCAGGGCATCGGCGTCATCGTTGCGCAGCTGCCGCGACATTCGGAACTCTGCCGCCCGGATACCCGTGGCCAGCTCAAGCCCGTGGCGGCGAACGTCGACCTGATCGTCATCGTCTTCGCGCCGCTACCGGAGCCCCACGCCAACCTGATCGACCGCTATCTGGTCGCCGCGGAGCACGCCGGCATCACGCCATTGCTGCTGTTGAACAAGGTCGACCTGATCGACGAGCAGAACGAAGCCGCGCTGAATCGCCTGCTGGAAGTCTATCGGCAGCTGAACTATCCGCTGNTGGAAGTCTCGGCCCACGGTGGTGGCGGCATGGAAGCGCTCAAGGCGCGGCTCGACGGCCACGTCAGCGTCTTCGTCGGGCAATCCGGGGTNGGCAAGTCTTCGCTGGTGAACAGCCTGTTGCCGGGCGTCGACACCCGCGTCGGGGCGCTGTCGGAAATGACCGGCAAGGGCACCCACACCACCACCACGGCACGTCTGTTCCACTTTCCCGGTGGCGGCGAGCTGATCGACTCCCCCGGCATCCGCGAATTCGGCTTAGGCCACGTCAGTCGCGCCGACGTCGAAGCGGGCTTCATCGAATTCCAGGATCTGCTCGGGCACTGCCGCTTCCGCGACTGCAAGCATGATCGCGAGCCCGGCTGCGCCCTGCTCCAGGCGCTGGAGGACGGGCGCATCCAGCCGCAGCGCATGAGCAGTTACCGACACATCCTCAGCAGCCTGCCAGAACCGGATTACTGATCTGGCGCTCAGCCCTCGCCGGGCTGACTGAACTGCAGCACGCCATCTTCGAAGATGTTCAACCGCTCCCGCAGTTGCTCCGGCTGTAACGGCTCCTCCCCAGCCGGCGCCGCGCCGCCAGATGGCGCGACTTCGCCTTCGGCAGCACCGGTCGAATCCGTGGCAGCGGGCTGCTCATCCTCGATCGAACGCTGCGCCTTCTTGGTCAGCACCAGAATATCGATGCGTCGGTTGACCGGATTGAGCGGGTCCTTGCGATCGAACAGCGCGGACGAGGCGTAGCCCACTACCCGCGCGATCTGGTCTTCCGGGTAACCACCGATCACCAGCGTGCGGCGTGCAGCGTTGGCACGCCCGGCCGAAAGCTCCCAGTTGCCGAAGTCGCTGCGCCCCGAGAAAGGCTTGGCATCGGTGTGGCCGCTGACGCTGATCTTGTTCGGCACCGCGGCGATGGTGTCGACCAGCGCCAGCAGGATGTCTTCGAAGTAGGGCTGCAACTGGGCGCTACCGAGGGCGAACATGGGCCGGTTCTCGGCATCCATGATCTGGATGCGCAGGCCGTCCTGGGTGATTTCGAAAAGGATCTGGTCCTTGAACTTCTGCAGCTCGGGATTCTCGTCGACCTTGTTCTGCAGCTCCTGCAACAGCAGCTCGAGGCGCTCGCGCTCCAGCTGTTCGGCGAAGGTTTCCACCTGATCGCTATCGATCTGCGCTTCGCTCTGCGCCGGCTCCAGCTCTGGATTGAGGGTGCGGTCCGGCGAGGGTGTCGGCGTCCCCCCCAGGTCGATGACGTGCGGGCTGGCGCTTTCGGTGAAGCCGATCGGATCCTGGAAGTAGCCGGAGATCAGTTTCTTCTGCTCAGGCGTCGCCGAACTCATCAACCACATCACCAGAAAGAACGCCATCATCGCGGTAGCAAAGTCGGCGAAGGCGATCTTCCACGCGCCGCCATGGTGGCCGCCCGCAACCTTCTTGACCCGTTTGACGATGATCGGTTGAGTGTTGTCCATGACGAGCCTTTAGCTGCCGCGCATGGCTTGCTCGAGCTCGGCAAAGCTCGGGCGATGCGCCGGATAAAGGACCTTGCGCCCGAACTCGACGGCCAGCGTCGGCGGCATGCCCGAGGCCGAGGCGACCAGCGTGGCCTTGATTGCCTCGTACACGTTCAGCTCCTCCTTGGCATCGTGCTCCAGTGCCGCGGCCAGTGGCCCGAAGAAGCCATAGGAGGCAAGAATACCGAGGAAAGTACCGACCAGCGCCGAGCCAACCTTGTAACCGATCATCGCGTTATCCGCCTCGGCGAGGATCGACATGGTGATGACGATGCCCAGTACCGCCGCGACGATACCCATCGCCGGCAGGCCGTCCGCCACCTTGGCGACCGCATGGGAGGGATGTTCAAGTTCTTCCTTCAGGCTGTTCAGTTCCATGTCGAACAGGCCTTCGAGTTCGTGCGGCGCCATGTTGCCGGACGACATGATGCGTAGGTAATCGCAGGTGAAGGCGGTCATGCGCTCGTCCTGCAGGAAGCCCGGGTACTTGCTGAACAGCGGACTGGCGGCGGGATCTTCCAGGTCAGCTTCAATGGCCATCATCCCTTCACGACGACTCTTGTTGAGGATCGAGTAGAGCAGGCTGAGCACTTCCAGATAATAGGTATGGGTAAAACGGGTGCTGAACATCTTCAGCGATTTTTTGAACACCAGCATGGTGGTGCTGGCGGGGTTGGCCTGCAGAAAACCGCCCAGCGCTGCACCACCGATGATCATCACCTCGAACGGATGGATGAGCGCGCCGATCTTGCCGCCAGAGAGCACGAACCCGCCCAGCACGCTGGCGAACACGACGATAATCCCGATTATTTTGACCATAGGAGGTACGTCTAAAACCTGGTTACGAGCCGTCCGGATCAAGGGCAAATAAACGCCCAGAATCGCCACCAGACGACCTTGCGAAAGGAATGTTGGAAGAATTGTTCTGGTTATCGGAACTTTTGCGCCAGACTAAAGGCCATCCCGATGAAAAGCTAGTTCGGCCATGACCACCACACCTCCGCTGCCACGCACGATACCCGCCTGGATCAAGGCTCTCGACGATGCACCCCTTCCCGCGTTTGCCGGCGTCCATGGCAAGGTGCGACTGGCGCTGCGCGACAGCAGCAAGTCGATGCGGCAGATCGCCGAACTTATTCAGGACAGCCCCGTGCTGGCGCTGCGTTTCATCCAGGAGGCCAATCGAGGCATCGGCGACAGCCAGCCGGCCGAGAGCCTGGAGGTCGCGCTCAGCCGCATCGGCCTGCAGCGCGCCGAAGCGCTGCTGGCGCGCATTCCGGCCATGGAGGCCGCCGACATGCCGCAGCCACTGCGGCAACTGGTATTAATCAGCCGCCACGCCAGCCAGCAGGCCAACGGACTGTTCGCCGCCCGCCTCGCACGACTGTGGCAGGACATTCACTGGGGCAGCCTGCTGTTCCTGTCTCCCGCCTGGGCGCTGATAGGCGCCTATCCGCATCTGCTCGACAGTTGGGAGCAGCGGGTACTGGTCAAGGGCGAGCCGGCCAGCAGGGTCGAGCGCGAGCTGCTCGGCGTATCCCTGCTGGAGCTGTGCCTAAGGCTTGCTGAGCATTGGCGGCTGCCGGACTGGATCATTCAGGGTTATCGCCTGCTGGGCACCGATCGGCGGCGCCTGATCAAGGCCCTGCATATTGCCCACGACAACGAGCACCCGCTGCATCAGCAGCAGATGCTCGACGCCGACCCCGACCTGCGCCGCTGGCTGACGCTGCCGAGCAACACCATCGTGCTGGCCAACGGCCTGGCACTGTCCTCGCACCATAGCTGGAGCGGCATACACAGCCTGCGCTGGCAGCGCCTGGCCGGTTTGTATCTGCAGGTGTCGCTCGCCGATCTGCAGCAGATGGTGCACCAGCAGGCGGCGACCAGCGCCCGGGAGATCGGCCGGACCGATCTCTGGCATCCGGCTCAAGGCCTGCTGTGGCCTACCGGTACACCCGTTTTCAGGTGTTGCGTGCTGCGCCGGTAGCAAGCGACGCCGATCTGGCCGAATGGCGCGAGCACTGTCGCCGCCTGCTCAGCGAGCCGACGCCGTTCAGCAACGTCTTGCAGCTGACCGCTACCGCCAGCCAAGCCCTTGCCTGCGCGGGCATGCAGCGCACACTGGTGTTGCTGTTCGACCGAAAGCAGAACCGCCTGGTCGCCCAGCAATCGGCCGGCCTGCCAAGCGATGCTGCGCGACTTACCCTCACCCCCGAGCAGAGCCAGATCGTGCGCCGTCTGCTGGAAAAGCCGGCACAGCTGCGCCTGCAGCCGGCCAACATGGCACAGTTCTCGGCCTTGCTGCCCGGCAGCCTGAAAGCGCTTTTCAGCGGCGAACATCTGCTGTTGCGCTCGCTGGGCATCGACGGGCGCGTGCTAATGCTGGTGGTTTCCGATCAGAACGGCGCGCCCTTCTCCGACACTACCCTGCAAACATTCGCTAAAACAACGCAGTGCATCGAGCGCGCATTGGCTACCTTCAGCAGGCGCGGGGTCTGAGCTTTTTCGCTAGACTTCGCCCCTTCTACGACTAGATGAGGGCTGCCGTGTCTGCCTTTTCCAACCTGCCGCTGGTGATCGAGCCAGCCGACCTGGCCGCACGCCTGGACGCGCCGGAGCTGATTCTGGTCGACCTGACCAGCGCCGCCCGTTATGCCGAAGGCCACCTGCCGGGCGCTCGCTTCGTCNATCCCAAACAGACCCAGCTCGGCCAGCCGCCAGCGCCGGGATTGCTTCCGGATATTGCGCAACTGCAGCGATTGTTCGGCGCACTGGGTCATCGGCACGACGCGGTGTACGTGGTGTATGACGACGAAGGCGGCGGCTGGGCCGGTCGTTTCATCTGGCTGCTCGACGTGATCGGCCATCACCACTACCACTACCTCAACGGCGGGCTGCACGCCTGGCTCGGCGAGGCGCGACCGCTGACCCAGCAGATACCCGAGGCGGCGCCCGGCCTGCCGAACCTGACGCTGGACCCNGCCCCAATCGCGACCCGCAGCNACATCGAAAGCCGCCTCGGCGCAGACGATCTGGTGATCTGGGACGCGCGCTCGCCGGCCGAATTCCGTGGCGAAAAACTCTTTGCCGCNCGGGGCGGCCACATACCCGGGGCAATCAACTTCGAGTGGACCGCCGCCATGGACCGTGCTCGCGACCTCCGAATCCGCGAGGACATCGCCGAGCAGCTGGAGGCACTGGGCATCGTCCCGGAAAAGGAAGTCGTAACCCACTGCCACACCCATCATCGCTCCGGCCTCACCTACCTCCTGGCCAANGCACTCGGCTACCCACGCGTCAAGGGCTATGCCGGCTCCTGGTCCGAATGGGGCAACCTGCCTGATACACCGGTGCAGCAATGAAAAGGACCCACATGAAAGATCGCCTGTTCGTCATCAGCCAGTACGTGCTGCCCCATCACCTCATCTCCCGCCTGGCTGGCTGCCTGGCCGAGTGCCGGCTGCCGTGGGTGAAGAACACCTTCATCAAGTGGTTCGTCCGGCATTTTCAGGTCGACATGCGCGAGGCCCAGGTCGAGGAGCCCACGGCCTACGAGCACTTCAATGCCTTCTTCACCCGCGCATTGAGAGACGGTGCCCGCCCGCTGGATCAGACTCCGGGCGCCATCCTCAACCCCTGCGACGGCGCCATCAGCCAGCTGGGCCGGATAGAACAAGGCCGTATCTTCCAGGCCAAGGGCCACAGTTACAGCGCCATGGAGCTGCTTGGCGGCGATCACGAACGCGCTGCTCCGTTCATGGGCGGCGCGTTCGCCACGGTCTACCTCTCGCCCAAGGATTATCACCGCGTGCATATGCCGGTCAGCGGCACGCTGCGGGAAATGGTCTACGTGCCGGGGCGCATCTTCTCGGTCAACACGGTCACGGCGCAGGGCGTGCCGGAGCTGTTCGCGCGCAACGAGCGGGTGGTCTGCCTGTTCGATACCGAGCACGGGCCGATGGCCATGGTGCTGGTCGGCGCGATGATCGTCGCCAGCATCGAGACCGTCTGGGCCGGTCTGGTCACACCACCCAAGCGTACCTTGAAGACCTTCCGNTACGACGAAGCGGCGCGTGCNNCCATCCACCTTGAGAAAGGCGCCGAGATGGGCCGTTTCAAGCTGGGTTCGACGGTGATTCTGCTGTTCGGGCCGGAACAGGTGCGCTGGGCTGAACAACTGGGGCCGCTGAGCCCCGTGTGCATGGGCGAAGCGCTGGGCCAGGCGACGCTCAGCCCAACCGTCGCCGACCCGCTCGAAACCCTCTGATTCCCGCCCCAGCGACGTTCGGCAGCCCATGACTGCCGAACGTCGACTAATATCATGAAGCCATCATTCAGTCCTGCCCGCTGCGGCAGATATTGATAGAGTTCTCATTAATTATGCCCTGACCGCCGCGGAGCCAACCGTTTGGATAGACAGAGCCATCATCTGCTGTTGCGCGTACCAGCGCCCACCCGGCAGACCCTGTCCTTCTGCGACGCCAGCGTGCGCGGCGTAACCGGCTGGCTCGCCGGCTTGCCGAAAGCCAACATAGGCGAAACCGCGCGCCAGCTTTACCAGGCGCTGATCGAACTCAACCAACTGCGCATCGCCACGGAAACCCGCCTGCAGATGCTGGAACTGCTGCGGCCGGACGTGCATTTCGTCTGCAACCAGCTGGAAAAGCACTTCGTCAACCAGCCCATCGTGCTCAGCGAGCGACCACGCAAAGTCGCCGGTCTCTGCCAGGCGCTGCAGAATCACCTCGCGGTTGGCTACAAGCTGATCGTGGTGCGTGTGGTTTCGCAACCCGAGCGCGATCGTCACCAACTGTTGTCGATCGCGCTGCAACGCGCCATTCACAGCCTCGGCGCGTTGCTGATCCGCTCCACCCAGCTCTACAGCCCGGCTGCTGCCGGGTTGTGGCTCGAACTGCACCAGCTCTATCAGCTGGCAGTCGAGCATGGCACCGAGCGCCTGCTGCTGCGCGATCCGCTGGCGCGATACTCCAAGGATCTCACCGCTGAGCAGAGCTACCTCGCAGCGCTGCTGCTCGGTTGCGCGCGCTGCAATCAGTTGCGTCAGCAGAGCATCGTCAAGCTGGCCGCGGCACTGGAGGCCTGGGGCGCAATGGCGCAGATCCAGGCAGCCAGCGCCGCCAGCAGCCTTTTCCTCCTGTCTCCGCTGGTGGACGGGCCGCCGCGCTACCGTTCGCTGTTTCCCGACAGAAATCAGCAGAACCTGCTCGGCATCGATACCCGGATGCTGGTCGGCATGATCGATGAGCACCTGCGCCTGGCGCCCGACAACCGCCGGCTGAGCCGTCTGCCAGCCGCCGCAGGACTGGACGACGATCTGCTGCGCCACCTGAACTCGGCCTGGGGCGCCATCTCCGAACGAACCTTCCAGCGCACGCCGGCAAAGGGCACGCTGGCGCTGTGCATCGGCATGACCGCGCTGCACTATCAGCTCGCCGGTCAGCGCGCATTCAACGAAGTGCTCGAACTGCCCGGCACCTCGAATCGAGCCGTGTTCAAGCTGCACAACGGCGCCGCAGATGTCTGGGCCAACGCATTCGATGCACAGAGCACCAGCATCGAACGCCTGCCGGACAGCGACCACATCGAGTTCGTCAGACCCGATGTTTCACGCGCAGCGCCAGCGACCAGAGCAGCCGCGTCTGCATCGACGAAAGGTAAGTCCACCAGCAACCAAGATCATCCGATCTATCAGGTCCAGCTGGTGGATCATAGCCCCGGCGGTTACTGCCTGGCCTGGGAAGGCGAGGTGCCCAGCCTGCTGCAGACCGGCGAGCTGTTGGGACTGCGCGAAGACACCGGGCAAACCTGGAGCGTCGCCGTGGTGCGCTGGATTCGCCAGGTACGCGGCGGCAGCACGCAGCTGGGCATCGAACTGATCGCACCGCAGGCCAAGCCCTGTGGTCTGCGCCTGCTGCGCAAGGTCGACCAGGGCAGTGAGTACCTGCGCGCCCTTCTGTTGCCGGAGATCGCCGCGATCTCCCAGCCGGCAACGCTGATCGCGCCACGCCTGCCTTTCCAGGAGGGGCACAAGGTTCAGATCAACCGTAACGGCGAGGAAGAGCGCGCCGTGCTGAACCAACGCCGTGCGGCTACCGGCAACTACAATCAGTTCGAATACCGCTCCCTGGGACAGGTCGCACCGGAGCGAGAGACGCCTGTCACAGGCTGGAAAACCCACACTGCGGGCGGGGATGAAGATTTTGACTCACTCTGGAAGTCGCTGTAGATTGCCGACTCTCGCATTCCTGCCTGCCCGCGCCGCTTTGGCGCGCACTTAAGCTGTTGCCATGGCCCTGCAAAAGAAAACCATCCGCCTGCTGATTCTCGAAGACTCGCAGAACGAGGCCGAGCGTCTGGTCAGCCTCTTCCGCAATGCCGGACAGGCGACCCGGGTGCATCGGCTGACCTCCAGCGACGATCTGGCCGAAGCCCTGAAACAGACCTGGGATCTGCTGATCAACGCACCGCAGAGCGAGAATCTCGACCCCAGCGAGGCAATCAGCGCCATTCGCCGGCAGGCCAAGGACATCCCGATCCTCCAGCTAACCGCAGGCAACGACGCCGAAGCGATCACCGAAGCGCTGATGCTCGGTGCCCAGGATGCCCTGCCGCAGGGTGAGGACGAGTGGCTGCTGCTGGTGGCCAATCGCGAACTGGCCAATCTCGAAGAGCGCCGCGCGCGCCGTTCAGCCGAAGTGGCCCTGCGTGAAGCGGAAAAGCGCTGCCAGCTCTTGCTCGACAGTTCGGTGGACGCCATTGCCTACGTGCACGACGGCATGCACATCTACGCCAACCGCGCCTACCTCGAACTGTTCGGCTACGACGACGTGGAGGATCTGGAAGGCATGCCGATGATCGATCTGATCAGCGGCACCGACCAGAGCCGTTTCAAGACCTTCCTGAAGAACTACCAGAGCATGGAAGGCAGCGCCGAACTGGCCTGTGGCGGCGTGCGCGCCGATGGCGACACGCTCAAGACNCGCATGCACTTCTCGCCGGCGGCCTATGACGGCGAGCCCTGCATTCAGGTGGTGATCCGCGCCGAGAACGACAGTGCCGAACTGCAGAAGCTGCGCGAGATCAGCAGCCAGGACCCGGTAACCGGCCTGCTCAACCGCAACAGCTTCCTCGAAGTGATTGACGCCGCGGTAGAGCGCGCGATCAATGCCGGTCAGCCCGCCAGCCTCGCCTACATTCGCGTCGATCGCTTCGCCGCGCTGCAGGCAGACATCGGCCTGACCGACTCCGACCAGCTGCTCAACCAGCTCGCCACCCTGTTGCGGGGCCACTTCCCCGGCGAAGCCCAGCTGGCTCGCTTCGCCGATGACGTCTTTGCGGTCCTGCAACCCGGCGTCATTCCGCAGCAGGCCGAACCGGAGCTGCGCAAGCTGCTGACCAAGGTCGAAGGCCAACTGCTCGATGTCGGCGGTCGCACGGTGCAAACCACCCTCAGCATCGGCGTTGCCGGCCTCGACGAGAAGACCGCCAAGGCTCAAGACGCGATCGAGCGCGCGCACCGCTGTGCCGATGAGCTGAGCGACGGCAATGCGCTGAAGCTCTACAACCCGGCCGACGAACTGGCGGCAGCAGCCAACCGCGGCGACATCGTCGCGATGCTCAAGCAGGCGCTGGAAAGCAACAGCTTCCGCCTGCTGTTCCAGCCGATCATCAGCCTGCGCGGCGACAGCTTCGAGCATTACGAAGTGCTGCTGCGGCTACTCGATCCGCAGGGCGTGGAAGTCCCGCCGAACGAGTTCCTCAGTACCGCGGCCGACGCCGGCCTGGCTGCCAAGATCGACCGCTGGGTCATTCTCAATTCCATCAAACTGCTTGCCGAGCACCGCGCCAAGGGCCATCGCACGCGACTGTTCCTGCACCTGTCCGCCGCCAGTATCCAGGACCCCAGCCTGCTGCCCTGGCTCGGCGTCGTGCTCAAGGCTTCGCGCCTGCCAGGCGATTCGCTGGCCTTCGAGTTCGGTGAAGCCGATGCCGTGGCCTATCTCAAACCGGCCAAGGCGCTGGCCCAGGGACTCAACGGCCTCGGATGCCGCACCGCGCTCGCCCAGTTCGGCTGCGTGCTCAACCCATTCAATACGCTCAAGCATCTGGATGCCGAGTTCATCAAGGTCGATGGCTCCTACACCCAGGATCTGACCCGCCAGGAAAACCAGGAAGCGCTCAAGGCCCTGCTCGCCGAACTGCACGAGCAGCAGAAGCAGAGCATCGTACCGTTCGTCGAAAGCGCGACCGTACTCGCTACGCTGTGGCAAGCCGGCGTCAGCTACATCCAGGGCCATTATCTGCAGGGCCCGAGCCAGTCGATGGACTACGACTTCGCCTCCGACGAGGAGTGATGCGCCGCCGGGCTGGCAGCCTCCCGCCAGCCCCAACGCCACCAGACAATCCACCTCAGCTTGACTACGATCACTGGCCAGCCGCAGCGCTGAGCTAGAGTGTCCGGACGCCTTCAACTCGAAGAGGAGCCGCACCATGGTCATGATGAAAGCTGCCGTGTTCGTCGAACCGGGCCGCATCGAACTGCAGGACAAGCCCATCCCCGAGATCGGCCCCAACGATGCCCTGCTACGCATCACCACAACCACGATCTGCGGCACCGACGTGCACATTCTCAAGGGTGAGTATCCGGTCGCGCCCGGCCTGACCATCGGCCACGAGCCGGTAGGCGTCATCGAAANGCTGGGCAGCAACGTCAAGGGCTACCAGGAAGGTCAGCGCGTCATCGCCGGCGCCATCTGCCCGAGCTTCACCTCCTACGCCTGTCAGGACGGCCTCCCCTCGCAGGACGGCGGCTGCTCCTGCCATGGTTACAAGCCCATGGGCGGCTGGCGTTTCGGCAACAGCATCGACGGCACCCAGGCCGAGTACGTACTGGTACCCGACGCCATGGCCAACCTGGCGCCCGTACCGGACGGCCTGACCGACGAACAGGTGCTGATGTGCCCGGACATCATGTCCACCGGGTTCGCCGGCGCCGAGGCGGCCAATATCAAGATCGGCGACATCGTGGTGATCTTCGCCCAGGGGCCCATCGGCCTCTGTGCCACCGCTGGCGCCAGGCTCCGCGGCGCGGGCACCATCATCGCCGTGGACGGTGTGGATGCGCGGCTGGATATCGCCCGGAAGATGGGAGCGGACGTGACGCTCAACTTCCGCAATGTCGATGTGGTGGAAGAGGTTCTCAAGCTAACCGGCGGCCGCGGCGTCGACGCCTCCATCGAGGCGCTGGGCCTGCAATCGACGTTCGAGAGCGCATTGCGAGTACTCAAGCCGGGCGGAACGCTGTCCAGCCTGGGCGTCTATTCCAGTGACCTGACCATTCCGCTCGGCGCTTTCCATGCGGGGCTTGGCGACAACAAGATNGTCACCTCGCTCTGCCCGGGCGGCAAGGAGCGCATGCGCCGACTGCTCAATGTGGTCGCCTCGGGCCGGGTCGATCTCNGCCCGCTGGTCACCCATCAATATGCGCTGGACGACATCACCGNCGCCTACGACCTGTTTGCCAATCAGCGCGATGGCGTGCTGAANGTGGCGATCAAACCCTGAAGNCACTGCAAGGCATGAGTGACAAAACTAGAGCCCCGGATCGATTGATCCGGGGCTTTGCGTTGTTCGAGCCTGCAGCCGCGCTTTATTCCGTGCCGTCGCGATCGCGGAAACCCAGCAGGTAGAGAATCCCGTCCAGACCCAGGGTTGAAATCGCCTGCTTGGCCGACTGCTTGACCAGCGGNTTGGCGCGGAAGGCAACGCCCAGGCCGGCCAGACCAAGCATCGGCAGGTCGTTGGCGCCATCACCCACGGCGATGGTCTGCTCCAGACACAGCCCTTCCTGCTCGGCCAGCTGGCGCAGCAGATCGGCCTTGCGCTGGGCATCGACGATCGGCTCGACCGCCACGCCGGTGACCTTGCCGTTCTCGATCTGCAATTCATTGGCGAACACGTAGTCGATGCCGAGCTTGGCCTGCAGCTGCTTGGCGAAATAGCTGAAGCCGCCGGACAGGATCGCTGTCTTGTAGCCCAGGCGCTTGAGTTCGGCGAACAGCACTTCGGCGCCCTCGGTCAGGCGCAGGCTGGCACCGATGTCCGCCAGCACGTCTTCCGACAAGCCTTCCAGCAGCGCCAGGCGCTCCTTGAAGCTGGCGCGGAAATCCAGCTCGCCGCGCATCGCCCGCTCGGTGATCTCCGACACCTGCTCGCCAACACCGGCGGCCTTGGCCAGCTCGTCGATGACCTCGGCCTCGATCAGCGTCGAGTCCATGTCGAACACAGCCAGCCGGCGGTTGCGCCGGTAGACCGAATCGCGCTGGAAGGCGATATCGACATTGAGCTCCTGCGCCACGCTGAGAAACTCGGCGCGCAGCGCCGCGGTATCGGCCGGCTCGCCGCGCACCGAAAACTCGATGCAGCCCTTGCCCAGTTCTTCCGGCATGTCCAGCGGCATGCGTCCGGACAGGCGGTCGATATGGTCGATGTTGAGCCCGTACTTCGCCGTGATCGAGCTGACCCGCTGCAATTGCTCGGCGGTGACCTTGCGCGTCAGCAGGGTGACGATGTGCCGGGACTTGCCCTGCCCGGCCACCCAGTGCTGGTAGTCGGCCTCGGCCACCGGGGTGAAGCGCACCTGCTGGTCNTGCTTGTAGCCCATGAACAGNACGTCCTTGAGTACCGACGAGGCGCGCTCGTTATCCGGAATCTCGATCAGNATGCCGAACGACAGCGTGTCATGGATCACCGCCTGGCCGATGTCGAGAATGTTCACGCCACCCTGGGCGAGCACGCCGGTGATGGCCGCGGTGAGGCCCGGNCGNTCTTCACCGGTGATATTGATCAGGACGATTTCGCGCAAGGCGCAGCTCCCATGGCAGGCAACGAAGGCGGGCATTCTACATCAGCTGACCAGCGCGCTGGACANGCCCCGCGGCAGGCACATCGCGCTCCACCACGATGANCCTGGACGCAATTCGTCAGCTTACCGTCGCAGACCTTCAGCGCCCCCCGTGCTTTCCGTATACTGCTCGGCAATTTCCCGACGAGAAGAGCCGCGCTCTGTGAACCGGCCCGCATCCGTAAAGCCAGACAACTTCTTCCTCATGCTCTATCGCGCAGTACGCCAGCATCGCGTGCCGCTGGTGTTGCGTATTGCCAGCCATACGCTGCTGCTGGTGGCGCTGGCGCTGATCATCTACGCGTGGGTGATCGGCATGCAGTTCAAGCATGCCATGGAGCAGCAGGCCGATGCCCTCGGCCAGAGCCTGGTCACCCAGACGGCCGCCTCGGCCACCGATCTGCTGGTGGCCAACGACATCCTCAGCCTCAACGTGCTGCTGAGCAATCTGGTGAAGAATCCACTGGTCGCTCACGCAGCGATCTACAGCGTGGACAATCGCGTGCTCGCCGAGTCCGGAACCCGGCCTCAGCAGGGCCTGCTTGGGGACGATAACGGGCTTTATTCGACACCCATCAGCTTTCAGGAAGTGATTGCCGGGCATCTGCGCGTGAGCCTGGACATGCAGCAGTTTCAGCAGCCGATGACCATCAGCCTGCAGAGCATGGGACTGCTCAGCCTGATCCTGCTGGCGTTGACGCTGATGCTGAGCCTGCGCCTGGGCCGGCAATTGGCGACGCCCTTGATGCAGCTGCGCCTGTGGCTGCGCGACCCGGACGACCCCGCCCCGGGTGCCGGACGGCAGGACGAGATTGGCGACCTTGCGCGCCAACTGCAGTCACGCCTGGTGCCGGAGAAGCCCGAGGCGGAGCTTGACCTGAGCGATGCGCTGGACGACGACTATTTCGACCAGAGTGACGACCACAGCATTGACTCACGATCCCCCGCAGCGCAACCGGAGCGCTTCGATATCGAGCTGGACGACGAGTCACAGCGCCCACGCGGCTTTTCCGCGAACGCTGATGACGACGTGCAGCAGCTGGACGACGACGTCCCGTTCGAGCTCCCGTCACTGGGTACCCCGAGCGTACAACCTCCTACCCCGCCGCAACCTACCCGCAGCGCCGTGCTGGCCATCCAGCTCGGCGGGCAGGAACAATTGCGCCGCTTGCCGCGGCCGCGCCTGACCGAACTGCTGCAACGCTATCGAGACTGCCTGCAACAAGCCGCGACGCTTTACCAGGCCGAGCTGCACACGCTCAACGATGGCAGCAGCCTGATGTTGTTTCATAGCCAGGACGACGAGCAGAACTACCTCACCCACGCGATCTGCTGCGGCGAACTGATGCGTGCGCTGGGCCATGCCTTGCAGATCGACGTCGCCGACAGCGGCATCACGCTGCAACTGCAGCTCGCCCTGACCCAGGGCGATGGCCTGTTCGACCTGAGCCAGGGCGACCTGCTGCTGAGCCAGCCGGCGCAGGCCGCGCTGGATATGTCGCTGCACAGCCGCAACCTGCTGCTGGTAGAGGGCAGCATCAGCGAGGACCGGCTGATTCAGCAGCGCGCGCGTATCCGCCCGATTGCCAGTCCGGAAGGCGCCTGCTGCGTCGAGCGCCTGCTGGACCCATACCCCTCGCTGCTGGAGCGCCAGCTGACGCGCATGCACGAACTACGCAGCCGCACCCACTGACGCAAGCCATACGGTCGCTATCAAACGACCTTTGACCTTGGACCTTTGGTCGAGCCCGCAGTCGCAACCAGCCCGAGAAAACGAAAAAGCCCGACCAGATCACTGGCCGGGCTTTTCAATGCGCTGGCTGCCACAGCAGCCGCGACAGAGTCAGAAGCGGAACACTTCCATATCCGTACGAATGGGTTCGGCGGCCGGGATGCGCGGTGCCGGTGCCTCGGCAGACTTGCTTACCTGTGGCTTGGCAGGGGCAACCTTGGGTGCGGTCTTGGCTACCAGGGTAGGTTCGACCGCATCGGCGACCATCTCGCTCAGGCGCTGCAGCAGAACGCTCTGCGCCCGCACCTGGTCGCTCGCGCTGCCCTGGTGCTCCTCCTGCAGGCGCACCAGTCGACTGCCNAGGTGCTTGCCCGCCTTGTCGCGCAGACGCCANTGCGCCTCGAGTACCGCCGGGAATTCGGGGCCGGAATCAAGGCGNGTGATGGACAGCTCGATCTGCACTTCNGGNGTAAAGCCTTCGTCGGCCGGGCCAAGCACCAGGCTCTGCGTATCCAGACGCCAGGCCAGCTGNCGCAGCAACACCTGCTCGACGTCGGCCTTCAGNCTGCCCGCCCAGTGGGCGCGCTGACCGTCGACGGCCAGGCTGCCGTCAGCCAGACGCTGAAGCAANGCGTCACGCTGCAGATAATCGGCAAGCGTCACCGGTGCCAGCAGCACGGCGGCGCCATCGGTTCGCTCAGGCACTTCAGTCGTACCGCTGTCCANTCGGTACATTGGCGCAGGCTGCAGGCCGATGCAGCCTGTCAGCCCCATGCTGGCCAGCAACAAAACAGTCGGAACACGCAGCAAATTCTTCATTACCGTCATAACACCAGAGTTCAGGCCGCTCGCGACCATCAGATCGCCAATGCCTCGTGCATATGTCTCGCCGGACAATCGACTCCGCCGACGCGAAAGAAAGCACCGGGCAACATGCCGCAGGCTGGAAAGGCCGCTATCTTCCGTGAAAGCGGCCTTCGATTCCAGCGCCAATACGTTTGGTCATGCTTCGACCAGCAAGCCTTCGACGCGCTGGAAGCCTCGTGGCAGCTTGTTGCCGCGCCTGCCACGTTCGCCTTTGTAGTGCTCCAGATCCTCGGCCTTGAGCGACAGCGTGCGCTTGCCCGCCTGCAACACCAGTGTCGCACCGGTCGGCAGCACAGCGAGATCGACCAGATACTCCTCGCGGCTCGCGACCCGCTCGCCGGGGATGCCGATGATCTTGTTGCCCTTGCCCTTGCCCAGCTGCGGCAGATCCCGCACCGGGAACACCAGTAGACGGCCCTCGGTCGTCACTGCAGCCAGCCAATCCTCCTCGCGACTGGCCAGCGGCCGCGGCGCGACGACCTTGGCGCCTTTCGGCAGCGAGAGCAGCGCCTTGCCCGCCTTGTTCTTGGCCTGCAGGTCCTCGCCCTTGACCACGAAACCGTAGCCGGCGTCCGAGGCGATCACGTAGAGCGCCTCATCATCGGGCAGCATCACGCATTCGAAACTCGCGCCCGGCGGTGGCGTCAGCCGGCCGGTGAGCGGCTCGCCCTGGCCTCGCGCCGAAGGCAGCGAGTGCGCCGCCAGCGAATAGCTGCGCCCAGTGGAGTCGATGAACACCGCATATTGGTTCGAGCGCCCGGCCGCAGCTGCCTTGAAGCCATCTCCGGCCTTGTAGGACAGCCCGCTGGCATCGACATCATGGCCCTTGGCGCAGCGCGCCCAGCCTTTATCGGAGATCACCACGGTCACCGGCTCGGACGGCAGCAGCTCGTTTTCCGACAACGCCCGCGCCTCGGCACGCTCGACGATCGGCGAGCGGCGATCGTCGCCGTAGGTTTCCGCGTCCTCGATCAGCTCCTTGCGCACCAGTTTCTTCAGCTTGGTTTCACTACCCAGCAGCGCCAGCAGCTTCTCGCGCTCCTTGGCCAGCTCGTCCTGCTCGCCGCGGATCTTCATCTCTTCCAGCCGCGCCAGCTGACGCAGGCGGGTGTCGAGGATGTAGTCGGCCTGCAGCTCAGAGAGTTCGAAGCGCGCCATCAGCACCGGTTTGGGCTGATCTTCGGTACGGATGATGTGGATCACTTCATCCAGATTGAGGAAGGCCACCAGCAAGCCTTCCAACAGGTGCAGACGCCTCTCGACCTTGTCCAGGCGGAACTGCAGGCGACGGCGCACGGTGCCGATGCGATAGGTCANCCACTCNCTGAGCAGAGTGCGCAGGTTCTTCACCTGTGGGCGACCATCGAGCCCGATCACGTTGGTGTTGACCCGGTAGCTGGACTCCAGATCGGTGGTGGCGAACAGGTGCTGCATCAGCGCTTCGACATCGACCCGGTTGGAGCGCGGGATGATGACGATGCGACAGGGGTTCTCATGATCCGACTCATCGCGCAGGTCGGCGACCATCGGCAGCTTCTTGGCCTGCATCTGCCCGGCGATCTGCTCGAGCACCTTGGAGCCGGACACCTGGTGCGGCAGCGCGGTGACCACGACGTCGCCGTCTTCGACACGGTAGACGGCCCGCATGCGAACGGAACCTCGACCTGTCTCATAGATCTTCAGCAGGTCCGCACGCGGCGTGATGATCTCCGCCTCGGTCGGGAAATCCGGCCCCAGCACATGCTCGCAGAGCTGCTCGACACTGGCGCTCGGCTCGTCGAGCAGACGTATGCAGGCGCTCGCCACTTCACGCAGGTTGTGCGGCGGCACATCGGTGGCCATGCCCACGGCGATGCCGGTGGTGCCGTTGAGCAAAAGGTTGGGCAGGCGCGCCGGTAGCGTCGCCGGCTCGTCGAGGGTGCCATCGAAGTTCGGCACCCACTCCACCGTACCCTGCCCCAGCTCGCTGAGCAGCACCTCGGAATAACGCGACAGCCGGGCCTCGGTGTAACGCATGGCGGCGAAGGACTTGGGATCATCCGGCGCGCCCCAGTTGCCCTGACCATCGACCAGCGTGTAGCGATAGCTGAACGGCTGCGCCATCAGCACCATGGCTTCGTAGCAGGCACTGTCGCCATGCGGATGAAACTTGCCGAGCACGTCACCGACGGTACGTGCGGACTTCTTGTGCTTGGCGTCAGCGCCCAGGCCGAGTTCGCTCATGGCATAGATGATGCGCCGCTGCACCGGCTTCAAACCGTCGCCAATATGCGGCAGTGCGCGATCCATGATCACGTACATGGAGTAGTTGAGGTAGGCCTGCTCGGTGAAATCGGCGAGGGAGCGACGCTCCACGCCGTCCAGGCTCAGGTCGAGGGATTCGCTCATCAGCAGTTTTCTTCAGCAAAGGATGGATGACTCACGGCTGGTTGCTCGCCGAACTTGAGCAAGTTGCCGTGGGCGTCGATGACATAAAGTTCTTGCATGCCCCAGGGCTGCATAACGGGCGCGTCCAGGACCAGGCCACGCTGACAGAACTCCCGGTACAGCGCCTGGCAATCGCCGGTACGTATGTAGCAGGAGGTGTTCTCGGCAACGTGGCGCTCCGTGCAAAGCCAGAAATGCAGCTGCGCACCGTCGCGCTCCACGATCAGGTAGTCAGTGGCCTGGAGCACGACCTGGAAACCCAGATAGGTCGTGTAGAAGCCGCGGCTTTCATCGAGATTCAACGAAGCCAGGACAGGCACCGTGGACTGTATGAGCGCCCTCATCGGTCTTGCCCCTGAGGTAGTTGCTGGCGCAGCACCAGGGTGCCAGCGCGCTGGGTGAATTCAAGCTGCTTCAGTGCGCTCATACCGAGCAGAACCTGTTCGCTGCGAAAGCCGGGGGCGACGATAGCGCGCACGTCGTGCAGCCGGATGTCACCCAGATCGAGGCTCGACAGCACGGTGCGATAACCGGTGGTCTGGCCGTTGGCGGTGTGCAGCATCACCGGCGCGCCGCGCTCCAGTCCCAGCCGTTCGGCCAGCTCGGCCGGCACCGCGACATCGGTAGCACCGGTATCCAGCAGAAAGGTGACCGCCTCGCCATTGATCCGCCCGCTGGCGACGAAATGGCCTTGGACATTGCCGGCCAGCTGCACTTCGATCTGCTCGCCCTGCAGCTGGGAAACCGGCTGCCGATTGGGGTTGAGCCGATCCTCCTCCCAAGCGGCGAAAAAGCGGGTGGCCAGGAACAGTCCGACGCCCCAGGCGAGCACCAGCATCACGCGCCCGGCACGCCGCCCGGCACGCCGCCCGGCGGTCTGGCTCACGGCTTCGCACCCCAGCCGCCATCAGGCGCGGCAAAACGCCAGACAATCGGGCGCTTTTCGCCATCACCACGGGCCTTGCCGTTGTTGTCNACCCCGATCCATGCGCCTTCGGCATCGACCCACAACGCCTCGGCATTGCCGTAGGGCTCAGCGTAACGGCGCGCCTCGGTCAAGGCTTCCTNGGCAAATGACCAGCAGCGCTCNACCACTCCAGTGGCCGGGTTGCGACGACAGACGCGGTAGGCCGAGGGCTCNAGCACGAAAAGCTTGTCGGCGAAGAACGCCACCGCCGAGAAGCTCTTTGGCAGCGGCGCATCGCCCAGCGCAGCGGGCGGCAGCTGATCGCCCCCCTCGGCCATCAGCACGCAACCGCCCGTGCACTGCCANCTGCTCTGCTGGCGATGCAGCACCAGAAGACCGCGGCGCTCGCGTTCGGCCGCAAGCCACATGCGCTCGGCCTTCGGATCGACGGCGATCCCTTCGAACAGCGCGTTGAAGTGCCAGAGCATGCCGCTGGCCCGCGCCTGTCGTACCAGCGTATCGGGCAGGCGCAGCCATTCCGCCGTACCCGCCGGGCGGACCCGCAGCACACCGGCATGGGCCTCACTGACCACGTAGCGGTTGCCCAGGCTGTCACAACTCAGACCTTCGAAATCCAGCTGACCACCCCGCACCTGGCCACTGACCCAGGCGCGCATGCGCATGCCCCAGGGCAAGCCGCTGTCCGGCGGCGGGCCTGCCTCGAAACGCTCGGGCTCCGCCTGCCAGGGCGAGACGCTGGTATCCAGACGATAGAGAACGTCGTCCTCGCGATCGGAAACGGCCCACAAGGCATCGCCGCACCAGGCCATTCCGGACAGGTTGCCACCGGTTATTCCGGCCACCGGGTGCTCGCCGAGCAATTTCAGTTCGGGCGCCGGCTCGCTGGCCCAGAGCGGCGCCGAAGCCAGACTCAGCAACGCCAGCCAACGGCGGATCAAACCAGCACCTCGGCCAGATTGCCCTTGGACTCGAGCCAGCTCTTGCGGTCGCCGGCGCGCTTCTTGGCCAGCAGCATGTCCATGATCTCGCGGGTGCCCTCGAAATCATCCAGGGTCAGCTGTACCAGTCGACGCGTGTTGGGGTCCATGGTGGTCTCGCGCAGTTGCGGCGGATTCATCTCACCGAGGCCCTTGAATCGGGTGACCTGAGGTTTTCCACGGCGCTTTTCAGCAACCAGACGCTCGAGGATGCCGTCGCGCTCGGCCTCGTCCAGCGCGTAGAAGATGTCCTTGCCCAGATCGATGCGATACAGCGGCGGCATGGCGACATAGACATGGCCGGCCTCGACCAGAGGGCGGAAATGCTGAACGAACAGGGCGCAGAGCAACGTGGCGATGTGCAGGCCGTCTGAGTCGGCGTCGGCGAGGATGCAGATCTTGCCGTAACGCAGCTGGCCCAGATCGGCCGCGCCCGGATCGACGCCGATGGCGACGGCGATGTCGTGGACTTCCTGGCTGGCCAGTACTTCGCCGCCGTCGACTTCCCAGGTGTTCAGGATCTTGCCGCGCAGCGGCATGATCGCCTGGAACTCCTTGTCCCGCGCCTGCTTGGCCGAGCCGCCGGCCGAGTCACCCTCGACCAGGAACAGCTCGGCGCGCATCGGGTCCTGCCCGGCGCAGTCGGCCAGCTTGCCCGGCAGCGCCGGGCCCTGGGTGATCTTCTTGCGTTCGACCTTCTTGCCGGCCTTGAGGCGGCGCCCGGCGTTGCTGATCGCCAGCTCGGCCAGTTGCATGCCCAGCTCCGGGTGGGCATTGAGCCAGAGGCTGAAGGCATCCTTGACCACACCGGAGACGAATGCCGCGGCCTCGCGGGACGACAGGCGCTCCTTGGTCTGCCCGGAGAACTGCGGCTCCTGCATCTTCATCGAGAGGACGAAGGCGATGCGCTCCCAGATGTCTTCCGGTGCCAGCTTCAGCCCGCGCGGCAGCAGGTTGCGGAATTCGCAGAACTCGCGCATGGCGTCCAGCAGGCCCTGGCGCAGACCGTTGACATGGGTGCCGCCCTGGGCCGTTGGAATCAGGTTGACGTAGCTCTCCTGGACACTCTCGCCACCTTCCGGCAGCCACAGCAGCGCCCAGTCCACCGCCTCGGTGTTGCCCGCCAGGGTGCCGACGAAGGGCTCGTCGGGCAGGCGCAGGTAATCGCTGACCGAGTCGACCAGGTACGAACGCAGGCCGTCCTCGTAGTGCCACTCGACCTTCTCGCCGCTGCCCTTGTCCTCGAAGCTGACGCTCAGCCCCGGGCAGAGCACGGCCTTCGCCTTGAGCACATGCTTGAGGCGGCTGATGGAGAATTTGGGGGAATCGAAGTATTTCGGATCGGCCCAGAAGCGCACGCTGGTACCGGTGTTGCGCTTGCCGACGCTGCCGATGACTTCCAGGTCAGTGGCCTTGAAGCCATCGGCGAAGCTCATGCGGTACTCGCTGCCGTCGCGCTTGACGGTCACTTCGACCCGCGTCGACAGGGCGTTGACTACCGAGATGCCGACCCCGTGCAGACCACCGGAGAACTGGTAGTTCTTGTTGGAGAACTTGCCGCCGGCGTGAAGCTTGGTGAGGATCAGCTCGACGCCCGGTACACCCTCTTCCGGGTGGATGTCCACCGGCATGCCACGGCCGTCGTCGATCACTTCCAGCGAATTGTCTTGATGCAGGATCACCTGAACCGAGCGGGCATGGCCGGCGAGGGCTTCGTCGACGCTGTTGTCGATGACTTCCTGGGCCAGGTGGTTGGGCCGCGAGGTATCGGTGTACATGCCCGGGCGCTTGCGCACCGGGTCGAGGCCGGAAAGAACCTCGATGGCTTCTGCGGTATAAGACATCTGTCTGGCACTGTCCTTATGTTCTGAATGAATCAGCCCTTGCGGGCAGCGAAAGTCTGCGCAACGCCGGAATGAAATGGCCGGTCCGCGTTCGCGAAACCACCCTGACCGCCGACCAGCCGCGCTAACGTTGCGCCGCGCATCAGCATCCCTTCAGAGCCGATCAAGCCATGCCTGCGGCTCGAAGCCGGCAAAGGCCAGCAGCGCCGGCAGACGCTCGGCAAATCCCTGAAAGCCATGGTCGCCACCGGCCTGAATGCGCAGTGCACAGCCACGATAGAACTGCGCGGCGTCACGGTAATCCAGCGTCTCGTCGCCCGTCTGCAGCCAGACCTGATAGCGCTCGGCATCCTGTGGTGGCGCGGTTTCCAGTTCCGCCAAGGCGGTTACATGATCGTCGGTGAGGTCCCAGACTTCCCCGCTATACAGATTGGTCTGCGGCCCAAGATAACCGTCGAACCGGCGGTGCGGTGTCACGGCCGGATTGATGAGCAATGCCTTGAGGCCATGGCGCTCGGCGAGGTGCGTCGCATAGTAGCCGCCAAGCGAGCTGCCGACCAGCAACGGCCGGCCNAGCTCGGCCAGGCATGCTTCGAGTTGGGCGATGGCCTGACGCGGATGATGGTGCAGCGCGGGGACCCGCAAGCGTTCGGCCATGCCCAGTTTCTCCAGCGCAGCGGACAACTGGCTGGCCTTCTGCGAGACCGGTGAGCTGTTGAGACCGTGGATATAGAGAATCGAAGGTGAATAGCTGGACATGGATACAGTTCGTAGGAAAACCGCAAGGCTACAAGGCACATGCCGCCGTCTGCAAGCAGGCCGGCGGCATGATGGGGTGGGCTCGGGGTATCTGCTGGCAAGTACCGCCAGCGCGTGTCACTGCGCGCAGAGCCGCGTTAGTAGCCCTTGACGCTGTAGTCGATCTCGAACTCGATACCGCTGACCCGGGAAACTCCGGTTTCCAGCTGCCCATCGGCATATAGCCGCAGCCAGCGATAACCCGGCGCGACGCTGTCGACCTGAAAGTCCTCGCTCTGCGGGGCGAACTGCACCCCGGTCGATGGCGACGCCAGCAGGCGTACACCGTTGCGCCAGTGATCGAACTCCTGGTGGATATGGCCCCAGAGCAATGCACGCACGTTGCGGTGACGATCGAGGACCTCGAACAGGGCTTCTGGATTGCGCAGCCCGATGGTATCCATCCAGCGACTGCCGATGGACACCGGATGATGGTGCAGACAGATCAGATGGTGATGGTCCGGCGCCTCGCTCAGTGCACGTTCGAGCAGTTCCAGCTGATCGTTGCGCAGCATGCCGAACACCGAGCCCGCCACCAGCGTATCGAGCATCACCACACGCCAGCCGCCGATCTCCAGCACCGGCTCCATCAGCGCACTGCCACGGCAGGCCTCACGCATTGCTGCCAGCTCGTCGTGGTTCCCCGGACACCAGCGCGC
>JGI25317J35169_1000701_pt1 | contig 25806 bp, 26 predicted proteins | sample AutmiccommunBRH5_FD_35169 | JGI IMG/M metagenome (IMG submission 35169) | reverse complement strand
GCCGCCGAGCCGGAATCGGGGCTGACCACCCTGAAGGATTTCGAGAGCGGGCGCGCGAAGCATAATGCCAGCGTGCAGCGCGCAGTCGATCTTGGCGACACCGTCAAGCGCATCGACGGCACCGAGGTGCCGCTCGTCGCGCCCTGGCGCGCGAAGGGGGCCAATCACGCGCCCGCGCCGTCCTCGGTCACGCGCAACGAAGAGCCGGTGGCGGTCACGGCGAAGGCAGCGCCGGCCGAAGCCGCGGCGCCCGTGGGCAAGCGGCCCGAGGCGCTCGATGCGCCGCGCGCAGGCAAGGCGGATGATCTCAGGAAGATCAAGGGGATCGGGCCGAAACTGGAAAAGCTCTGCCACGAGCTCGGGGTCTATCACTTCGACCAGATCGCGGGCTGGAGTGCCGACGAGGTGGCCTGGGTCGATGAAAACCTCGCGGGGTTCAAGGGCCGGGTCAGCCGTGATGGCTGGGTGGAACAGGCGAAGATTCTCGCCGCGGGGGGAGAGACCGAGTTCTCGCGCCGAATGGATGAGGACGACGCATAGTGAGGTTGAAGGACGATGCCGCAACAGGACGCACGGATTGCGCGCATGGGGCGCCGCGCCGCGCTGGTGATCGCCGCGACGGGGGTGCTGTGGATCCTTGCCACGCTGATCGGGGTGGAATACGGCCTGAGCCTGCGCGTGCGCGCGCTGTTCGATCTGATGGCGCTTGGCGGCTTTATCTATGCCTTCGTGCTGATCTATCAACTCTGGCGCGCGCGTCAGGGCAACCGGAGGTAACGGGATGCTGAAAGACCAGGATCGTATCTTTACCAATCTCTACGGGATGCACGACCGCAGCCTCAAGGGCGCCATGGCGCGCGGGCATTGGGACGGGACGGCGCGTATCCTTCAGAACGGGCGCGACTGGATCGTCGAGCAGATGAAGGCGAGCGGGCTGCGCGGGCGCGGCGGCGCGGGCTTTCCGACCGGGCTGAAATGGTCCTTCATGCCCAAGGAGAGCGACGGGCGCCCCGCCTACCTGGTGGTCAATGCCGACGAGTCCGAGCCCGGTACCTGCAAGGACCGCGAGATCATGCGCCACGATCCGCACACATTGGTCGAGGGCTGCCTGATCGCCAGCTTCGCCATGGGCGCACATGCCTGCTATATCTACATCCGCGGCGAATACATCCGCGAGCGCGAGGCGCTTCAGGCCGCCATCGACGAGGCCTACGAGGCGGGGCTCATCGGCCGCAACGCCTGCAAGTCGGGATGGGATTTTGACCTTTACCTGCATCACGGCGCGGGTGCCTATATCTGCGGCGAGGAAACCGCCCTTCTGGAAAGCCTCGAAGGCAAGAAGGGGATGCCCCGGATGAAGCCGCCCTTTCCGGCCGGCGCGGGGCTTTACGGTTGCCCGACCACGGTGAACAACGTCGAATCCATCGCCGTTGCGCCCACCATCCTGCGGCGCGGGCCGGAATGGTTCTCGAGCTTTGGCCGGCCCAACAACGCGGGCACCAAGATTTTTGCCATCTCCGGCCATGTCAACACGCCCTGCGTGGTCGAGGAGGCCATGTCGATCCCCTTCGAGGAACTGATCGAGAAACATTGCGGCGGTATCCGCGGCGGCTGGGACAACCTGCTGGCGGTGATCCCGGGCGGGTCGTCGGTGCCATGCGTGCGCGCCGAGAACATGCGCGGCGCGATCATGGATTTCGACTATCTGCAAAAGGATCTGCGCTCGGGCCTCGGCACGGCGGCGGTGATCGTGATGGATCGCAGCGTGGATATCGTCAAGGCGATCTGGCGGCTGTCGAAATTCTACAAGCACGAAAGCTGCGGGCAATGCACGCCCTGCCGCGAGGGCACGGCTGGATGATGCGGGTGATGGAGCGGCTGGTGCGCGGCGAGGCCGAGATCGAGGAGATCGACATGCTGTTCGACGTCTCCAAACAGGTCGAGGGCCACACGATCTGTGCGCTTGGCGATGCGGCGGCCTGGCCCATTCAGGGCCTCATCCGCAATTTCCGCGACGAGATCGAGGACCGCATCCGCGCGAAAAAGGCCGGGCGCATCTCTGCGGTGGCGGCAGAGTGACGGCGCGGNCGGGATATCGCGGCTTTCTCGCCCTGGCGGTTTGCGGCGCGCTTGTGGCGGGCTGCGCCAACCGCGAGGATCGCGTGCTGTTCGACGGGAACTATTATCCGGGCAAGGTGCGCGCCGAGCGCGACGACCGGCGCAACTTTACCGCCACGGTGCGGCGCGCCGGGCGCGGCATCGAGGGCGCGCACAAGGCGGCGGCGCATGAGGCCACGCGCTATTGCATCGAGAATTTCGGCACCTCGGCCATCGAATGGGCCGGGGCGCGCGAGGAGGGGGGCGGAGCCCCGGATTTTTCCCGCGCGGGGGATCGCGTGTCGGTGTCGGGGACATGCACCATATGGCGTTGATCNTTGTCATATCAGGGGNTNGGCTNGCCTGTTATTGCATGACAGGCCGCCGCCTTCNCATCTGCGCCGCAGATGGGCGGGCCGTGTTGGCCTCGCTCCGGTTTGACGGGAAAGGAGCCATGTCATGCGTGTGATTCTCGGGGCAATTCTGGGGTTCGGGCTGGCGGTGCCGGGGGCGGGCGCGGCCTCGCTTTCGCAAGAGAAGGCCATCAACCAGCGGCTGATTGAAATGTCTGTGGCCGACGAGATCCGCAAACGCTGCGACAGCATCGCGGCGCGGATGTTTCGCGGGCTGGGCGTCATGAACGAGCTCAAGGCCGAGGCCNTGGCGCGCGGTTATTCGGAGGCGGAAATCGAGGCCTATGTGACCGACAAGGAAGAGAAACGGAAGATCCGCGCGCGCGCCGATGCCTATATCCGGGCGCACGGGGCGGAGCCGAATGACGGGCCGAGCCTGTGCGCGCTCGGCCGGGACGAAATCGAGAAGCAGAGCCGGATCGGCGCGCTTCTCTGGGCAAGGTGAGACGGGATGGCGGACCTACGCAAGATCATCATCGACGGGCACGAGGTCGAGGTCGAGGGGGCGATGACCCTCATTCAGGCCTGCGAACAGGCGGGGGTCGAGATCCCGCGCTTTTGCTATCACGAGCGCCTCTCGATCGCCGGCAACTGCCGGATGTGTCTGGTCGAGGTGCAGCCGGGGCCGCCGAAACCCGCCGCCTCGTGCGCCATGCAGGTAAAGGACATGCGGCCCTTTCCCGATGGCAGCCCGCCGCAGGTCTTGACAAAATCGCCGATGGTCCGAAAGGCGCGCGAGGGGGTGATGGAGTTTCTGCTCATCAACCACCCGCTTGATTGCCCGATCTGCGACCAGGGCGGGGAATGCGATCTTCAGGATCAGGCGGTGGCCTATGGCGTCGATTTCTCGCGCTACCGCGAGCCCAAGCGCGCGACCGAGGATCTCGATCTCGGGCCNCTGGTCGAGACCCATATGACGCGCTGCATCTCCTGCACGCGTTGCGTGCGCTTTACCACCGAGGTGGCCGGGCTGCATGTGATGGGCCAGACCGGGCGCGGCGAGGATGCCGAGATCACCTCCTATCTGGGCGAGACGCTGAACAGCAACCTGCAGGGCAATATCATCGACCTGTGCCCGGTGGGTGCGCTGGTCAGCAAGCCCTACGCCTTTACCGCGCGGCCATGGGAGTTGAGAAAGACCGAGACGATCGACGTGATGGACGCGCTTGGCTCCAGTATCCGCGTCGATACCAAGGGGCGCGAGGTCATGCGCATCCTGCCGCGCAACCATGACGGCGTGAACGAGGAATGGATTTCCGACAAGACGCGCTTTGTCTGGGACGGGCTGCGGCGGCAGCGGCTGGACAAGCCCTATATCCGCGAGAACGGGCGNCTGCGCCCCGCCACATGGCCCGAGGCGCTGGCGACGGCGGCGGGCGCGATCAAGGGGGCCTCGAAGCTGGCCGGTCTGGTGGGCGACCTGGCCCCGGCCGAGGCGGCCTTTGCGCTCAAGTCGCTGATCGAGGGGCAGGGCGGCGTGGTCGAGTGCCGCACCGACGGCGCGGCGCTGCCTGCGGGCAACCGCTCTGCTTACGTCGGCACGGCGCGGATCGAGGATATCGACGGCGCGAAGCATATCACGCTCATCGGCGCCGATCCGGGGGCCGAGGCCCCGGTGCTGGGGGCGCGCGTCCGCAAGGCGTGGCTCCGGGGGGCGGAGATCACCCATCTGGGGGCCGAGGCAGAACTCATCTTCGAGGCCCGGCGCAGGGGCACCGACGTGGCGGCGCTGGCCGCGCTTGTGAAAGAGGCGGTGCCGNGCGAGGGCGCGCTGGTGATCGTGGGGCAGGGCGGCCTGCGGGGGGCGAATGGCGCGGGTGTGCTGAGCCATGCCATGCAGTTGGCCGAAAGGCAGGGCGCGGGTCTTCTGGTGCTGCACACGGCGGCGGGCCGCGTGGGCGCGATGGATGTCGGGGCGACCTGCGCGGGCGGGATCGACGCGGCGCTTGAGGGGGCGGACGTGATCGTGAACATCGGCGCGGACGAGATCGAGATCGCGCCGGGGGCGTTCGTGATCTATCAGGGCAGCCATGGCGACCGGGGGGCGCATCGCGCCGATGTGATCCTGCCCGCAGCGNCCTGGACCGAGGAAGACGGTCTTTTCGTCAATACCGAGGGCCGCCCGCAACTGGCGCTGCGCGCTGGCTTTGCCCCCGGCGAGGCCAAGGAAAACTGGGCGATCCTGCGCGCGCTCTCGGGCGAGATCGGCGCGGCGCTGCCATTCGATAGCCTTGCGCAACTGCGTCAGGCGNTGGTCGAGGCGGTGCCGNATCTGGCGCGGATCGACGAGGTGCCGGAAAACGACTGGCAGGCGGTGCCCGTGGTCGGGCTCGGGGCGGGGCGATTCGAGCCGGCCATCGCCGATTTCTACCTGACCAACCCGATCGCGCGGGCAAGTGAGCTGATGGCCGAACTGAGCGCGCTTGCCCGCGCAAGGCGCGCCGCGCCCGTGGCAGCCGAGTGACGATGGGCGCGCCCTTCATATCCGTGCCCGCGCCCGGCCTGGCGCTTGGGGCGGGTCCGCGCGCCGTGCCGAGCCGCGGGCGGGNGTCCCCGCGCGCGATGGCGGGGCATGGAATCGCGCGTCAACGGCGCATCTTCATGACGGAACAGGGTGGCATTTGGCGAAGCGATGCGGTTTATACGGTCTCGGAATCGCTGCCCNGCGGGCCGATGGCAACCGAGGCCGAACTCGTCGCCGTGCGTTGTGCTGAAAACGCAAATACCGATGGTATGAGGACAAGGACCACATGGCTGAATTCTTGACAACTCCTTTCGGGACCTTCGTGCTCATCCTCGCGCAATGTCTGGCGATTGTCGGCTTCGTGATGATCTCGCTGCTGTTCCTCGTCTATGGTGATCGCAAGATCTGGGCCGCCGTGCAGATGCGGCGCGGCCCCAACGTGGTGGGGGCTTTCGGCCTGCTGCAATCGGTGGCCGATGCGCTCAAATANGTCGTCAAGGAGGTGGTGATNCCGGCCGGCGCCGACCGCCCGGTGTTCNTGCTCGCACCGATGACCAGTTTCGTGCTGGCGATCCTGGCCTGGGCNGTNATCCCGATGAACGAGGGCTGGGTGCTGTCGGATATCAACGTGGCGGTGCTCTTCGTCTTTGCCGTGTCNTCGCTGGAGGTTTACGGCGTNATCATGGGGGGGTGGGCGTCGAACTCCAAATATCCNTTCCTCGGATCGCTCCGCTCGGCGGCGCAGATGATCTCCTACGAGGTGTCGATCGGTCTCATCATCATCGGCGTCATCATCTCCACCGGCTCGCTCAATTTCAGCGCCATCGTCGCGGCGCAGGACACGGCCTATGGCTTTTTCGGCTGGTATTGGCTGCCGCATCTGCCGATGGTGTTCTTGTTCTTCATCAGCGCGCTGGCCGAGACCAACCGCCCGCCGTTCGATCTGCCCGAGGCCGAATCCGAACTGGTGGCGGGCTATCAGGTGGAATATTCCGCGACGCCGTTCCTTTTGTTCATGGCGGGCGAATATATCGCCATTTTCCTGATGTGCGCGCTCACGGCGCTTCTGTTCTTCGGGGGCTGGCTGTCGCCCATTCCGGGGCTGCCCGACGGGGTGCTGTGGATGATCGCCAAGATGGCGTTCTTCTTCTTCCTGTTCGCCATGGTCAAGGCGATCACGCCGCGCTATCGCTACGATCAACTGATGCGGATCGGCTGGAAGGTGTTTTTGCCGATGTCGCTGGGCTGGGTCGTGATCGTGGCATTCCTTGCGAAATTCGAAGTGTTCGGCGGGTTCTGGGCCCGTTGGGCGATNGGAGGCTGAGCCATGACCAAGATGGATTACGGACGCGCGGCGGGATATTTCCTGCTCTCCGACGTATTCAAAGGCTTCAAGCTGGGGCTGAAATACTTTTTCGCGCCCAAGGCGACGCTGAATTACCCGCACGAAAAGGGCCCGCTCAGCCCGCGCTTTCGCGGCGAGCANGCGCTGCGCCGCTATCCCAACGGCGAGGAACGCTGCATCGCCTGCAAGCTGTGCGAGGCGATCTGCCCGGCGCAGGCGATNACCATCGATGCCGAGCCGCGNGACGACGGCTCGCGCCGGACCACGCGCTATGACATCGACATGACGAAATGCATCTATTGCGGCTTCTGNNAGGAGGCGTGCCCGGTGGATGCCATCGTCGAAGGCCCCAATTTCGAGTTTGCCACCGAGACGCGCGAGGAGCTCTTCTACGACAAGGCCAGACTCCTGGAGAACGGCGACCGCTGGGAGGCCGAGATTGCCCGCAACCTTGAAATGGATGCGCCCTACCGATGACCGATGCCCCGAACCCCTTCGAGATGATGATGCGTCAGGCCCAGGAAATGGCCAGGGCGATCAATCCGGCACTCGAGAGCTTTTCGCCCAAAGGGTTCGAGAAGCTGTGGCCGACCATGCCCAGGGAATTCATGGAACTGAGTTTCGGCCGCGGCCTGAGCAAGGAGGGGCTTGACGCCAAGACGCGGCTGTTGCTGACGCTGGCGGGGCTNACCATGCTGGGCGCGCAGAGCGACACGCAGATCCGCCTGACCGTGCGCCACGCGCTCGAGGCGGGGGCGACAAGGGACGAGATCGCCGAGACCATCGCGCAGATGGCGATGTTTGCGGGCATCCCGTCGATGACCCGCGCGATGGGGTTCGCGCGCGAGGTCATGGACGAGGCGGACGAGAAAGGATCGGAAAAATGACGATTGCGGCGATATCCTTCTATCTGTTCGCGGCGGCGCTGCTGGTCGGCGGGCTGTTCACCGTGATCAGCCGCAACCCGGTCCATTCGGTGCTCTGGCTGATCCTGTCGTTTGTCAGCGCGGCGGGGCTNTTCGTGCTGCTGGGGGCCGAATTCGTGGCGATGCTGCTGATCATCGTCTATGTGGGCGCGGTCGCCGTGTTGTTTCTGTTCGTGGTGATGATGCTCGACGTGGATTTNGCCGAGTTGAAGGCGGAGATGGCAAAATACATGCCGCTCGCGCTTCTGATCGGGGTGATCCTCTTGATGCAGTTCGGCATCGCCTTCGGCAACTGGCAGGTGGCCGACGGGGCCGAGGCGGCGCGCCGCGCAGTCACGCCCGAGGGGGTCGANAACACCGCCGCTCTGGGGCTGTTGCTCTATGATCAATACTTTATCCTGTTCCAGTTNGCGGGGCTGATCCTGCTGGTGGCGATGGTGGGCGCGATCGTGCTGACGCTGCGCCACCGCGAGGGGGTCAAGCGGCAGGATGTGCTGGCGCAGATGTATCGCGATCCCGCCAAGGCGATGGAGTTGAAGGACGTGCGGCCGGGGCAGGGGCTGTAACAGGCGCTGACGCGCCCCGGACTTGATCCGGGGCCTCCGGGTCCGGGCGGACCGGCGGGGAGATCCCGGGTCAGGCCCGGGATGACGATGGGACCGGGGCACCCGGTTGCGGAACCAGAGACGACAAGCGGGCACGGCCCGGAGGGACAGACATGATCGGACTTGAACATTACCTGACGGTGGCCGCCGCGCTGTTTGTCATCGGGATTTTCGGGCTTTTCCTGAACCGCAAGAACGTCATCGTCCTGCTCATGTCGATCGAGTTGATGCTCTTGTCGGTCAATATCAACCTCGTCGCCTTTTCCGCCCATCTGGGCGATCTGGTGGGGCAGGTGTTCACCCTCTTCGTGCTNACCGTCGCCGCCGCCGAGGCCGCCATCGGCCTTGCGATCCTCGTCTGTTTCTTCCGCAATCGCGGCACCATCGCCGTCGAAGACGTCAACGTGATGAAAGGCTGATCCCGATGATCTACAAGATAATCCTTTTCGCGCCACTCATCGGGGCGATCATCGCGGGCTTTGGCTGGCGGGTCATCGGCGACAAGGGCGCGCAATGGCTGACGACGGGGCTGCTGTTTCTCGTCGCTGTGCTGAGCTGGGTGGTGTTCCTGCAAGGCGCGCATGAGGCGCAGGCGGTGCATATTTTTGACTGGGTGCGGTCGGGCACGCTCGACGCCGCCTGGTCGATCCGGGTGGACCGGCTGACCACCGTCATGCTTGTGGTGGTCAACACGGTCTCGGCGCTCGTGCATCTCTATTCCATGGGCTACATGGCCCATGACGCGAATTTCCGCGAGACCGAGAGCTATCGGCCGCGGTTTTTCGCTTATCTTTCGTTCTTCACCTTCGCCATGCTGATGCTGGTGACCTCCGACAACCTCGTGCAGATGTTCTTTGGCTGGGAAGGCGTGGGCGTCGCCTCTTATCTGCTGATCGGCTTCTACTATCGCAAGCCTTCCGCCAATGCCGCCGCGATCAAGGCGTTCGTGGTCAACCGGGTGGGCGATTTCGGTTTTGTCCTCGGGATCATGGCGATTTATTTCCTGACCGACTCGGTGCGCTTCGAGGATATTTTCGCGGCAGCGCCCGCGCTGGCCGAAACGCAGCTTACTTTCCTGTGGGGCGAGTGGAACGCGGCCAACCTGATCGCTTTCCTGCTGTTCGTGGGGGCGATGGGCAAATCGGCGCAGCTTTTCCTGCACACATGGCTGCCCGACGCGATGGAAGGCCCGACGCCGGTCTCGGCGCTCATTCACGCGGCGACGATGGTGACGGCGGGGGNGTTCCTTGTCTGCCGCATGTCGCCGCTGATGGAATACGCGCCAGAGGCGATGAATTTCGTGGTGTTCATCGGGGCCTCGACGGCGTTTTTCGCCGCGACCGTGGGCCTTGTGCAGAACGACATCAAGCGCGTGATCGCCTATTCGACCTGTAGCCAGCTTGGTTACATGTTCGTGGCCGCCGGTCTTGGCGTCTATTCGGTGGCGATGTTCCATCTCTTCACCCATGCGTTTTTCAAGGCGATGCTGTTTCTCGGGGCTGGTTCGGTCATCCACGGGATGCATCACGAGCAGGACATGCGCCACTATGGCGGGCTGCGCCGCAAGATGCCCTATACGTTCTGGGCGATGATGATCGGCACGCTGGCGATCACCGGCGTGGGTATTCCGCTGACCCATATCGGCTTTGCCGGGTTTCTCAGCAAGGACGCGGTGATCGAGAGCGCATTCGCCGGGACGGCGGGGGGCTATGGGTTCTGGATGCTGGTGATCGCGGCGCTGTTCACGTCCTTCTATAGCTGGCGGCTGATGTTCCTGACCTTCTACGGCACGCCGCGCGGCGACAGGCACACCCATGAGCACGCGCATGAAAGCCCGAAGGTCATGCTGGTGCCTCTTGGCGTGCTGGCGCTTGGCGCGGTGTTCGCGGGCATGATCTGGTATGGCAGCTTTTTCGGCAGTCACGAGCAGGTGAACCGGTTCTTCGGGATCGAGGCCCATGCCGCAGCGGTTGCGGGCGATGGCGAGGCCGCACCCGATAGCGAGGCCGCACCGGACGGGACGCATGGCGTGGCCCCTGCGGGCGCGATTTTCATGCACCCGGACAATCACGTTCTGGACGAGGCGCATCATGCGCCGACATGGGTCAAGGTCAGCCCCTTCATCGCCATGGTGATCGGCTTCATCACGGCGCTGTGGTTCTATGTATGGGATCCGGCGATGCCGCGCCGCCTGGCCGCGACCAACCGCCCGCTCTATCTGTTTCTGCTCAACAAGTGGTATTTCGACGAGATCTANGATTTCGTCTTCGTGCGGAGCGCCAAGGCGCTTGGGCACCTCTTGTGGAAGCGCGGGGATGGTGACGTGATCGACGGCTCGCTCAACGGGGTGGCGATGGGGCTGATCCCGCGCCTCACCCGCCTCGCGGGGCGCGCGCAGTCGGGCTATATCTTCACCTACGCCTTTGCCATGGTGATCGGCGTCGTCGTGCTCATCACCTGGATGACCGTCTTCGGGGGGGCCAACTGATGGACAACCTTCTTTCCATCGTGACCTTCATCCCGGCGATCGCGGCGGCGATCCTCGCCATTTTCCTGCGCGGTGAGGATGCGGCGGCGCAGACCAATGCGAAATGGGTGGCGCTGATTGCCACGACGCTGACCTTCCTTGTCTCGCTTTTCATCCTGTTCGGGTTCGATGCGTCGAATACCGGCTTTCAGTTCGTGGAAGAGCGCGCGTGGCTGCTTGGCCTGAAATACAAGATGGGCGTGGACGGGATCAGCGTTCTGTTCGTGATGCTGACCACCTTCATGATGCCGCTGACCATCGCCGCGTCCTGGGGCATGACGACCCGCGTCAAGGAATACATGATCGCCTTTNTGCTGCTCGAGACGCTCATGCTGGGCGTGTTCGTGGCGCTCGATCTGGTGCTGTTCTACCTGTTCTTCGAGGCCGGGCTGATCCCGATGTTCCTGATCATCGGGATCTGGGGCGGCAAGGAGCGGATCTACGCGGCGTTCAAGTTCTTTCTCTATACTTTCCTCGGCTCGGTGCTGATGCTGGTGGCGATGGTGGCGATGTTTGTCGAGGCGGGCACGACCGACATTCCGACGCTCCTGCACCATGAATTCGCCTCGGAAGGTTTCTCGCTGCTGGGGATTCACGTCATCGGCGGGATGCAGACGCTGCTGTTTCTGGCGTTCTTTGCCAGCTTTGCCGTCAAGATGCCGATGTGGCCGGTGCATACCTGGCTGCCCGATGCCCACGTTCAGGCGCCGACCGCCGGTTCGGTGGTGCTGGCGGCGATCCTGTTGAAGATGGGCGGCTATGGTTTCCTGCGCTTCAGCCTGCCGATGTTTCCGGTAGGGGCAGAGGTGCTGACNCCGCTCATCCTGTGGCTGTCGGCCATCGCCATCGTCTATACCTCGCTGGTGGCGCTGGCGCAGGAGGACATGAAAAAGCTCATTGCCTATTCGTCGGTCGCGCATATGGGCTATGTCACGATGGGGATCTTNGCGGCCAACCAGCAGGGGCTNGACGGGGCGATCTTNCAGATGGTCAGCCACGGCTTCATCTCCGGCGCGCTGTTTCTTTGTGTGGGCGTGATCTATGACCGGATGCACACCCGCGAGATCGACGCCTATGGTGGTCTGGTGAANCGGATGCCGGCCTATGCGCTCATCTTCATGTTCTTCACCATGGCCAATGTCGGCCTGCCGGGCACGAGCGGGTTCGTGGGCGAGTTTCTCACGCTGGTGGGCGTGTTTCAGGTCAATACCTGGGTCGCTGCGGTGGCTGCCACGGGCGTGATCCTGTCGGCGGCCTATGCGCTCTGGCTTTACCGCCGGGTGATGATGGGCGATCTGATCAAGGAGAGCCTCAAGACCATCACCGACATGAGCCGCCGCGAGCGTGCGATCTTTGCGCCGCTGGTGGCGATGACGCTGATTCTGGGCGTCTATCCCCGGCTTGTCACAGATATCACCGGCCCCTCTGTCGAGGCGCTGATTTCCAATGTCGAGCTTGCCCAATCCGTCGCGCGCACTGCGACGGCGGTGGCGCAGGTTGCGCACTGAACCGGAGGNCCTGATCCATGCAGGCTGATCTGAACGTAATCCTGCCGGAAATCCTGTTGTCGGTCTATGCGATGGCGGCACTTCTGGGGGCGGTCTATACCGGCAAGGATCGGCTCGCGCCGCTGCTCGTGTGGGTGACGGCGGCGCTGATGGCGCTTCTGGCGATCTGGATCGGCATGGGGGGATCGGGCACGCGCACGGCCTTCGGTGGCATGATCAACGATGACGGGTTCGCGCGTTTTGCCAAGGTCACGATCCTTCTGTCGGCGGCCGCCGTCCTGGTGCTGGGGCAGGACTACATGGAGCGCCGCGATATCCTGCGGTTCGAATATCCGATCCTCGTCGCNCTCTCGGTCGTGGGCATGATGGTGATGGTGAGCGCGGGCGATCTGATGGCGCTTTACATGGGGCTGGAACTGCAATCGCTGGCGCTTTACGTGATTGCCTCGCTGCGGCGTGACAATCTGAAATCGACCGAGGCGGGGNTGAAGTATTTCGTGCTTGGCGCACTCAGCTCCGGGCTGCTGCTCTTTGGGGCGTCGCTGGTCTATGGCTTTGCCGGCACGACGCTTTTCTCGGGCATCATCGCCGCCGCCGACGGGCAGACGCCGCTTGGCCTGCTGATCGGGCTGGTTCTGGTGATTTCGGGCCTTGCGTTCAAGATCTCGGCGGTGCCGTTCCACATGTGGACGCCCGATGTCTACGAGGGCGCGCCGACGCCGATCACGGCGTTTTTCGCCACCGCGCCCAAGGTTGCGGCCCTGGGCCTGTTCGCGCGTGTTGTGCATGACGCCTTTGGCGGCGTGATCGCGGACTGGCAGCAGGTGTTGGCCGCGCTCAGCCTTCTGTCGATGTTTCTGGGCGCGATTGCCGCCATCGGGCAGACCAACATCAAGCGGCTGATGGCGTATTCCTCGATCGCGCATATGGGTTATGCGCTGATGGGTCTGGCGGCCGGCACGGCGTTCGGCGTGCAGGCGATGCTGGTCTATGTGGCGATCTATGTGACGATGAATGTGGGCACATTTGCCTTTATCCTGTCGATGGAGCGCGACGGGCAGCCGGTGACCGATATCCGCAGCCTCAACCTCTATTCCAGGGCAGAGCCGGGCCGCGCGCTGGCCATGCTGATCCTTCTGTTCAGCCTTGCGGGCGTGCCGCCGCTTCTGGGCTTTTTCGGCAAGCTCTACGTCTTGCGCGCGGCCTATGAGGGCGGGCTTGCCTGGCTTGCCGTGGCCGGCGTGGTGGCAAGCGTGATCGGCGCGTTCTATTACCTGCGCATCGTCTATTACATGTATTTCGGCGAGGAGGGATCGACGCTTGAGACGGGGCGCTCGGTGGTGCAATGGGTGTTCCTGATGGGATCGGCGGCGGTGATGGTGGTCGGCATCGTCAACATGTTCGGCGTCGAGACCATGGCGCAGGCGGCGGCGGCGACCCTTGTCCGATAAGGGCAGTGCGCGTGGCGGGGCCGGGATGCCTCCGGCGGGGATATTTCGGGCAAGATGAAGCGCGGTGTAACGAGCGACTGGCCCGAGGGCTATGGGCGGCGGGTGCTGGCGCGGGTGGACAGCACCAATGCCGAAGGCGCGCGGATCGCGGGCACGCTGTCGGGGCCGGAATGGATCCTGGCGCTGGAACAGAGCGCGGCGCGGGGGCGGCGCGGCCGGGTCTGGGTGAACCCGCCGGGCAATTTCGCGGCGACGCTGGTCATGTGGCCCTCGGAGAGCCCCGACCGGGTGGCGTTGCGGTCTTTCGTGGCGGCNCTCGCGCTTCATGACGCGCTGGTGGCTGTGACGGGGCGGGCGGAGGATCTGACGCTCAAATGGCCCAATGACGTGCTTTTGAATGGCGGCAAGCTGGCGGGGANATTGCTTGAGAGTGCGGGCGCGGGGACGCGCCTCAGCCATTTCGTCATTGGCATAGGGGTGAACCTTGTGGCCGCGCCGGAGATGGCCGAGGTGGAGGCGGGCGCGGTGCGGCCTGTCTCGCTTCTGTCCGAGACCGGAGTGGTCATCGGCCCGGAGGCGTTTCTCGACCTGCTGGCACCCGCCTATGCGCGGCTTGAGGCGCAATTCGTCACCTATGGGTTCGAGCCGGTGCGCCGCGCCTGGCTCGACCGGGCGGCACGTCTGGGCGAGGTGATCACCGCGCGCACCGCGCGCGAGACCCTTGAGGGCCGGTTCGAGACGGTGGACGGGGCGGGCAATCTGGTGCTGCGGACGGCGCGGGGCCGTGTGGCCATCGCCGCGGCCGAGGTATTTTTCTGAAACGGGAGGCGGGACATGCTTCTGGCGATCGACTGCGGCAACACCAATACGGTGTTCTCCATCTGGGACGGGGAGCGGTTCCTATGCACGCTGCGCACCTCGACCGAGCATCAGCGCACGGCGGACCAGTATTTCGTCTGGTACTCGACGCTGCTCAGGCATTACCGGATCGAGGTGGAGATCTCCGATGTCATCATCTCATCCACGGTGCCGCGGGTGGTGTTCAACCTGCGCGTCTTTGCCGACCGGTATTTCAACTGTCGCCCGCTGGTGGTGGGCAAGCCCGAATGCCGTCTGCCCGTCGAGGTGCGCGTGGATGCGGGGACGCAGGTTGGCCCCGACCGGCTGGTGAACACGGTGGCGGGGTTCGATCTGCATGGCGGCGATCTCATCGTCGTCGATTTCGGCACCGCGACCACCTTTGACGTGGTGGACACGGACGGCGCCTATATCGGCGGGGCGATTGCGCCGGGGGTGAACCTGTCGCTGCAAGCCCTGCACGAGGCGGCGGCAGCGCTGCCGCATGTGGATGTGACAAGACCCGAGAAGGTCATCGGCACCAATACCGTCGCCTGTATGCAATCGGGTGTGTTCTGGGGTTATGTCGGGCTGATCAATGGGATATGTGAGCGGATAAAGGCCGAGCGCGGACGCGCCATGACGGTCATCGCAACCGGGGGGCTGGCCCCGCTCTTCCAGCAGGGAACCGACATGTTCGACATGTTCGAGGATGAATTGACGATGCACGGGCTGACCGTGATTCACGACTACAACAAGGAGGGCTGACGCCCCATGAGCAGCGAAAGACTGATCTACCTGCCCCTCGGCGGGGCGGGTGAAGTAGGCATGAACGCCTATGTTTACGGCTATGGCAAGCCGGGCAAGGAGCGGCTGATCCTGGTCGATCTGGGCGTGACATTTCCCGACATGGACGGCTCGCCCGGGGTCGATCTGATCCTGCCGGACATCACCTGGCTGGAAGAGCGCAAGAACCGGCTGGAGGGGGTGTTCGTCACCCATGCCCATGAGGATCACATCGGTGCTGTGGCGCATTACTACGACCGGCTTGGCGCACCGGTCCATGCGCGCGCGTTTACCGCCAATATCGCCCGGCGCAAGATGAAGGAGCTCGGCCAGCCCGAACAGGCCGTGCACACCGCGGGCACCTGGCCCGAGACGGTAGTGGCGGGGCCGTTCACCGTGGGATTCGCGCCGATCTCTCATTCCATCCCCGAGGCGTCGGGGCTGGTGATCGACAGCGCGGGCGGGCGCATCGTGCATACTGGCGATTTCAAGATCGACCTCNCCCCCGGCGTGGGCGAGCCGTTCGACCGCGATCTCTGGGCCTCGATCGGGGCGGCGGGGGTCAAGGTGCTGGCCTGCGATTCCACCAATGTCTTCAGCCATCACGCGGGCCGCTCCGAGAGCAGCGTCGCCGCGCCGATCACCGAGCTTGTCGCCGCGAGCCGGGGCATGGTCGTGGCCACNACATTCGCCAGCAACGTCGCGCGCGTGAAGACACTGGCCGAGGCGGGTGTGCGCGCCGGGCGGACGGTCTGCCTGATGGGCCGCGCGATGCAACGCATGGTCGAGGCGGCGCGCGAGACNGGCGTTCTTCCCGATTTCCCCCAGACCGTGACGCCCGAGGAGGCGGGCAACATCGCGCGCGAGAGCCTCATGCTGATTGTCACCGGCTCCCAGGGCGAGCGGCGCGCGGCCAGCGCGCAGCTGGCCGCCGGCAAGTATAACGGTATCACGATGAAGGAGGGCGACACGTTCCTGTTTTCCTCCAAGACGATTCCCGGCAACGAACGCGGCGTCATCCGCATCATCAACCAGTTCTCCGAACAGGGGGTCGATGTGATCGAGGGCGATGACCGCTATCACGTCTCGGGCCATGCCAACTGGCCCGATCTCGATGCCATCCACAAGCTGCTGAAGCCGCAGATGCTCATTCCGATGCATGGCGAGCACCGCCATCTGCGCGAGCATGTCAAGCTGGCGCGGGCAAACCGGATCGAGGGCATCCTTGCCGTCAACGGCATGATGATCGACCTCAGCGGCAACGCGCCCANGGTGGCCGAACATGTCGAGACGGGGCGGACCTATCTGGATGGATCGGTCAAGTTCGGTGCGCTTGACGGCGTCGTGCGGGATCGCATCCGCATGGCGCTCAACGGGCATGTGATGATCAATGTCATTCTCGACGAGGAGAACGCGCCGCTCGGCGATCCATGGGTCGAGACCATGGGGCTTGCCGGGACAGGCCGCAGCCGCGCGCCGCTTGCCGATGTGCTGGAGGAGGATCTGGCGAAATTCATGGAGCGCGCAGGCGACAAGGTGCTGCGCGACGACGGCAAGCTCGAGGAGGGGCTGCGCCGGGTGGCGCGGCAGAGCGCGCAGAACGAGATCGGCAAGCGGCCCGAGGTAACGGTGGTCATCAGCCGCCTGACCGAGTGACGCGCGACGCCGGCGGCGGGATTGCCGGGTGGGGGCTGTCCGCCGCGCGGCCTTGGGCTATGCCATCGCCGCGATCAGCCGCGCAAGGGCCGCGCCCGCGTTCGCCTCGCGCCAGATTTCNTCGCCGAAGGCAAGGAAATCGGTGACCGGCGAGAGGCTTTTGACCGTGGCGGCATCGAGCGCGCCCTCGGCGACCACGGGCAGTTCGATCATCTCGGACCACCATTCAAACAACGCCTGTTCGGCCCGCTCGCCGCTGCCGAGCGTCGTGGCGCCCGCCGGGCCGAAGGCGATGTAATCCGCGCCCGCCTCGCCCGCGTTCATCCCGTCATGGCGCGANGTGCCGCAGAACGCGCCGACGATGGCATCGGGGCCAAGCGCCTTGCGCGCCGCGCGCACCGAGCGCGCGCCGTCGGGCAGATGCACCCCGTCGAGGCCGAGCCGCTCTGCCAGCCCGAGGTGACGCTCGATCACCAGCGCCACGTCGCGCGCATGTGTCACCTCGCGGCAGGCATCCGCCGCGCGCGCCACGGCATCCTCATCCGTGCTGGCCAGCGCGAGGCGCACGCAGGCCACGGGGTGCGCATCGAGCACGGCGGCGAGGCGGGGGGCAAACTCCGCCGGTTCCAGGGCGGGCGGGGNGATGAGGTAGATCTGCGGTCGCTCTGCTTCGGCCATGGCGCGAACTCCTTGAAATCGTGCCGCTCTCTTAGCGGGGAAAATCGGGCTTGACCACTCGTCGCNGAAAATGGCCTCTGGCAAGGCGGGGCANCGCTCTCTATCTTGGGCACAACCGATATGAAGGGGCGAGGCGTGGCGATTGCGGGGNTGGCCGAGGGGCTGACGCGGAGCATCGAGGATCTGGGCGAGCGGGTCTCGGGGGCGTTCTTCGAGCCGGTGATCCGGCTNGGCGTCACGGGCCTTGCGCGGGCGGGCAAGACGGTGTTCATCACCTCGCTGGTGGCGAACCTTCTGGATCGCGCGCGCATGGGCGGGTTGCGCGCGGCGGGCGAGGGGCGCATCCTGGCGGCCTATCTGCAACCGCANCCNGACGTGACCCTGCCGCGTTTCGACTTCGAGGCGCACCTGGCCGCGCTGACCGGGCCCGAACCGCACTGGCCGCAGAGCACACGGGCGGTGTCGGAATTGCGGCTCTCATTGCGGGTNCAGCCAAGGGGGATGCTNGCGGGCCTGGCAGGGCCGCGCAGGGTGCATCTCGATATCGTCGATTATCCGGGGGAATGGCTGCTCGATCTGACGCTGCTCGATCTCGGCTATGCGCAGTGGTCACGCGCCGCGCTTGCCCGCGCCGAGGCCCGGCCGGAGGCTGCCGAATGGCGCGCGGCGCTGGCCGCAACCGACCCCGCCGCCCCCCATGACGAGGCCGAGGCGCAGCGGCTGGCGCGCGCCTATACCGGCTGGCTGGGGGCGGCGCGCGCGGCGGGGCTGGCCGATTGCACACCGGGGCGGTTCCTTTTGCCCGGCGATCTGGCGGGCGCGCCGGTGGTCACCTTCGCGCCCCTGCCCGAGGTGCCGGGGGCGGGGCGCCGNAGCCTCGCCGCCGAGATGGCGCGCCGCTTCGAGGGCTACAAGCGCGAGGTGGTGCGGCCCTTCTTTCGCGCGCATTTCGCGCGGATCGACCGGCAGATCGTGCTGGTGGACGTGCTCGACGCGATCCACAAGGGGCCGCAGGCGCTGGCGGAAACGCGTCGCGCCATGGCCGCCATCCTCGGCGCGTTCCGGCCGGGGCGCAACGCGTTTCTCAGGCAAATCCTGCAGGGGCGGCGGGTCGAGCGCATCCTTTTTGCCGCCACCAAGGCCGACCATCTGCACCACNGCCAGCACGCNCGGCTNNCGGCGATCATGGAGGCGCTGTTGCGCGAGGCGCGCGACCGGGCCGATTTCGCCGGGGCAANGACGCGGGCCATGGCCATCGCCGCCCTGCGCGCCACCGTCGAGGAAGAGCGCCGGCACGGCGGCACGGTGCTGCATATGGTGCGCGGCCGCCTGCTCGAGACGGGTCGGCAGGCGGCGTTTCATCCCGGCGAGTTGCCCGAGGACCCGGCCGTGCTGCTCGCGCCCGCGCAATCGGGNGCCGAGGCATGGCCGGGCGAGGGCTTTGGCGCGATGAGCTTCGCGCCCGCACGGCTCAGCCTGCGCCCCGGTGAGGGGCCGCCGCATATCCGGCTTGACCGCGCGGCCGAGTTCCTGATCGGGGACCGGCTATGAGGATCGCGCGCGCGCATATCTGGCAGGTGCCGCGGCTGGCGGCGATCCTGTGGGCTTTTGCGCACGAAACGCCGTGGCTGCCGTGCGTGCGCAGCCCGGTGGCGGATCTGTGGGTGCTTGCGGNCGTGGTGCGGCGCGGCTGGGTGCGTGTCGCGCATGTGCGGGGCCGGGTTGCGGGGTTTGTGGTGCGCGACGGCAGCCGCGTTCATGCGCTCTATGTCAGCCGTGGCGCGCGCGGGCAGGGGGTGGGACGCGCGCTTCTGGCCGAGGCAAAACAGGCAGCGGGGGCGCTCGATCTCTGGGTGCTGGTGGCCAATGTGCCCGCGCGCGGGTTCTACATCGCGCAAGGCTTTGCAGAGGCCACTTTTGCAAGGGGCGGCGGAAATGACGANGGTCTGCCGGACATCCTGATGATCTGGTGCGACAGGGGCGCGGCATGACGCGGGGTCCGGTTCTGATTGATCTTGACGGGGTGCCCGAGGCAGCGCCCGATCGCGCGCCACCNTTGCCCGAGGCCGCGCCCGAGGGCCAGGCAATGCGCGCGGCGATGGCGGGGATGGCACGGCGGCCGTCGCTGTTGGGGCGTGCCTTCTGGGGGCTGGCGCTGGCGCTTCTCGGGGCGGCGGTTTCGGTCGCGGCCTGGGATTTCGCCATGGGGCTCATGGCGCGCGCGCCGCTGCTGGGCTGGGCGGTGGCGGTGATCGGCGCGGCGCTGCTGGTGGTGGCGTTGCTCATCGGCTTGCGCGAGGCGGCGGGGTTTGCGCGGCTGGGGCGGCTTGACGCGCTGCGCGCGCAGGCCGGCGCGGCGCACGAGGCCGGTGACCTGGAGGCCGCGCGCGCGGTTCTGGCGCGGCTGCGCGCTCTCTACCGGGGCCGGGCAGAGGCGGCGCGGGGGCTGGCGCGGCTTGACGAGCGGGCTGGCGATGCGTTCGATGCCGATGCGCTTCTGGCGCTGGCCGAGGCCGAATTGCTCGCGCCGCTTGACGCCGCCGCGCTGCGCGAGGTGGAGGGCGCGGCGCGCCAGGTGGCCGCGATCACCGCGCTGGTGCCGCTGGCGCTTGCCGATGTGGTGGGCGCGCTGGTGGTCAATCTGCGGATGATCCGGGCGGTGGCGACGATCTATGGCGGGCGCACCGGCACGCTCGGCAACTGGCGGCTGGCCCGCGCGGTGATGGCGCACCTGGTGGCCACGGGCGCGGTGGCCGTGGGCGATGATCTCATTGGCAGCGTGGCGGGCGGGGGGCTGGTGTCGCGTCTCTCGCGGCGCTTTGGCGAAGGGGTGGTGAATGGCGCGCTCACCGCGCGGGTGGGGCTGGCCGCGATCGAGCTGTGCCGCCCGCTGCCGCGCATCGCCGCGCCCGCGCCCTCGGTCGGCGGGGTGGTGCGCCGCGCGCTGACGGGGCTGTTTTCGCGGGGCGATGCGGGGCAGGGCTGAGGCGCGGTTCCGGGGCGGCCGGCCATCCCGCGGCGGGCCGCCCGCGTCGTGCCAAGTTCTGGCCGGGGTGCGCGGGATATGGCCTCTGCCCAGCCAGTCGGGTATAGGAAAGGCTCGAGCGATACAAAAAGCGGAGACTGACGATGACGGAATGGCTCAAGACCGGCTGGCGCGCGAAAGAGCGGGTGCAGATGCCGGATTATCCCGATGCCGCGGCGCTTGCCCGGGTCGAGGAGCGCCTGCGCCAGTATCCGCCGCTGGTCTTTGCCGGAGAGGCGCGCCGGCTCAAGCGTGCCTTGGGGGCGGCCGCGCGCGGCGAGGCGTTCCTGCTTCAGGGCGGCGATTGCGCCGAGGCGTTCGAGCAGTTCAGCGCGGACGCGATCCGCGACACCTTCAAGGTGATGCTGCAAATGGCGATCGTGCTGACCTATGGCGCCAAGGTGCCGGTGGTCAAGGTGGGGCGNATGGCGGGCCAGTTCGCCAAGCCGCGCAGCGCGCCCACCGAGGTGGTGGATGGCGTGGAATTGCCCAGCTACCGCGGCGACATCATCAACGAACTGGCCTTTACCCCCGAGGCGCGCATCCCCAACCCCGAAAAGATGTTGCAGGCCTACACCCAGGCGGCGGCGACGCTCAACCTCCTGCGCGCCTTCTCGACCGGCGGCTATGCCGATGTCCACCAGGTGCACCAATGGACGCTCGGTTTCACCGAGAGCGAGAAAGCCGCGAAATACCGCGAAATGGCCAACCATATCTCGGACGCGCTCGACTTCATGAAGGCGGCGGGCGTGGACAGCGACAATGCCCATACGCTGCGCACGGTGGATTTCTACACCTCGCACGAGGGGCTCCTGCTCGAATACGAAGAGGCGCTGTGCCGGCTCGATTCGACCTCGGGCAAGTGGCTGGCGGGATCGGGGCACATGCTGTGGATCGGCGATCGCACGCGCCAGCCCGACGGCGCGCATGTCGAGTTCCTGCGCGGCGTGCTCAACCCGATCGGGCTCAAATGCGGGCCGACGATGACGGTCGAGGATCTTAAGCGGCTCATGGCCACGCTCAACCCCGAGAACGAGGACGGGCGGCTTACGCTGATCGCGCGGTTCGGGGCCGGCAAGGTGGCCGAGAACCTGCCGCGCCTCATCCGCACGGTGCAGCAGGAGGGGGCGAGGGTGCTCTGGGTCTGCGATCCGATGCATGGNAACACCGTCAAGTCGGCCTCGGGCTACAAGACCCGGCCCTTCGATGCGGTGCTGCGCGAGGTGCAGGAGTTCTTTGCCGTTCACCGCGCCGAGGGCACTATCCCCGGTGGCGTGCATTTCGAGATGACCGGGCAGGACGTGACCGAATGCACCGGTGGGATGCGCGCGCTGTCGGAGGAAAACCTCTCGGCGCGCTATCACACCGCCTGCGACCCGCGGCTCAATGCCTCGCAATCGCTGGAACTGGCGTTTCTGGTGGCCGAGGAACTCAAGGCGTTCCGCGCGGACGCGCGCCGGNTCGAGGCGGTCTGAGCCGCCGCGCGCAGCCGCCCGGAGCGGTCAACGGGGCGCGTCATCGGGGGGCGTGACCACCTGCCANCCGCCGCCGGGAAGGCGGCGGGCGCAGCTCGTCGGGCCAAGCGGCGGCTGTGCGCTGCCCGGCTCCGGGGTGGGCACGTCGGGGGCGCAGGCAGGCAGGCGCACCGGGCGAAACCCGGCCTCGGCCATGCACAGATCGACCACGCGGGCGCGCAGATCGGCATTGGCGTCGTAGCTCTCGGTGCGGCCCGGCTCGATCATGATGAAGCCCCTGTGGAAATGGCCGTATCCCCCGTAGAAGTGCGGGGCGTAGCGGGGAGGCACATGGATGGTCCGGATGTNGGGCGGCACCTCGCGCAGCGCGTCCACCTCGCAGCGCGTGCGCAGCGCCTCGACCCGCGCGGGCTCCGCGCCTGCCTTGTGATAGAGCGGCGGAGGTGCGCAGGCGGCGAGCGCGGCGAGGCAGGCAAGGGGCAGATGGCGCAACATGATCGCAGATTAGCAGCTTCGATCGTCGGGGACAAAGCGATTGACCGCTCCGGCGGCTTCTGTCATGCCAAGGTCGCAGTCAGGACGGGACGGTTGGCATGAAGGTCATCATCTGCGGGGCCGGTCAGGTGGGCTGGCAGATTGCGCGGCACCTCTCGGGCGAGAACAACGATGTCACGGTGGTGGACAGCAATCCCGACTTGGTGCGCCGGGCGACCGACACGCTCGATGTGCAGGGGGTGACGGGCTTTGCCTCCTACCCGGACGTGCTCGACCAGGCGGGCGCGCGCGACGCCGAGATGATTATTGCCGCCACCTATTCCGACGAGGTCAACATGGTGACCTGCCAGGTGGCCCATTCGGTCTTTGGCATCAGGCGCAAGATCGCGCGGCTGCGCAGCCAGAGCTATCTCGACCCGGCCTATTCCGATCTTTACCGCCGTGATCACATGCCCATCGACGTGATGATCAGCCCCGAGCGCGAGGTGGCACAGGCGGCGCTGCGGCGGCTTTCGGTGCCCGCCGCCTTCGATACCGAGCTGTTCATGGATGGGGCCGCGCAGCTTCTCGGGTTGCGCCTGGACGAGGCTTGTCCGGTGCTCAACACGCCGCTGCGCCAGCTCAGCGATCTTTTCTCGACGCTTCGGGTGGTGGTGCTGGCGGTGCGGCGCGAGGGGCGGCTGTTTGCGCCCGAGCCGGGGGATCAGCTTTTCGAGGGCGACGAGGCGTATCTTTTCGCGCCGATCGAGGATGTGCTGCGGACGCTCGAGGTATTCGGCAAGTCGCAGAAGAAACAGGAACGGGCGGTCATCATCGGCGGTGGCAATATCGGCCTGTCGGTCGCGCAATCGCTGGAAAACGGGCAGGGCGGGCGCGTTCGCGCCAAGGTGATCGAGATCAATCGCGCCCGCGCCGAGCACGCCGCGGATGCGCTGGAGCGGACCATTGTGCTGAATGGCGACGGGCTCAACGCCGCGATCCTCGCCGAAGCGGGGATTGCGCGCGCCGACGCGGTCCTGGCGGTCACCGATGACGACAAGACCAACATGCTGGCCGCCGTGCGCGCCAAGGCCGAGGGCTGCCCCTTTGCCATCGCGCTGATCAACGACCCGACACTGGTGCCGCTGCTCGTGCCGCTGGAGATCGACGCCTACATCAACCCGCGCGCCACCACCGTCAGTTCGATCTTGCGCCATATGCGGCACGGTCGGGTGCGCGGGGTCTATTCCATCGGCGATGCCGAGGGCGAGGTGCTGGAGGCCGAAGTGCTCTCGACCTCGTCCATCGCGGGGGCGGCGCTGCGCGACATCGACTTTCCCGAGGGCGTGCTGGTGGGCGGCGTGCGCAAGGGCAAGGTGATCCACAAGCCGGCGGGCGCGCTTCGGATNGAGGCGGGCGATGTCGTGGTGATCTTTGCGCTGGCGGCGGATGNGGCGGCGGTCGAGCGGCTGTTGCAGGTCTCGGTCGATTATTTCTGATACCATGGGCGCGCGGATTCTCCGATTTCCCCTGATCCTGGTCCTGGCGGGGCTGACGGCGCTGATGATGTTCCTGCCTGCCATCGACGCGGCGATGCGGGGCAATTCGCAGGTCGGGCGGGCGTTTTTCTATTCGGGCGGGCTTGGTCTTGTGGCCGTGGTCTGCCTGGGGCTGGCGATCGCCAACCGGGTGGCCCGGCGCGAGCCCACCGACGTGCGCAACCTCGCCTCGCTGCTGCTGGCCTATCTGCTGTTGCCGCTCTACCTGGCGCTGCCCTTCTATCTGGGGGTGCGCAACACCACCTTTCTCAATGCCTGGCTGGAGATGGTGTCGAGCCTGACCACCACGGGTGCTACCATGTTCGACGCTCCGGGCCGGATCAAGGAGAGCCTGCATCTGTGGCGCGGGCTGGTGGGCTGGGCCGGCGGGCTGCTGATCTGGATTTCCGCCTTNGCGGTGCTGGCACCGCTGAGCCTTGGCGGTTTCGAGGTCACGGTGCGCGCCGAGCCGGGGCAGGATGACGCGGTGCTGGGCCGGTTTCAGCGCGCGCGCCCGGNGCGGCGGCTGGCGCTGGCCGCGCGCTCGCTCACGCCGGTCTATGCCGGGCTGACGCTGGTGTTGTGGATCGCGCTGATGGCGGCGGGAGAGCGGTCTTTCGTGGCGCTCATCCATGCCATGTCCACGCTGGCGACAAGCGGGATTTCTCCCGTCGGCGGGCTCAAGAACGGCGCTGCGGGGCTTGTCGGCGAAGTGGTGGTGTTTCTGTTCTTCATCTTCGCGCTGTCGCGGCTCACGTTTTCGTCGGACACGGTGCCGACCGCGCGTCCGGGCCTGCTCAACGATCCGGAATTCAGACTGGGGGTGCTGATCGTGGCGGTGGTGCCGCTCATCTTGTTCCTGCGCCATTGGGTCGGCGCCCTGGACATCGACGCGCGCGCAACCTTCGGTGAGTCGCTGCACGCGCTCTGGGGGTCCGTGTTCACGGTGCTGTCCTTTCTGTCCACGACCGGATTCGAGAGCGCCGACTGGCAGGCGGCGCGGGCCTGGTCGGGGCTGGGCACGCCCGGCCTCGTCCTTATCGGGCTGGTGATGGTGGGTGGCGGCGTGGCCACGACGGCGGGCGGGGTCAAGCTGCTGCGGGTCTATGCCCTCTATCTGCACGCGCAGCGCGAGATGGAGCGGCTGGTGCATCCCTCCTCGGTGGGGCGCGCCTCGGATACCGGACGGCGCATCCGGCGGCAGGGGGCCTATGTGGCGTGGATCTTCTTCATGCTCTTCGCGCTTTCGCTGGTAGCGGTCCTGGTCGGGCTGTCNCTCGCGGGGCTGAATTTCGAGACTGCCCTCATCGTCGCGCTGTCGGGGCTGTCGTCCACGGGGCCGCTGATCCACAGCGCCGCCGAGGTGCCCATCCGTCTCGTTGAACTGGGTTCGGGGGTCAAGATCATCTATGCCGGCGCGATGGTGCTGGGGCGGGTCGAGACGCTGGCGCTCATCGCGCTTCTCAGCCCGACGGCCTGGCGCGCATGACCGCGCGCTGCGGGGCNTTGAAATTCGGGCTGGAAACCCGGCCCGTTGCAAGACATACTCGCGCNGATAGCGGTAAAATTCCGCGTCGGCAGGCGGCGCGTGCAAGAACAGGGCAGGGAATGTAATGGCTTCGGATCGTCAGAATTTGCAGGACGCATTTCTCAATCATGTGCGCAAGGCCAAGATTCCGGTCACGATCTTTCTGATCAACGGCGTCAAGTTGCAGGGCGTCATCACNTGGTTCGACAATTTCTGCATCCTGCTGCGCCGCGACGGGCAGTCGCAGCTTGTTTACAAGCACGCGGTCTCGACCATCATGCCGTCGCAGCCCGTCTCGCTTTATGAAGGCGACGGCGAGAATTGAGAGAACACGCGCGCCCGATCACGCCGGCCTTTGTCATCCACCCCGAAATCGCCGGTGCCGAGCGCGCCCGCGACCCGGCGCTCGCGCTGGATGAGGCGGTGGCGCTGGCGCGCGCGCTGCCCGATCTGGAGGTGGTGGGCGCCGAGAT
>JGI25317J35169_1000656_pt1 | contig 27828 bp, 31 predicted proteins | sample AutmiccommunBRH5_FD_35169 | JGI IMG/M metagenome (IMG submission 35169) | reverse complement strand
ATGATCCATTCCAGCGCGCCGGGCCACACCTTCGGCGAAACCGTCTGGCACAACTCTCTGGTGACGATCCGCCGGGGGCTGGACGAGAGACTGTTCCGCATCAGCACGGCAGAGATCGGACGTGACATCCTGATGGGGGCCGTCGCGGCGGCCATGGTGTCGATCACCCGGGGCGGCACGCCCGCGCGCTACCCCGAAGAGATTTCCGAGCACATCCTCATGGCCTTCGGGATGCGCCCGGAGGTGGCACGCGAGCTGTCGAACCGCCCGCTGCCGGCACTGCCGGCCATCGCGCATGACACCATCGTCATCGCCAGCATGCCCGCTCTGGGCGAGATCGGCGACGCCGAAGAGCCCGGCGCAGGCTGAGCCGCGGGGGCGCGCTATTCGATCTCGGTCCGGGCGACCGGATAATCGCCGGCGTTCAGGANCCAGCCCGCTCGGTTNGAAAAAATCCATGCGGGGCGGCGCAAAGATATCGACGATCTGCGAGACCTCCGACAGCCAAAGCGNCGTGTGGATTGCCGGGGGCGGCAGCACCGTGACCGAGGGGCTGGCGCAGCGAATCCGCATGTCTTCGCGCCAATNCGCTTTGTCCGTGGTCTAGGGCCAGCGCAGGAAATGTTCGAATTCGCCTTTCAGCGTCAGGCTCACCTGCTCGAACGTGGCGTGAAAATGCGGCGACACCTTTGCGCCGTCGTGCGGTGCGATGCAACGCGGCCGTATGTTCACCATCATCGTCGAGCGGCGGAAGATCCGAACAAAGCGCCCTTCCTCATCCGGCAGATCCAGATTGTAGGCGCGCAGGCGAAAACCGCCGACCGGGTCCGGCCGAGGCTGAAGGGGCGGGATGTTGGCATTGGGGGCGCGCTCTGGACTGGCGCAGAGCGCAACGAGGTCGGCCGACCGCGTAGTTTAGAGAAATGTCACCGTTCCCTTGCCCTCGACCTCTACAGCGGAGGGCAGTATGACAGGTACACTGGTCATCGTGCGGATATGGGTCGAAGCCGGATCAACGCCGCTTGGGCGAAGGCCCTCCGCGCCGCCGGCGACATCACGGTCCGCTATCTCTGCGCGGCTTTCCCGGGCGGCCGGATCGACGGCGAGGCCGGACGCGCCCTGCTGGCCGCCCATGACCGCATCGTGCTGCAGTTTCCGCTGACATGGCATTCCTGCCCTCGCTGCTGTCGCAGTGGCAGCTCGCCATCCTGAAGCGCGGCTGGGCCTATGGTCCCCGGCAGGTGCGCCCTGCGGCTGAAGACCTTCGGCATCGCCTTTTCCACCGGCTCCAACGGCGGGACTACACGCCGGAGGGCGCTATGGGCGCAGCCTGGAAGAGATCACCACGCCCTTCGAATTGCTGGCCTTACATACGGGGATGCATTACCTGCCGTTCTTCGCGCTGACAGGTGTGCGCGAGATCGACGATGCTTCGGCCGCGGCCTCTGCCGGATGCTACCTGGACCATCTGTGCCGGGCGCGACCGCGCATCATCGCGTCTGGCAAGGGCGATGACCGGACAGGGACGGTCTACCCCGGCGGCTGAACGCCCGCCTCGCAAGACGCGACGGCCGTGCGCAACTCGTGCTTCAGCGCCGCCACGTCCACATGCGCCCGGGAGAAATAGGTGAGGCCCAAGGTTCCCACCAGCTTGGCGCCCATGCGCAGCGGAAGCGCCAAGGAATGCGTCTCGGGCTGGATGTTGCCGGTGCGTTCGCCAAATCCGCTGGCCCGCGTCAGCGAGACCACCGACTCTGCACGCTTGGCGATGGCCGTGGCTTCGGCCTCGCTCTCTGCCGATTGCTGCATAAGGGCGACCAGATGCTGTCGCTCTACCATGGGACAGAAGGCCAGATAGGCACGCCCATGCGCATAGTCGAGCAGGGTCATGCGCCGGTTGATCGTGGATTGGTAGTACGACAACGGGCTCATCGGGATGGTGCTGAAGCGGATCACCAGCGCGTCAACGTCCAACGTGGCCAGCGCCGCGGGCCAGAGCGTGCGCCGCGTCAGGTCTTCGGCCGCCTTGCGTGCCAGGTCGAACACCTGCGGCAGCCCGTGATGGCCGGCTCCCAGGGCCGCGACCCGCTGCGTTACGCAATATCCGGCCTGGCGCCCGAGCTTTTGCACATAACCCGCCGCCACGAGGGTCTCCAGCAAGCGCACGACGGTCGGTGCCGGTAACCCTGTCTGCTCGGCCAGATACTGGACGCGGGCGACAGGAGCACGGTTCATCAGCTCGAGGATCTGAAGCGAGCGTTCCACGGCACGGACGGTCTTGGCGGCAGGAGCAGTCATGGTTCGCAGCACTCTGTCCGATAGGGAGGCGACAATGGGTGCCCCATTCGACACGCTGGTCAGCGTGAAGACAACCCGGTCCCGTTCAAGGTACCGATCTTCCTCTCAGGCCCCGGCGTCGGCCTCTTGGCTGATCTCGGCGAGCCGACCTGAGGTCCGGGATCGACCCGCTGCGAGGGTCGCTCCCGGGCCGCGCAGCAGCTGCCGGGCAGTCCCGACGTTCAGGTCTACGCTTGTTTCGACACGACGGCCAGCGTCACTTGACAAGGGGCCGCAGCGAAAATATCAATTGTATTGCGTTCTGATCAGCAGAACTATGATCTGATCTGCGCGACATGCGCTGCGGATGAGCCAGAAGTCCGGAGGATAGGGCGATGACAGAAGTCGAAGTGATCGAGCAACAAGAAGCCGGACGGATCAGCGAGATCCTGCAAGGCGCGGTCGATCCGCATGTGCACAGCGGTCCCTCCATCGCGCCCCGCACAATCGATCACCTCGATCTGGTCAGGGTTTGCTCCGATGCGGGGTTCGCGGCGGTCGTGACCAAGGATCACGACTATTCCGGGGTGATGTGCGCGCAGCTCATCCGTGATCACAACCCGGACCTGAAGACGCGCATCTTCTCTGGAATCGTGCTCAACAATGTCGTCGGCGGGTTCAACCCCTATGCGGTCGAACATACCGCCGCGATGGATGGCCGGATCGTCTGGCTGCCGACGCTGGCGGCCGAAAACCATCTGTCTTGGGAGAAGACGGCCGGCTGGGTGCATCCGGCCTCGACCCAGAAGATCCGGCCTGCCGCTGCCGTCCCGCTGTTCGAGGATGGCAAGCTGCGCCCCGAGGTGCTTGATGTGCTCGACGTCATCGCCCTGACGGGGATGGCCCTGGCCAGCGGCCATATCCACGTTTCAGAAACGAAGCTGGTCTTCGCCGAAGCCAGGAGGCGCGGGGTAGAGCGGCTGATCTTCACCCACCCCGAAGATATCGTCGGCGCCTCCTTCAGCGATACGAAAGAGATTGCGGCAATGGGAGCTTATGTCGAGCATTCGCTTGGCTTCTTCATCGACGGCTCGAAGTTCAAGAACCGCACCATTGAAGAGATGCGCGAATTCATCGACTGCGTGGGTGTCGAGAAGACCATCTTCTGCTCCGACCTGGGCCAGGTCGGGTCGATCACCCCGGTAGAGGGCATGCGGCGCGGCGTCGCGATGTGCCTCGCCCTTGGCTATAGCGATGCGCAGGCCCACGCGATGGTGGCGAGCAATGCGGCGAACGTCATTGGCCTCGACGGCTGACGGAGCCGCCGAGGGGGCGGTGCGTCAGCGCCACGTACCGGGCAGGCTGCCCATGTAGCCAAGGGCGTTCGAGATCTGCTCTGCGGCCATGCCGACAGCCCGGACCTGATCGGGCGAGGGGGGCGAGCCGATGAACTGTGTCAGGCTGACGATCGCAAGGGTCCCGACCAACTCGCCCGAGGGACCGAGCAGCGGGAAAGACAGGGCATTGAGGCCGATGGCGGCCTCGTTCGGCGCATCGGCCCANCCCCGGCTGCGGATGTCCTCGAGGTGCTGCCTCAGGACGGCCAACTCGGTAATCGAGAATGGCGTGGCTCCCGTCAGCGGCTTGGCCAGGATGCGTTCCCGGGCATGTTCCGGCATGAAGGCCAGCGCTATCTTGCCTTGGGCGGAGGTATTGAAGCTCAGGGTCGAGCCGGGCCTGACACCGACTTCGACCGCCATGTTGCCGCTGAGCGTCGTCAGGATNCGGATGCCATCGTCTTCGATCTGGCCAAGGATGACCGCTTGTTCGGACGAGTCGCGAAGCGCGCGCATCGACTGCGCGGCGACGCTGGCGATGTCCGATGCGTTCGCCGCTGCATTGCCCAGTTCGATCAACCGCGATCCAAGCCGATACCGCTCTGTCGTCGGCGACTGAACGATATAACCCTGCTGGACCAATGTCTGAAGGTGACGGTGGATCCTGCTTTTCGTGATGCCAAGCGAGTCGGCCAGCGCCGTCACACCCAAGTGGCCGCGAGCGCGCCCCAAGGCTTCAAGGATCGACAGAGCCAGCACAACGCTCTGAATTCCATCGGTTTTTTCGGCTTTGATTTTGGGCACGCGGCGCGATCCTTTTCCTAAAATTTCTGTGGGTTGACTTTGAACTCTGCCTCAACCAATGTTTCGTTCAGAAGGATATCGTTGCGATAGGCAGAACACAAGAGGGCCAGATGATTGACAGGCAACAAGGGTTTCGAGACAGGTTTCTGGCGGGTGACACGCTTTATGGCACGTTTCTGAAGATGCCTTCCACGATGCCGGCCGAGATTCTTGGCACGCTTGGCTATGACTTCGTGGTGGTCGACGAAGAGCATTCGCCCTTCAACCGCGAAACGACGGATCGGATCGTGCTGGCCTGCAGGGCCTACGGCATCGCCTCGATCGTGCGCGTGCAGAGCGGTGACCCCGCGACTATCCTCTCGGTGCTCGACTGCGGCGCGGACGGCGTTCTTGTTCCGCATGTGAAAGACGCCGCGACGGCGCAGGCCGTGGTTGCCGCCGGGCGCTACCGCGGCGGCAAGCGCGGCTTCGCGCCGACAACCCGGGCCGGCGGATTTGGCCGTGCCGGTCAGTTGGAGCACATGGCGGCAGAAGATCGGCGCGTGACGATCATCGCGATGATCGAAGACCCCGAGGCGATCGAGAACATCGACGAGATCGTGGCGGTCGAGGGCCTCGACGGGGTGTTCATCGGACGCGGCGACCTTGGCGCAGCCTATGCAGACCTGGCGGACCCGGCGGCGATGGTGCGCGGCGCAACCGAGGCAGTCCACAAGGCCGCGGCCAAGGTTGGGCGCACGGTCGCGACCCTGCCCGGCACGCCCGAGGATGCCGCGATACTGGCGCGGGCAGGCTCGACGGCCTTCATAATCTCGTCCGACCAAGGGTTCCTGCGGGCTGCGGCCCATCAAGCGCATGGCAAGATCTCTGACGCCGTGCTGCAGGCAAGAAGAGGCTGACTGATGTACGACAAATCCGATCCCCGCTCCGCCCTTGCGGCAAGAGGTGCCCCTGCCGTCCCCCGAACCGGACTGGTCGCAGAGCCGCAGGAGGCGTTCTTCTACAAGGAGGCGCCGCAGGTCGATGATGCGACGGGCAAGACATGGTTGCTGCGCGGGCAGAACTTCGTGCTCGCCTGGTCGCAGGCTAACGCGGGCGCAAGCTTCAAGCGGGCCGCGCAAGCCGATGAATATGCCGTCCTCCTGCCCAGGACCGGCGCAGTGATCGAATGGAACGGCCAGAAGACCGAGGTGCCGGGCTGGTCCCTGGCCTTCGTGCCTGCCGGAGACAGCACGGTGACGCTGCCAGATGGCGGGCCGATGACACGGCTCTTCACGGTCCGGTCCGCAGATCTGGCGGGCCTTTGCTCCAATGCCGGTGGCTATGACGCGCCGCGAACACATATCCCTGCCTTCGAGGCCTGGCCGGAGCCGAAGGACGGCTGGAAGGTCCGGCACTACAGCCTGGACGTTCCGGCGGAGGCGGGCCGGTTCGGCCGCATCTTCCGGTGCACGACGATGATGGTCAACGTGCTGGACCCGTTCGACGGGCCGCGCGATCCGTCCAAGCTGTCACCGCATCATCACAATGATTTCGAGCAGTGCTCTCTGGCCATAGAGGGGGAGTTCACCCACTACCTCCGCTGGCCCTGGACGACAAACCTGGCAGATTGGCGGCGGGACATGACGGTCACGATGGCATCGCCCTCCGCGCTCGTGATCCCGCCGCCAGTCATTCACACGACGCAGGCCGTCGGGTCCGGCAACAACCAACTTGTCGACATCTTCTGCCCACCGCGCCTCGATTTTTCCGACAAGCCGGGCTGGGTGCTGAATGCCGAAGACTATCCGATGCCGACCTGAGCCCGGGAAGGGGCCCGGGTCGGAGGAGGCCGACACAAAATCAGGGGAGGAGACCCAGATGATTACCAGAAGAACTCTGATGCAGACCGGGGCCGCGCTTGGCGCGACCCTTGCCATGCCCAGCCTTGCCCGCGCCTCGGGCAAGATGGTGCGGCTCGCCCATGCCTCGAACGAGATCCATCCGGGCCATATTCTCGCGCAGAGCTTCAAGGACGCTCTCGAAGAGATCCTGCCCGGCGCATTCAACATGCAGATCTTCCCGAACCGGCAGCTTGGCGATGACAAGCCCAACCTTGAATCCGCCGTTGCCGGGACGCTGGAAATGGCCATGGTCTCGGGCGTGCTGATCCCGTTGGTTACCGGGCGTCCGGCCTATGACGCCTGGCAGTTGCCGTTCCTCGTCCGGGACTACGATCACTTCGAGAAGCTCGCGCTTAGCCCGGTTGGCCGCAAGCTTCAGGATGATCTGGAGCCATCGGGCATCATCGGCCTGGCGACGGCGGATATCGGTCAGCGCAACTTCCTGTCGATCGGGACACAGGTGCGCAGCATCGCCGATATGAAGGGGCTGAAGACCAGGATCGTGCCGGTGCCGCTGCACAAGGCCATCTGGGAAGCCCTTGGCACCGCGCCCGTCGGCCTTCCTTACGGCGAGGTCTATGGCGCGCTGGAAACCGGCGTGATCGATGCGGTGGAAATCAACGTCTCTTCCATGCTGGGTGAAAACCTGTGGGAGATCGGCAAGAACTTCACCCTGACCGGCCATTACCCGTGGCACGCATCGAACGTGGTTTCGACCGGCTTCTGGAACACCTTGGCCGACGAGGAAAAGGAAGCGATGCGCGAGGCCGGCCGCCGGTCGGTATCGGCGACGCTGGCCTATGCCAAGGAGCAGGACCTGTCCGGGCGCGAGGAGTTGCGCGCGAAGGGTGTCGAGATCATCGAGCTCGACAACCTGGCCGAGATGCAGGAAACGGTCGCGCCGCTGACGCAGGAATGGGCCCAGAAGGACCCGCTTATCGCTGAATTCGTCGAAGCCGCGCGCGCGACGAGCTGAGCCCTTTCTCTGGTCAGACAAACCCCATGCAAATACCCCATGCCCTGTCGAGGGTCGTCTCGACCTATCTCATGCTCCTGCGTTTCTTCGCCGGGGTCTCCATGGCGGTCATCGTGATGGTGATGATCGCGCAAGTCTGGTCGCGCTACGCGATGGGCGGGTCCTTGATCTGGGCCGAGGAACTGTGCCGGTATCTGCTGATCTGGCAGACCTTCCTCGTGCTCGGGCTCGCCTATTCGAGGGGGGAGTTCGTCTCGATCGATTTCCTGCCGGTGATGCTTTCGGGCAAGGGCAGGTGGGTGTTGAAGGCCGCCACCTCGATCCCCGTCATCGGCTTTCTGGCGCTGATCACGGTCTATGGCGCCGACTATGCCTCGCGCTTCGGCAACCAGACGATCCCCGCGCTCGACTTCATCTGGGGATCGCTTGTCGGCAGGCCGCTGGGGCTGTCGATCAGCTATGTCTACATCTCCGTATCGGTCGGGTCGGCCCTGATGATCCTGCATGTCTTGGCCGACCTCTTCACAAGCTACGGCACATGGATGCGGCCTGCGCATCCGAATGAAACCCACGCCGCGACTGCGTCGGACACCGGGGGGCGGCAAGGCTGATGGGAGCTTTTTTCCTGATATTCGGGGGCCTGCTTGTCAGCGGCATCCCTATCGCCCTGACGTTGGGCATCGCGGGGACGGCGTATCTCTATCTGTCCGGCAACGGCATGATGGTGTTGATGCTGCCGCAACGCATGATGGCGGGGATCGACCAGTTCGTTCTGCTGACCATCCCACTGTTCCTGCTGGCCGGAGCGCTGATGAATGTCGGCGGCATCACCGACCGGATCGTGCATTTCGCCCGTGCCATGGTCGGGCACCGGCGGGGCGGCATGTCATCGGTTTCCATCCTGTCCGCGGGCTTCTTCGCCGGCATCTCGGGCAGCGCGACGGCGGAAGCTTCGGCCTTGGGCTCCATCCTCATCCCGACGATGAGCAAGCAGGGCATGCCTCCGGCCTATGCCGCGGCCCTGATCGCGGTAGCGTCCATCATGGGGCCGATCATCCCGCCATCGATCACCATGATCATCTACGGCGTCCTGTCCGGCACATCGATCGGACAGCTGTTCATGGCGGGGATCGTGCCCGGGATCGCTATCGCGACCGGATTGCTGATCTATGCCTCGTGGCGCGCCAGGCGTGACGGTTTCCCCGTCACGGAACGGATCGGGGCCCGCGCCAAGTGGAAGGCGACCGCGCGCACGCTGCCGGCGTTGCTTCTGCCCGCGATCATCCTTGTCGGCATCAAGGCGGGGATCTTCACCCCGACCGAAGCCGCCGCCGTCGCAGTCGCCTATGCGCTGGTCATCGGGTTTGCCTATCGTGACCTCAACCTGCGGCGTTTGTGGGAAGCGCTGATCGCGACGACGCTCGTTTCGGCATCAATCCTGTTCATTACCTCGATGGCCTCCATCGTGTCCTTTGTCTTCACGTTGGAACAGGTGCCGCAGCACATCGCGGATCTGGTGCTGACAATCACCGAAGAACCCTTCCTGATCCTGCTGCTGCTGAACATCTTCCTGTTGCTTCTGGGCATGTTCCTGGAGCCGATTTCGATCCTGATCCTGACCATGCCCATCTTGCTCAAGCTGCAGGCGCTGATCGGGATGGATCCGGTGCAGTTCGGCATGGTCGTGGTCCTGAACGTGGTCATAGGCATGGCTACGCCGCCGGTCGGCATCCTTCTGTTCATCGCCTCCGCCATCTCGGGCGAGCCGGTGACACGGGTGATCCGCGAGGCATTGCCCCTGGTCGCAATCTGTCTGGGGATCCTCGCGCTCGTCGCCCTGATCCCGGCCCTGTCACTCGCGTTGCCGCAAATGCTGCTCTGAGGAATTCCATGTCACGCAAGATCATCATCACCTGCGCCGTCACAGGGTCGATCCATACGCCGTCGATGTCACCCTATCTCCCCATAACGCCTGCCGAGATCGCCGAGGCCGCCCTGGAGGCCCGCGCGGCCGGGGCCTCAATCGTTCACCTGCACGCGCGCAACCCGGAAACCGGGCAGCCCGACCAGACGCCCGAAGCCTATGAGCCGTTCCTGCGCGTCATCAAGCAGCGCTCGGACGTGGTCATCAACATCACCACGGGCGGCGCGCCGACCATGCTGATCGAAGAGAGGCTAGGCCCCGCCGTCGTCTTCAAACCCGAGGTCGCCTCGCTCAACATGGGGTCGATGAACTTCGGGATCTATCCGATCCTGGAGAAGCTGACCGAGTTCAAGCATGATTGGGAAAAGGCCTATATCGAAGGCTCGCGCGACCGGGTGTTCCGCAACACCTTCGCCGATATCGAGGGAATCCTGACCACCTGCGCGGACAACGACACCCGGTTCGAGATCGAGTGCTACGACATCGGCCATCTCTACACGCTGGAGCACTTCGTGCGACGCGGCTACGTGAAGCCGCCGTTCTTCGTGCAATCGGTCTTCGGCATTCTCGGCGGGATCGGCGCGCATTCCGAGGACGTGCTGCACATGCGCCGCACGGCCGACCGACTGTTCGGCGGCGATTACAGGTGGTCGGTCCTTGGCGCCGGGCGGCACCAGATGCCGGTTGCGATGCAGTCGATCCTGCTCGGCGGTCATCTGCGCGTCGGGCTCGAGGACTCGCTCTATGCCGGCCGGGGCCGGCTGGCAAAGAGCAACGCGGAACAGGTGACGCTGGCGAGAGAGCTGGTCGAGCATCTGGGGTTCGAGGTCGCCACGCCCGACGAGGCCCGCGAGATCCTGAACCTCAAGGGCAGCGACAAGGTGGATTTCTGACATGGGCGGGCGGCGCAATGTCCTTATCGTGGTGGCCCATCCGGAACCGAAATCCTTCAACCATGCGATGGCCGGGGCCGCGGCAGAGGCGCTGCGGAAAGCGGGGCACAGCGTCACCGTTTCTGATCTTTGCGGCGACGGGTTCCGCGCCGATATCGGCCGCCATGACATGGCCAGCGTTGCGGATGCGGACCGCTTCCACGTCCAGGCAGAGCAGAAGCACGCCGCCCGCACCGACGCCTTCGCGCCGCAGATCGCCCGCGAACAGGCAAGGGTCGCNGAGGCGGACAACATCATCTTGCAGTTCCCGCTGTGGTGGGGCGGCCCGCCCGCGATCCTCAAGGGCTGGATCGATCGTGTTCTGGCCTACGGGTTCGCCTATGTGGATGGCCGGCGGTTCGATACCGGCCTGTTCCGGGGTCGCCGCGCCAAGCTGAGCGTGACGACCGGGGGCACGCCCGAGCGCTTTGCGGTTGGAGGCGCCTACGGGCCGATCGAGCCCATCCTCATGCCGGTGCAAAGACTGGCGCTGGAATACATGGGGTTTGATGTCGCGCCGCCCTACATCGCCCACGGCGTGCCGCGGTCCGCGGAGGCAGAGCGCCAGGCGCATCTGGCCGCGTTCGCTGCCGCCGCGCTTGCGCTGGCCAGCCAGCCGGTGATCCGCACCGAAGACTACCGCGCCGCGCGCGANGCCGACCCCGAGGCGGCGTGGAGCCGCCCCAACTGAATCCGTTGCCCCAGATCGAGGAGACAGGACATGAACAGCAGGCCAACGCTTTCCGGCAAGGTCGCCCTAGTGACCGGCGGCTCGCGCGGGATCGGGGCAGAGGTTGCCCGCCGGCTCGCCGCCGACGGCGCAAGGGTGGTGATTGCGTATCGCAGCGACAAGGCCTCGGCGGACCGGGTCTTGCAGGAGCTGTCGGCTGCCGGTTCGCAGCCCCTTGCGATTGCTGCCGATATCGCCCTGCCCGAAGATTGCGAGCGACTTGTCAGCGGCTGCGCCCAGGCCTGCGGTCGGCTCGACATCCTGGTGAACGCGGCCGGTGTGGCCACCTACCACGCCCTGGAGACAGCCGACGCGGACCATTACCGCGCGACGTTCGACACCAACGTCCTGGGAGCCCTGTGCTTGACCCGCGCGGCCGCGGCGGTCATGGGAAATCCCGGCCGGATCGTGCATTTCGGCTCTCGTCTGGCCGAGTCCCCGATGCCGGACACCTCGGTCTATGCCGCGTCGAAGGCGGCCGTCTCTGCCCTGGTGCTCGCGCTCAGCCAGGAACTGGGGCCGCGCGGCACCACCATCAACGCGGTCGCGCCGGGGTTGATCGAAACCGACATGACCGAGAAGGCGGTGAAGGAGCGAGGCGATACATTGAGCGCAAGGACGCCGCTGCGCCGGATCGGTCAGCCCAAGGACATCAGCGGATTGGTGGCGTTCTTGGTGTCCGATGACGCGGCCTGGATCACCGGCAGAACGCTGCGGGCAGACGGCGGGCTGCTTTAGCATCGTCTGCTACTTACGTCGGGGCGGTGCCTTGGGCGTCACCGAGTTCTCGGTTGAGCGCCGCGATAGCGGCTTCCGATCGCCGTATTGCTGTCCTGACCGCGTACCCTCGCCGGCGGGCTTGAACCAGCGCCATGCTGGCTCGTCCTCGTCGTCGAGTTCCTCGGCCGGTCCAACGGCATCGGCATTCGCATCCACCTATATTTTCAGCAGTTCCAAACAGCGCATGTGATTGCGTACTCTGTTGCCTTCATCTGCGTAATGCTGGTCGTGGAACATGTCGTTATGCAACCATGGGAGGCACGATCCAACAGTTGGAAAACAATACATAAATGACACCGAAAAGATGGGCGGTCGAACAATCTAGCCGACGCTAAGCCACATATGCCGTCAGACGGCCAGCAGATCCACCCCGGGCAAACGCGCCGCCTTGCAATCGAAGGTCACCAGCGAGGNGGCGCCAGCGCGGCGCCCCGCCGCGGCGATCATCAGATCTGCAAATCCAAATCCCTCGTCGCGATACCGAAAAAGCGCTGTTCCCACATCATCCGCCGCCTCGATCTCAAGCTCGACCGCAGCGAGGAGACCTTCCAGTGCCGCAGAGACCGCGGCGCGGCCGTGGCCATAGGCCCGTTCAAGCACCCAGACCAGTTCGACCATAACTTCACGGCCGATGAACCCCGGTGCCTCCACAGAAAGGCTGCGCATGAAATCGTTCGCAGCGGCAGCCTGCGCCGGATCATCCTGCGCCAGGAACCGAACCAGCACATTGGTGTCGATGGCAATCATTTGGTGCGGCGTGGCGCGTCCGCTGCGCCAGCGGCAATGGCCTCGTCCATCGCATCGAGGCCAACCGGCTCTGCATGGGGCCGGGCCAGCACGCCTTCCAGCTCGGCGACGGGCCGCGCCTTCAGCAGCCTCACTTCGCCGTTCATCACGACATAGCGCACCTTGTCACCGCTCTTGAGGCCGAGCGCCGCCCTGACATCGCGCGGCAGGGTCGTCTGACCCTTGATGGTCACTGTCGATTCCTGCATGCCGTCATTCCTTACAAATCAGCTCTTCTCATTACCATATTGGCAAGCCGCGCCGCAGATCAAGTCAGCACCTGCCGGCGCGGCATCCGGAATGGTGCGAAACTTGGATTGATCGCGGCCTGGCCGGCCAGCGGCTGCGGACCCTGGCAGACGGTCCGGGGCATTCCCCATCAGCCCGCCCCCGCTGCACGATCAGAGCGCATGGGCCGCGCGCAGGCGGGCAAAGAGGGCGGGCAGGTCCCCGGCGGCGACCTCGGCAAAGATCTGGTGCTTGAGGAAGAAGCGCCAGCCGACCGGCTGCGCGGCAAGGAATCGGTCAGATGGACATAGCGCTCGGGGGCAACAGCCGCAGGCTTTCAGTACACGGTGACATCGAAGCCGAACCACTGCTCGGACAGGCGCTTCATCGTGCCATCCGCCTTGGCCTCGCCGATGGCCTTGTCGAACATCTCGCGCAGTTCGGTGTCCTGCTTTCGGAATGCGGCCGAGCTTCCCTTGCCAAGGATGCCGCCCTGAAAGCGCGGGCCGGCCATCGTCATGCCCTCGTTGCCCGGTTCTTCGATGGCGGTCATCAGATAGGCGGGTGAGGCCATGACCGCGTCAATCCGGCCGGCCTTCAGATCCAGATCATGGTCCTTGGTCGACTTGTATTCGCGGATCGTGACGATATCGCCGAAGTTCTCCTGGATGAAGCGTGCCCCGATGGACGAGGTTTGCACGCCGATCACCTTGTCTTCCAGCAAGGGCCGCAGCACCTCGACCGCCTGCTGCGCGCCGCCCGGATCCTTCACCAGCGAAAACAGATCCCCCTGCATGGGCAGCGTCGCCAGCGGCCCGTCCTTCATTACGCCGAAGCCCTGTCCGGTCGATCCGTAGGGCTGGCTGAATGCCACGACCTCCTCACGCTTGGGCGTGGCCGACATGCCCGCCATGATGACATCGTATTTCCCGGCCAGCAGGCCTGGGATAATGCCGTCGAAATTCTGGGCGACGACGGTGCATTCGATCTGCATCCGTGCGCAGAGGTCGGCGGCAAGGTCGATTTCGAGCCCGTCGAGAGTGCCGTCGGCGCGGGTAATGTTCCACGGGGCGAAGGCACCCTCGGTCGCAATCGTGACATGGCGCTTTTCCTGCGCCTGGGCAGGCATGGCCGCAGCCGCCACCAAAGCGGCGAGGAAGGCCCGCCGGGCAATCGAGGTGAGTGTCATCTGTCTTCTCCTGTTGGTCTTTCTTGGTTCTCTTAGGCGTTCACGAACTGCGTGAAGCGTTCCGAGCCGCGCCCGCCGAACAGCTCTTCCGGTGTTCCTTGGCAGTCGATCACGCCCTGGTGCAGGAAAACGACGCGGTTCGAGACGTCGCGGGCAAATCCCATCTCGTGCGTCACGACCAGCATCGTGCGCCCCTCGTCGGCCAGCGCTCGCATGACCCGGAGCACCTCGCCCACCAGTTCGGGATCGAGCGCGGAGGTCGGCTCGTCGAACAGCATCACTTCGGGGCGCTGCGCAAGCGCGCGGGCGATGGCGGCCCGCTGCTGCTGCCCGCCGGAAAGCTGCATGGGATAGGCATGGCATTTCTCGGCGATCCCGACCTTTTCAAGCAGCGCCATGGCCTCGCCCTGCACTTCGGCGACAGGACGGCGCTGCACATGGATCGGTGCTTCCATCACGTTTTCCAGGATGGTGCGGTGCGACCACAGGTTGAAGCTTTGGAACACCATGCCCACGCGGGCGCGCACCTCGCGCGTCAGGCGCGGATCGGCCGGGCGTGTGCCCTTGTGACGGTCCGGGACCACGCGCAGCACCGTATCGCCGACTTGGATTTCCCCGGCACTGGGAGTTTCCAGCATGTTGATACAGCGCAACATCGTGGATTTCCCCGAGCCCGAGGAGCCCAAGACGGCAATCACCTCGCCCTTGCGGGCCTCGATGTCGATGCCTTTGAGTACCTCGTGCGAGCCAAAGGACTTGCGCAGGCCCTGAGTGCGAACGGCGATGTCGGTCATGCGGGATCTCCGGGCATGGAAGGGGTATTCACCGGGCGCAGATGGGCCGTCAGCCGGCGATCCATCAACGCGACGCAGGTNGTCAGGACGAAGTTGAGGGCCAGATAGATCANGCCCGCGACCACGAAGACCTCGATCACCCGGTAGGTTTCGGAAATCAGCCGCGCGGCGAGGCCGGTGATCTCCAGTAAGGTGATGATCGAGGCAAGAGAGGTGGATTTGACCATCAGCACCAATTCGTTGCCGTATCCGGGCAGGGCCTGCCGGATCGCCAGCGGAAAGGTCACCCGGCGGAAGGTGGTCCAACCGGCCATCCCTGCAGCACGGGCCGCCTCGATCTGGCCGTGGGGGACCGACAGGAAGCCGCCGCGCAGGATCTCGGAGCCATAGGCGCCGGTATTGAGCGACAGCGCGATGATGGCGCACCAGAACGGCTCCCGCAGGACCGGCCACAGAAAGCTGTGGCGGACGGACTCAAGCTGGCCGAGGCCATAATAGATCAGGAAGATCTGAACGAGCAGCGGGGTCGAGCGGAAGGCGAAGACATAGCCCGAGCCGAGAACCCGCAGCCAACGCGGCCCCCACAGCCGCATCGCCGCCACGGGTGCCGCGATCAAGAACCCCAGAAGCACCGAAAGCGAGGCCAGCAGCAAGGTCAGCGGAACCCCCGGAAGAAGGGTCAGCAGCGCCTGCCAGAGAAATGCTACATCCATGGCTTATCTCCTTTGGCCGCGCTGTGTGCGGGCTTCCGCCCGATGGAAGACCACTCCCGAAACCGAGGCGATGCCCAGATACAGCAGGGCCGCCGCCAGGAAGAAGTCGAACGGCCGCCCGGTCGAGCCCGAGCCGATCTGCGCAGTCCGCAACAACTCGACCACGCCCGTGACCGAGACCAGCGCCGATTCCTTCAGCGTCAGTTGCCAGACATTACCCATTCCGGGCAGCGCGTGGCGCAGCACCAGCGGCAGCACGATCCGCCGGGCCAGGGTCGTGCGCGACATGCCGACAGCGCGCCCGGCCTCGATCTCGCCGGTCGACACCGCGCGGAAGGCGCCGCGATAGACCTCAGTATGCTGGGCACCCGAGACGATGCCGATGGCCAGCGCCCCTGCAACGAAGCCCGGCAGATCCACGAAGCCTTGGCGGCCAAGCTGGCCCATCAGCCATGTCAACGCTTGGCTGCCGCCGAAATAGAACAGGTAGATCACCAGCAGGTCGGGAATGCCGCGCAGGACCGTCGTATAGGTCGACGCGATGGCGCGGGCCACCGGCCGCCCGGAAAGCTTGGCCCAGGCGGCAAGCCCTCCCAGCATCGTGCCGAGCGCGTAGCCACAAAGCGCCAGCAGCACAGTCACGCCGGCACCGCGCAGCAATGCGGCGCCCCAGCCTTGCGGGCCAAAGCCGAACAAGGCCAGGAAATCTGGATATTGCATTCGAACCTCGCGTAGGCGGGCGGAGCCGGAACCGTCCGGTTACTGGTCGGTCGGCGGCGTAAGGTCGAGACGACTCCACTGCGTCGAGACGCGGCGGATGGTTCCATCTTCGGCGGCTTGCCGGATCGCCGCGTCGAATTTCTCGCGCAGCGCATCCTCGCCCTTGCGCAGACCGATGGCCACATTCGTGGCCAGCATGGCGCCGCGCACATAGGGACCAGCCATCACCAGTTCTCCGCTGCCGTCAGTGCCATATGTGGCGGCAGCATAGACACCGCTATCGAAGCCGGCGTCGATCCGGCCGGACAGCAGGTCCAGATCGCGCATCTTGCCGCTTTCATAGGTCCTCACCTGGGCGTGGTCACCGAAGTAGGCGGCGATCAGCCGCTCCTGGCTGGTCGAGCCGACGACGCCGACGGAGAGCCCGTCCAGCTTCTCGCCGATTTCGGCCATCACCGGATCGGCGAGAGCCTTGTCGTTGAGGTTGAGGGCCTCGCCCTTCATCGGCAGGGCTGCAAGGGGGCTGCCGGCGGGTACGAGGAAAGTGCCGTTGCCCGCCGCATAAGGGATGGTGAAGTCGATCACCTTTCGGCGCTCGTCATTGATGCCCATCGTCATGACGGCATCGTATTTGCCGGCATTCAGGCCGGGGATCATCCCGGACCAGGGACCAGGCACCAGTTCGCATTCCAACGCGGCCCGCTTGCAAAGGTCGGTGATCAGATCGACGTCAAGCCCGCTCAGCTTCCCCTGCGAGTCAAGAGCATTCCAGGGCGGGAAGGCGCCTTCGATTCCGATCTTGACCGGCGACTGCGCAAGCGTTGCGGTGCCGAACACCAGCGACAGGCAGGCCGCCGCAAGGGTCTGAAGTTTCATGTCCGTCTCTCCCGTTGATGAAGGGGCCCTAGGGCTGTCGTTATGTCTGTCACTGCCCGCCGCATTTCCTCGGAGAGGCGGTTGAGGCAGCGCTTCGCATCTACGCGGGCGAAGGGCTCGAGATCCGCGGGTGCTGAGGCAAGGCAGCGCAGCGGATCGAGGCGGCCCCACGGCTTGCGCGGCAGCGCAGGGTCGGGAACATGGCGGTCGCCATCCACATGGTCGATGGGGATCAGCCCCTGCGCGGCAATGCGGGCCACATCGGTGCGTATGGCATCGGGCGCATCCTCCGTCGCCCGCAGCGCGGCCCGCAATTCCTCCAGCCGGTCCCGCAACGGGGCAACCTCCATCCGCGGGCCAAGCGCGGCGGCGATCGTCTCGAGCTCGGCTGAAAACTCGTCGCACCAGCGCAGGTGATCGAGCGGCGCGACCGGGGAAAGCACAAGCCTTGACACGACGTCGAGGACGATCCGCGTATCGCGGGCAAGGTTCGCCGGGTCGACATGCTCGATCAGGTCGTCCGGCGTGTGCCAGAAAGGCCCAAGCGCGACCGGCATGCCGGGCGGCATCCGGGACCAATGGCTGATCGAGCCGAAGCAGGAGGCGATCCCGATGCCCCAGAACGACTGGTCGGCGGCGCGCCCCTGTCGGCGCCCTTCGTGCCGCTGCCCGGTCTCTCGCGTCACCGCGTCGGCCACGATGCCGGCAAGCTGTGCCGATGTGCCCGAGCGGGTCAGCAGGTCCGCGCCCCTGCCACCGGTTGAATCGACGTTGACATGCGCGACGCAGCGGGCCGCCAGTTCGTCCCAGTGCTCGTCCGCATACCAGGCCGATCCGGCATAGCGGCCGTGCGAGTGGCCCGACCAGATGCACAGCCGCAGGCCGCGCTGCCAGTCGGCGCGGCATCCGGCCAGAAGCCGCGCCACCTCGACCATCGTCGCATTGGCACAGCCATTGTCCATCACGCCAAAATGCCAGGTATCGTGATGCCCCGAGAGCATGACGAAGGGCGCATCGTTCTGGCAACCCATCTCGGCCACCAGGATCGGGATCTTGCGCCAGCCGGTCTCCACCTCAGCTCCGATCCGGGCCAGCGGCCGCTCACCCTTCTTGCAGGCCGCACGCAGGGATGCACCGTCCGGGCCCGAGACGGTGACGACAACCGTCGTCGGCAGCGCCTGCCGGTCGTGCAGACCCGGGCTGCCCCAGACGGGGGATATACACATCTCATGGCGCGACGCTGTCGGATCGATCTGGATCTGGGCAACCGCTCCGGCCCGGCGGGCGAGACGCGTGACGTCCTCTAGCGCGATGCCTTCCACGACCGCGACCTTGCCGTGCAGGTCGAGGCCGGCGAAATCGGCTTCGGTTCCCTCTCCGACCCAGACGCATTCCGCCACCAGGTCCTTGGCCGGCGCCGACATCGAATGCGTGATGCAGGGTATTTCACGACCTGTAACTGCAAGCCGGGCCGCGCCGGGCAGGCTGATCCAGGCGTCGTGCAGAAGGATCTCGGTCGAGTATTCGATCTCATCCAGCCGGGCGCGCAGCAGACGCAGGCTCTCCATCTCGGCCCCGGTGCCGGACAGTTTGACGAACCGCGCCAGCTCGCCCAGATGCTCCATCATCCGGTCGGCTGACACTCCTTTCAGCAAGGTCTCGATGCCGGTCATTCCGCCGCCACCGGCGGGCAAGGCTGTACGTCGTCCGGCAGGGGATTTTCGAACGGGCGTCCGGTGCGGCGCTTAACAAGGTCGGCTTTCGCGGCGGCGATCAGGCCCGCATCCAGAAACAGCCGCTTCATCAGCGCGGCCATCGCCTTGGCCGCCTGCTCCATCCCCTTGTGGGCGATGCCTGACTTACCCTGCGCAACCAGTTGCCAGCTGTGACCCGGGGTTCCGACGGCATAGGTTGCCCCCCGGATCTGCACCGTCGGGACCACCCAGCTGACCGTGCCGACATCGGTCGAGCCGACGCCCTGACCCTGGCCGAGGCCCAAGGGTACGATCCGGTCGCACAGCGCGAGGTCCATGTCCGGCTCGACACCGAAGCGGGTAAAGGCGGCGCGGATGTCTTCGGGCGACAGCGTCGCACGGATTGCGCGTGCAAGCGCATGATCTTCGGGGTCGAAGGGCGGCGGGCCCAGCCGTTCGATCTCGATCTGCATCGCGTCTTCAAGCGGGGAGTTGCCCATCAGGTTGGCATCGCCACTCAGGATCCGGCTCGTGACCGAGGTTTCGGTCATCAGCGCCGCGCCTTCGGCGATCTTCTTGACGCGGCCGACAAGCGGAGTCAGCTCATCCAGCTCGCGCGCCCGGATCAGATAGCGGACGGCGGCATGTGCCTGCACCACGTTTGGCGCAGACCCCCCGGCATCGACCACCGCGTAATGGACCCGTGCCGTCGAGGGCATGTGCTCGCGCATGTAGTTCACGCCGACATTCATCAGCTCGACCGCGTCCAGCGCCGAGCGGCCCAGCTCGGGCGAGGCCGCCGCATGGGAGGAGCGTCCCTCGAAGCTGAACAGGATCTCGGTGCAGGCCAGCGAGATCGGCGGATTGACCGCCACCAGCGCACCGGGATGCCAGCAGAGCGCAACGTCGACGTCGTCGAACAGTCCGGCGCGTACGAGAAAGCCCTTGCCCGAACCGCCCTCCTCGGCCGGGCAGCCGTAATAGCGCACCCGCCCGGGCCTGCCCGTCGCCGCAAGCCAGTCCTTGACCGCCACCGCCGCCAGCAAGGAGCCCGCCCCAAGCACGTTGTGACCGCAACCATGACCCGGCGCGCCCTCGGCGAGGGGCTGCTTGGCGGCCACCCCCGCCTGCTGGCTCAGGCCGGGCAGGGCATCGTATTCGCCAAGGATCGCGATGACCGGCCCGCCAGAGCCTGCCTCGCCCAGGATCGCCGTGGGCATCCCCGCAAGCCCGCGCGTGACAGTGAAACCTTCCTCACGCAGGGCGTCGGCATGGGCCTGAGATGAGGCGTATTCCCCAAAATTGGTCTCGGGCGTCTCCCACACCGCATCGGAAAGGGCGCACAAGCGTGGTGCCTTCTTCTCGACCAGATCCCAGATTTCGTCCGCGTTCGCCATTGGTCCTCCATCCGCGCCAAATTGGCACCAATTTACCCATAAGCCGCCATGATGTTTTTTCTGTCAACAGGTCAGATCCACGATAGATGACAGCGATTTGTGCCCCGCGCGCATATGTTCCTGACCAATCCGGGTGAGGCCGTTGATTTTCGGGTTTAAATTTAGCGCCAATAACTTCTTGCATGCTCTGGGCTGATCTGCTCAAAAATAGGCTGCTGCGATGCTGGGCAGGGACTGGCCCCGGCGCCGATAAAATTGGCACCAAAGTCCGGAGAGCCTTGTGTGCCACGACGGGGGTGGAGTCTGGGTGCAGGAAAGAAGGGACCGCAGGTGGACGACCGAATCGAGGATGTGACGGGCCAGCTTGCCGAGGACCTGCGTCTTGGGCGCTTTCCGCCGGGGGCATGGCTGAAGCAGATCGACCTGCAGCGCCGCTACGGTGCCGGTCGTTCGACCATCCGCAAGGCCCTTGAATCACTGGCCGTGCGGCGCCTCGTGCGGCACGAGAAGAACAAGGGCTATTCCGTCTATCCGCATGACGATGACGAGACGAAGCATGTGCTGGAACTGCGCGCGACGATCGAGTCTGGCTTTGCCGCGCAGATCGTCCAGAATGCCGCGGCGGCCGAGATCGGCGCTCTGCAATCGCTCGCCGAAGATTTCCTGCGCATGGCCGAGGAGGGGCGTTATGTGATGCTTTATCCGGTCAACCTCGAGTTTCACCGGACCCTTCTGGGCTGCGCACGCAATCCGGTCATGCTGTCCCAGATCGAGGAACTGCGCATCCGGATCTCACCGGCGCCGGTTTCGCAATGGCCCGATCAGGCGGCCATAAAGGCGTCGGCGGATGAGCATTTCAGGATAGTTGCCGCCCTGCGCGCGCGCGCGGCCGACACCCTCCGGGACCTGATCAGGAAGCACATCTTGAAATAGGGTGCGCCTTGGGTTGCCGCGCAATCCCGGCGCCGCCGGTGGAGCCGGCCACGCCCTTCATGACATATAGGCAAGCAGAAGGCAGCTCTGCGAGCTGACGACCCCCGGTATCTCGCGGATCGCGCGCAGGGCGCGGTCGAAGTCGGCCAGCGTGGCGGTGCGGATCTCGACCACCAGATCCCAGGCGCCGTTCGTCGCGTGGACGGCGTGGATCTCGGGTATGCTGTTGAGGGCATGGATCACCGCGCGCGACATCTTGCCCTGCAATTCGACAAGGGTGATGGCGCGGATATCCTCGGCCGAGCCCTCGTCGGTTTCGATGGTGAAGCGGCGGATGCGCCCCGATGTCATCAGCGCGTCCATCCGCTGCCGGGCCGTGGTCCGCGAGATGCCAAGGGCGTGGGACAATTCCGTAATCGACATGCGGGCGTTGTCGCGCAGGGCGGCAATGATCCGGCGGTCGATGCTCGCTGCCTGCGTCATTTTGATTTCGTTACTGTTCAGATTGATCATTTTATCGCGCGATCTGGTCAGTATTGCAAGGGACGGCCCGGCCCTCTTGCGCCACCCTCAGCCACGGGACAGTCAGACAGGGGACAGAACGATGGCCAGAACCAGCATCATTTTTGGCGCACCCATCCAGATCGGGGCCTCGCAACGGGGCTGCGTGATGGGGGCGCAAAGCCTGCGCACGGCGGGCCTGTGCGAGACGCTGGGCGAGCTTGGCTGGCAGGTGGCGGACCGCGGCGACCTGTCGATCCCGCCGCAGCTGCCGCTGGCCCATCCGAACGCGGCCATCCACGATCTGGCCGAGGCCTGCGCCTGGATCGGGGTTTTGCAGGACCAAGCCTACACCGCGGCGCGGGACAGCGACCTGCCCATCTTCATGGGCGGCGATCATCTGATGTCGGCGGGCACGATTCCGGGCGTGGCGCGCCGCGCGGCGGAACTGGGCAGGCCGCTGTTCGTGATCTGGCTGGACGCCCATCCCGACCTGCACCGGCTGGAGACTACCGCCAGCGGCAACCTGCACGGCACGCCGATGGCCTATGCCTGCGGGTTGGGCGATTTTGCGCCTTACCCGGCGAATGACTGGCCCCTTGTGCCGGGCAATGTCTGCATGATGGGCATCCGCTCGGTCGACAGGGCCGAGGCCGAGCGCATCGCCGAAAGCGGCATCGAGGTGAACGACATGCGCGTGATCGACGAGCTGGGGGTGCTGGTGCCGCTGCGCGGCTTTCTGGATCGGGTGCGGACGGCCAATGGCATCGTGCATGTCAGCCTCGATGTNGATTTCCTNGACCCCGGCATCGCACCCGGCGTCGGCACCACCGTGCCGGGCGGNGCCACCTTCCGCGAGGCGCATCTCATCATGGAGACGCTGGGGGAGTCCGGCCTGGTCCGCTCGCTCGACCTGGTCGAGCTGAACCCCTTCTTGGACGAATGCGGGCGCACCGCCCGGCTGATCTGTGACCTCACGGCCAGCCTGTTCGGCCGCCAGGTCCTTGACCGCATGACGAGGAGCTTCTGATGACGCAACCTTCCAAGCTGGCGCTGGTGCCGTTCGTTTCGGTGGCGAACATGATGCGGCTGATCAACAGGCGGGGCGCCGAGACCGTCATGGCCGAGATCGCCCGCTGTATCGAGGCCGATTTCCGGCGCTGGCCGGAGTTTGACAAGACCGCGCGCGTTGCCAGCCACTCCCGCGCGGGCGTGATCGAGCTGATGCCCACCGCCGATGCGGAGCATTACGCCTTCAAATATGTGAACGGCCATCCCCAGAACACCCGCGACGGCTTCCAGACCGTGACCGCCTTCGGCGTTCTGTCCTCCGTCACGACGGGCTATCCGATCCTGATGACCGAGATGACGGTGCTGACGGCGCTGCGGACGGCGGCGACCTCGGCGCTGGTCGGCAGCTATCTGGCGCCCAAGGGGGCGAGCGTGATGGCGATCATCGGCAACGGGGCGCAGTGCGAGTTCCAGGCGCTGGCGTTCCGGGCCCTGTGCGGGATCAACCGGCTGCGGCTCTACGACATCGATCCGGCGATGACGGCCAAGGCGGCGCGCAACCTGCGGGGGCAGGGCTTCGAGGTGGTGGACTGCGCCTCGGGGCAGCTGGCGGTCGAGGGGGCGCAGATCATCACCACCTGCACCGCCGACAAGCAAAATGCCACGGTGCTGAGCGACAACATGGTCGGGGCCGGGGTCCATATCAACGCCATCGGCGGCGATTGCCCCGGCAAAACCGAACTGCATCCGGGCATCCTGTCCCGGGCGGCGGTCTTCGTCGAATATCCGCCGCAGACCCGGATCGAGGGCGAGATCCAGCAGATGCCGGCCGATTTCCCGGTGACCGAGCTGTGGCGGGTGATGCGCGGCGAGGAGGCCGGCCGCCGCGATCCGCGCCAGATCACGCTTTTCGACTCGGTGGGCTTCGCGATCGAGGATTTCTCTGCCCTGCGCTACATCCACGCGGCGGTGCGCGAGGGGGAGTTCGTCGAGTGGCTGGACATGCTGGCCGATCCCGACGACCCGCGCGACCTGTTCGGTATGGTGCAGCGCGCCGGTGCCGCGGCGGCGGGCACCCCGCGCGAGGCATGACTCGCGCCGGCACCGGGGGGATCGCCGCCTGTGCCCGAGTGGTGCGCCGAGTAGCGGGAGGGGCGGGATGTTTCTCCTTTGCGCTCCGGACCGGCTCTGCTAGGCGAGGCACAGGCGGCACGGTGGTCGCCAGGGGGTTCGTGCAGATGGAAGGCGACGCTCCGCCCTTTGCCGGCAAACGCGCCGTGACGATCAAGGATGTCGCGGCGGTGGCGCAGGTGTCGCGCGCCACGGCGGCCCGGGCGTTGAACGGGTACGGCTATGTCGGCGGTGCCGCGGCCGAGCGGGTGCGCGAGGCGGCCGAGCGGCTGGGCTATCGCGGCAACCGCATCGCGCAGGCGCTGCGGCAGGGCCAGATGCCGATCATCGGCTTCGTGCCCGGCGACATCCAGAACCCCTTCTTTGCCCGTATCGCCCATGACGTGGATATCGAGCTGCGCCGCAGCCGCCGCAGCCTGCTGATCGCCAGCAGCGAGGAAGACCCCGTGCAGGAGCGCGAGATCCTCGACAACCTGCGCGCGCTGAACGTGCGCGGCATGATCGTGGCCCCGGCCTCGGGCGAGGACAACCCGCACCTGATCCGCCTGGTGCAGGAGGGGATGCCGCTGGTGCTGATCGACCGGGTGGCGGCGGGCGTGCCCTGCGACAGCATCACCGTGGACAACGAGGGCGGCGCACATGAGGCGGTGGCATATCTGGTGGCCAACGGTCATCGCCGCATTGCGCTGATCCATGACGACTCGCGCATTGCCACGGCGCGCGAGCGTCTGGCCGGCTATGCCCGCTGCCTTGCCGAAAACGACATCACGGTCGAGGACCGGCTGATCGCCGTGTCGCAATCGACGGTGGAGCACGCGATCGACGCCACGATTCGGCTGTTCAGCCAGCCCGAGCGGCCGACGGCGCTGTTCACCGTCGACAGCCTGATGACCACCGGGGCGCTTCTGGCGCTGCGCACGATGGGGCTGTCGGTGCCGCAGGACGTGTCGCTGGTGGGCTTCGACGACTTCGACCTTGCCACCTTCACCGATCCGCAGATTACCGTTGTCGCCCAGCCGGTTGCCCAGATCGGCCCGCTGGCGGTGAAGATGCTTCTCGACCGCATCCGCGGCAGCGACGAGCCGCCGCGCAGCACGCGCTTTGCCACCCGGCTGATCGTGCGCGGCTCGGTCGCCCATCCCGATTTCGGGCGGCACCGCTAGCCCCCCGACAGACCCCGCGAAAAAACTTCTTGCCAGATGCGGCGGCCTTGTGCGTTATTTGTGAGATCGGTCTCTTATCCCTCAGCCCCAGAGACCGANTTTTTTCGCACCCATGTGGGACCGNTATCATGTCTGCCTCGCTCGCGCCCTCCACCGCTTCNCTCCTGACCGCTTCGGCGGGGCCGGGCAGTGTGGGGCAGGGCAGTGTGGGGCAGGGCAGTGCGGGCCCGGGCTTTTGCAGCGGGTCCTTCCTGCGGGTGCTGCACGGTGCCATCGACATCGCCGCGGGCCTGCGCCCGCTGTTCCGGCAGCTGCTGGGTCAGGGCATCACCCGGCTCTATGTCATCGGCAGCGGCGGCGAGCTGCTGCTGGCGCTGCCCGCCCTCGACCTGCTGCGCCGCACGGGCGGCTTTCCGGCCCAGACCTGCGTTGCGGATCAGGTGCTGCTTGCCCCGCCGAAGGCGCTGGACCGCAACGCGCTGGCCGTGCTTCCCGCGCTTGCGGGCGACGCTCCTGAAAGCCCGGCCCTGCTGGCGCTGCTCAGGGCGCGCGGCGTCACCNCGCTGGCGCTGACCGGCGCGGCCGGATCGCCGCTGGCCCTGCAGGCGGGCCATGCCCGGATCAACTCCGCCACGCCCGAAACCGTCGCGGAGTCCTACCTGTTGCAGATGCTGGGCCTGGCGCTGGCGCTTCTGGCCGAGACCGGCCGGATCGACGATTGCGACGCGCTGACGGAAGAGTTGCAGCGCCTGCCCGCGCTGCTGGTCGCGGCCAAGCTGGCCTATGAGCCCTTGGCAGCACGGCGCGCCCTGACCCTGCGGGACGAGCCCTATCACATCGTCACCGGCGCGGGATCGGCCTGGGCGGCGGCGGAATATTTCGCCCTGCGCCAGCTGGAGCAGCGCCTGCACCTGCGCAGCCGCCCGGTCCATGCCGCTGACTTCTTCCACGGCACACTGGAACTGGTGGAGCCGGGGGTCAGCATCTTCCTGCTGAAGGGCGAGGACGCCGCCCGCCCGCTCTGCGACCGGGTGGAGCGGTTCGCCTATCGCTATACCGACAAGCTCTGGGTGCTGGACGCGGCGCAGGTGGATCTTCCGGGCCTCTCGCCGCGGCTGCGCGGCCTGATCGCGCCGGTGATCCTCGTTACCCTGCTGGAGCGGCTCTGCGCGCATCTCGAAGCGCTGCGCGGCGCACCGACAAGAACGACCAACGCGCCGGCGACTGGCGCGAGCAAAACCTGAATAGCCAACAGAAGGAGTGAAGGATGAAACGGTCCCTGAAATCCATGACGGCAATCCTCGCCGCGGTCTCGGCCCTGGGATGGGCCGGCGCCGCCGCAGCCCAGACCGAGATTGCCGATCCGGCCGCGCCGGTGGATCACAACGGCACGCTGCGGGTGATGACCAAGTTCGGCATGCAGCGCCTCGCGCCCTATTTCACCGAGTTGGCCAAGCAATACGAGGCCCAGCATCCCGGCGTCAGCATCGAGCTGATCCAGGAGGATGACGACAGCGTCAAGGGCAAGACCAAGACGTTGGTCGCCTCGAACGCGATCCCGGACGTGTTCTTTTCCTGGACCGGCACGTGGGGCGGCAACTTCATCCGCGGCAAGCGTGCCGTGGACCTGACGCCGGTGATCGGGCCCGATACCGACTGGGGCAAGACCTTCGCCCCCGCCGCCGTCAGAGCCTTTGCCTATGACGGCAAGTACTATGGCATCCCGCTGTACCTCGATGCCAAGTTCATGGGCTACAACAAGACCATCTTCGCCGACCTTGGCCTGTCCGAGCCGGAGACGCTGGAAGAGCTGCTGACCACCTGCGACACGATCCGCGAGGCCGACATCCTGCCGATTGCCATCGGCAACAAGGAACCCTGGATCGCGATCCACTACCTGGGTCAGCTGCTTGCCTACAACGTGCCGCAGGCGGTGCTGGAGCAGGACTTCGACCCCGAGACGGCGGAATATACCGATCCGGGCTATGTGGAGTCGCTGAACCAGTTCAAGGCCATCGCCGACCGCTGCACCATCGGTGCCAGCATGAACGGCATGGCCTACCAGAACGCGCTCCAGCAATTCAGCGACGGCAAGGCCGCGATGTATTACCAGGAGATCATCGAGTTCGACAACGCCGCCTCGGCCACCACCGAACTGACGCCAGAGGAGTTCGGCTTCTTCCCGCTGCCGGCGCCCCAGGATGCCAAGGGCGACCCTGAAGCACTCGAAGGCGCGCCAGAAGGCTACATGATCAGCTCGGCGTCGGAGAACGTTCCGCTGGCGCTGGACTTCATGAAGTTCGTCACCACCCAGGCCAATGCCAAGGTGCTGTCGGCCCCGCCCTATGGCCAGCCAAGCGCGGTGATCGGCGGCGGCGACCCGGCACAGATGAACCCCGCGGTGGTCGGCGGGCTCGAGGACATCGCCGCGGCCTCCTATCTGATGCAATGGCTGGACACCGTGAACCACCCGCGCGTCGCCGCGGCCTGGCTGTCGAACCTGCAGGCCTTCGCCGGCGGCACGGTCTCGGCCGAGGAGGTGGTTGCCGAGGTCCGCAAGGCCGCCGAAGCGGCGAAGTGACCGGCCGATGAGCGCAGGTCCGCATCTCCTCCAGACTGGCGCCGCCTTGGGCGGCGCCACCCCCGCCGCCCGGCGGGTGCCGCTGTGGCAGCAGGGGCTGAGCCAGGCCCTTGCCCTCAGATGGGTCGGCATCGCGCTGATCATCGTCGGCTGGTTCGTCTATTATCCGATCGTCGACAACTTCGTGCTCAGCACCACCAACCAGGACATCTTCACCGGCGAGGTGACGCAGGTCGGGCTGGACAACTACCGCNGGCTTGCGGACGATCCGGTGATCTTGCGGGCGATGTGGAACAACAGCGCCTACGCGGTCTTCTCGATCATCTTCCAGGTCTTCGCCGCCTTCTGCCTTGCCGCCATCGTCGAGGGCCTGCAGTCGCAGAAATGGCGCAACATCTGGCGGGCGGTGTATTTCATCCCCTCGGCGATCTCGACCACGGTCACCGGGCTGCTGTTCTACTTCATCTA